>Ga0214923_10001418_pt1 | contig 34103 bp, 49 predicted proteins | sample LL1510_MetaG_FD_177993 | JGI IMG/M metagenome (GOLD analysis project Ga0214923, IMG submission 177993) | Freshwater microbial communities from Lake Lanier, Atlanta, Georgia, United States - LL-1510 | ecosystem: Environmental > Aquatic > Freshwater > Lake | place: USA: Georgia | collected...
CTTGCGGTGACCTTTCACAAGCAACGACTTTCGTTTTGACTGACTCAGCAGTGAACTCAGGCACAAACGAGATCGGCGGAATTTACACAGGACTCGCGACAAACCAAGCGAACGTGGCGCAGGCTGAAGCGGTTGGCGGTTACACTATTACATCGTCTGGTACAAAACCAAGCACAACATCAGCTTCGTTTGCAGCGTTGTCTGGAGGAACCGGAACATTTACAACTTTCGGCAAGGCAACATCAGCGGATAATGCGTCGGGTAGTGTTACATTTTCTAGTTTACCAGCTGGAAACTACATGGTCGCGTATACATCAACAGCAAACTCAGCTGCATCGACGGCATGTCAATTTGAATGGTATGAAGATACTTCTGCATCGCGATCTGGTTATCAATATAACTTCAACGATACAAACTGGTCGATGCCTACTGGTTACTTCTCATTTACAACAACAGCTTCGAGAACATTTAGAATAAGAGGACAAAGGTCTTCTGGAACAAATACATGTTCGATGGAAAACGCAAATAACATTTCTCTCGTAGTCTACCGCTTTCCCACCTCCTCCGAACTTGTCGTCAAGCCTGAGACGCAGAATACTTGGGGATCTGTAAAGTTTACTCCAGGTGGAACAGTAGTAACAAATTATAGCACACCATCTAACCAAATTTTTAACAATGCGACAGCGTATAGTCCATCAACGGCATCTTATCAGGGAAAGGCCATTGCACAGTCAGCAAGCTGCGGTGCGGCAAATAATCTTGGACTTTGTATTCCGACGGTTCTACCCGGAACGTATGAAGTTACAGTAGACGGGGTGTTTGATACGATTGCCAATGTTGCTGGAAATGGTTGTCAATTTGAAATCTTTGACGGAACCGCAAAAGGTGGTCAACAAGAAATTTACAACGAAGTTGCAAATATCGACAAAAACATAGGAACAATTCGAGGCGTTTTCACATATACTTCTGTTCAAACAAACAAACCGTTTTCACTTCGTGTTGCTGGCAACTCAAATCAGTGTCGAAATGTCGCTGGTTCTGCTCGTCCTGTTAACATGGTATTTCAACCCCTCGACCAACCTTCAAACTCTGCGCTGTACGTCCAAGGGCCTGTCAAAGCCGCAGCTACGGGTGATGCTATTCCGGCAGGTTATGTTGGGCAAAGCAAAGTTGGTCAAGGAAGTATCACAAGAACATCAGGCACTGGAGCGTTTTATGACGTGACTGGCGCAAGCGTATCTCTTGAATCTGGAAACTGGTTTGTTTGCCATTCTCTTTTTGCGTGGAGTTTTTCCAACACGACCGCTAACAGATTAGATAGTTTTTTCTCTAGGATGTGGAATACAACTGATAATTCGATCGTTGGCAGGGAATTATATAATCGAGGTTTTTATCCTACGATGCAAAGCGATTCATCAGCAACATTCTCACAATGTGCGCCTTTAACAATAACATCGACTAAAAATGTTCAAGTGCAATGTAATTTTTTACCACAAATCGGAACATTCACATTTGGACAATATAATTGCGATGGATATATCTCAGCCATTCGCCTCAACTAACCTCAAAGGGGCAAACATGAGAGTAATCCTTGCTTGCCTCTTCCTTTCCTCTTGCGGGTTCCCAGACCCGCGAGATCCCTCTCTCTCACCAGACACACTTGCAGCAATCAAACTCAAAGCCTCAGAAACAGCACAGTGGGCACCGTGGTGTGATCACTATCCATCGCGTGAATTCTGTGATGACGGTGATTCGATGGCACAGATGCTTGGCTTTGGCTGCGCAATTGGCTTTAAGCCTGCATGTGACGGTGTTTCAGCCTCAATCAAAGATGGACAACTTTACCGCGCACCTAATCGCCAGGACACAGACAACACAGCTTCAAGAGATCAACTCTTTGGCTTTCTGGCAGCACAGTTGTCAGGCGAACGTGCTTGGCTTGAGGTCAAGAACCACATCAAAGATAACGGACGTATCTGCGAGGACGCTACAGACAATCGCTGTGAACTTACACCAGTCACTCTAGCTTTGATGGGATTCACACACGCGCATCTTGGCTATACACGTGATCCAACCATGCTGTTCAATGGACTTATTTTCAGCAAGACACTTCTCACTCAATCGATCACTGTACCTACAGGCTATCAGCTTAACTTGGTGGTTGAAGCTGCCTACATCGCTTGGAAGACAGGCTTTGAAGATAGAATCTCATACGAAGCTGCACGAAATGCTTACCTGCGACAACCAGGCAATCCATGGTTTTGCTTTGTAGTCCAAGGTGCAGATGAATCCTGTGCACAACTTGCCCTCGCTTTGTGGCCAAAGGAACCCGCTGTGAAGAGTCAGTGGTCTATAGCTAGAGACACTACTGATGGGGCTTGGAGTGAGTCACAAGGCTGGGAATGGCTGTTTCTCAGCGGCCTGTTTGGAGTTGATCTAAATTCGCTGGAGTACCGAGGCAAACATTATTCCAAAGGTACTCTTCAACTTCAGCAAGCAAAATAGCAGCGTGTTGCCTTGTAACCAGGCCGATTTCAGGTGAGTCGATTGAACACTTGAGAGTGACTCGCATAACTTCAAGTTCGTTTTCAGTCAGTTCGTCCATCCAGCTTTTCATCGTCTTCTGCCTCAATGAAAGGTTTAAGAGAAGCCAGAGAGATGTAGTGTCTTTCACAATAATACGCGACTATTTGACCAAAACGAAAGCCTCGGTGAGTAAAATTTGATTCATCCAGCTCAATGTCCATATCCCATAGCTGAACGCCTCGTTTGAAACCAAGAGCAAATGACCTTGCCTTTTGGTAGGACGAGAATGGTACACTCAGATTCAGTTCGCCAGTCGAGCAAATGACAACGTATTTCATGAATCAATCGTGTGGTGCGGCGGCTTACCTTGCAAGTGTCAAAAGTTCGACTGGCCTTTCACTCGATCTGGAGGAAAGAATGAAGAACAATCAACAAGAGCACTGGCCTGAATGGATATTGAGAGTTGTTCTTCTTGGCATCGCTGGATTTGCCGTTTCTTACCTCAAAGACATCGGACGTGAGACAGCATCGCTTTCCACGCAGTTCCTTGAGCTGAAGTACGAAATCAAGCGCTTGGCAGAGAACCAGATTGAGATGAACACTCAGTTCGCCAACAAGCTCGAAAAGATTGACCAGCGTGTGATTGACCTCGAACGCAAAGGAGCGAAGCGATGACTGATGTGAAAGAATCCAAAGAACTCTTGATTGCTTTGGTGAAACTCGGCAAACTTGCAGCCAAACAACTCGGTGATGGTGTGGACTTGAGCGATGCGGTCGCCATTGCGAAGGCATTGGCTGACGAAGAGTTCCGCAAAGCATTGATTGATGGCTTCTCTGGCTTGTCTTCTGTTCCAGCGGAATTGAAAGACATTGACGCTGCCGAAGCGGTTGCTTTGATTGGCGCGTTGTATGCCGAAATCCAAAAGTGAAGAAGTAAAGAAATGGCTTGGCCGGATAGGATGGATTTCCGGTCTGTTGGCGCGTTTTATGCCTGCTAATGTCAAAGTATTGATGGTTGCTGTAAGCACCATCGCCGGAGGCTTGGTTGCACTGCTTGACAGATGTGACCATCAAGATAAGTCTCCGGCTTCTCCTGTGCCTTCAGCCTCGCCTGTACCAACGCCTGCCATCACACCATCACCAACACCTCAACCAACTCCTACAAAACCACCGCTTCCAGAGCTGAAAGCACCTCGCTTTGTGAAGTCTGGTGAGCTGTTCAAAGTCGAGTTGTGTAATGTTGGCAATCGCTATGACGTGAGCTTGTTCGCTGAAGAGTACCGCCTTGCTTACATTGGCTTTGGCAAGCCTTGCATGTTCGTGCATGTGAAGCTGAATCAAAAAGGCAAAAGAGAATTGATGGCACTTGGGCCTGATAACTTGCGCGTGTTCGCGGATGTGGTAGTGGAATAGACGTTCAATCAAATGGTGCCTCCATTAGTTGAGCCAGCCGACAGTTGATTCCCGTCCACTGTCGGTTTTTTGTTGCCACGATTTGCTTAATTATCGAGTAAGCTCTTTTGAGAGGTGTCTCAGATGAGCAAAAGACATGCGCTTCGCACTTACGAAGTCACGTTCTCGCATGGCGAAACACCACAAACAATTCGAATCGAAGGCAGCGCCATTTCTGGATATGCGCTTGGTGATGGCGGCGGTTCTTCGTGTCTGGCTGTTTATGGCGAAGACGGAAAGACACCTGTGCTGATGCTCGCTTGGGATTCCTTCATCCTGGCGAGGCTGGCTTCTGAAGTTGAAGTTCTCAAAGTGAAACGCTCACGCAAAGTCATTGACCTGGAGGCACAAGCCGATGACGACAAAGAAGCTGACGCCTGAAAGACGCAAAAAACTGGAAGCAGTTGTCGAAGCGTACAACGATGTGACGCGCTTCAAAAGCGTTGACGATTGCGCCAAGCACTTCCAAGTCACTGACAGACACTTCAGACGGATGCTGGCACACGCCAAGCAAGCAGGCTTCAAACTCAAGCCAAGGCTTCTGGTCAACGAAGCCATCAAAGACCACGAGACACGCTCGGACAACAAGTACGCCAGAGAGAACATGGTTCTCAAAGCACAGCTCAAGCAATTCCGTGAACAACTGGACGCCAGCCACGAAGATTCCATCTCAAATGAGCGTTTGGTGCGCATCATCCGAAACGCAGCAGATACAGAGCCACAGTGCGATAAAAGTTGGTTGACGTACAAAGGCAAAGGCGACTCGTCTAAGAGCGTTCCTGTGCTGTTTTTGAGCGACCTTCATTTCGATGAAGTCGTTGAACCTGCACAGGTGGAGTTTGTGAACGAGTACAATCGAGAGATTGCCTCAAAAAGAATCAAAGCAGTATTCAACAATGCGCTCGACCTGCTGACGAAGAAACTCAAAGCCAAGTATGCCGGAGCCGTTGTTGCACTCGGAGGCGACCTTCTCTCAGGCAATATCCATGAGGAACTTGCTGAAACAAACGAGGCGACAATCTTGGAAAGCGTGTTGGCCTTGACTGACATCTTGCATGCTGGCCTTCAGCAGATGGTCGACGAGTTCGGCAAGCTGTACGTTCCATGTGTTGTTGGCAATCATGGTCGGATCCACAAGAAACCGCGAGCGAAGTTCCGTGTTCAGCAGAATTATGAATGGATAATTTATCAGCTTCTCGCACAACGATTTGCAGGTGATTCACGAGTCACGTTCGAGATTCCAGACAGCACAGACGTCACTTTCAAGATATTCAACACGACTTTCCTGCTGACTCATGGCGACCAGTTCAAAGGCGGCTCAGGAATCTCTGGCATCTTCACGCCATTGATGCTTGGTGCTTCAAGGAAGCTCAAGCGCCAGCAAGCCGTTCAAAAGCCCTTCGATGTGATGATGGTTGGTCACTTTCATTCGTACATTCACACAAGCGGATTGATAACAAATGGCTCAACTAAGGGTCTGGACGAATGGGCTTATTCTATGAATTTTGGATATGAAGAACCACAGCAGGCAATGTTCTTAGTGCATGAGAATCACGGCATCACAATCCGAATGCCAGTGCTTTGCAAGTAATCACTCAACAATTTCGGTGACAGTGATTCGAAAGCCATCTCCTGCCGACCATTTCTTGGTGCAAACAAGCCGCACTATCTGAGAATCGTCTTCCCACAGAACTTCATTGCCAGCATCCGCAACAGACTTGAAGAAGTTGTCGCAATCGCCTCGTGGCGGATACGAGAACTCAGTCTTCTTGGGCTTGGCAAAAAAGCATTCCAGCTCGACCTTGATTGGGCCACTGAACGGCTCGTTGCAGAAGGCACGAAACAACGCCTTGACGGTACGTTCAAATTCGCGTGTCGCTGGATCGGTCAAAGCTATGCCACGATAAAATCTAGGCCTTTGTTTAGGCTTGACTCGAATATCGGATTCAATCGTGAGGTGCCTCATGCTTATTCCAATCTCGTCTCAGTTGATGCCTATTATCAATGAATGCCTTTACATAGCACTTCAAAACACAGAAGACGAGAGAATGGCCGAGGCTATCAAAGAGGTAATGTTTCAACTTGAACAAGCAGAAATTAACGTAGATAACATTGGCGCAGTAAGGTTTCTCGCTGGTTTCGAAGACCTAAAATTGAATTAAAATCATTGAATAAATTGACAAACTTTTGATATTAGAAATTCATTGAATGTCTATTTCTTCTGCAAGGATTCTCTCAATCATCGCTTGAATCATTTCTTCGGCGATGCCAAGGCGTTCGTCTTTTTTGAGTTTCGGATATTGTCTTCTGATGCGGTCGGCTACGTTGGCAACCAAATGAGTTTCAATCATGTCTGGCGACCACTTTTGATTCTTTTTTGAACGAATGAATCGAAGGAAGTTTTCAAGGTCAGCCTTTTCCAGTTCATCAACTGAATAGACAAGCGCGCTTTGCGCGAGCATAAAATAGTCGCTAGTCATTACCATTCTCGTAATCTGTAAGGTTGTACATGAACCTCACAATATCACGGTCTGTCTCTTTGAGTCGATTGAATGAACCGTCAATGTTCCACAAGTGAAACGTGTCTCTGAAGCCAGCTTTCATTAAATAGCCTTCAGCCAGCGGTTGACTTTCGAGGATGCGCACAATCTCAACAGTATGACCATCTCTGGTCATGTAATAGCCGAGGCTGTCAATCATACACGAGACTCGCTGTACAATCCGTTCCAAGCGACCTTTGCTTCAGCAACAACGCGCTTGGGATTCTCGCTGATAATCCACGGGCCTTGTCCATGGCAGCTTCGGCAATAGATGCGAGCTGCTTTGCCTTCAAAGCCAACATTCACGCTCAGGTGCTTGCTGGAACAGAACGGACAAGCAGTCAGCGTTGCATCGTCTGTTGTCTCAGGATTGTTTTGCTTTTGCCATTCAAGCCACGGATAGATCACAGTGCCTCCTTTGTGATTCTGTACTTGTTGCCTCTTGAATCGTGTCGTTCACCGACCATCTCAATCAAACCGTTTTCAGTTAACCGCTTTAACGCATCTTTTATTTGCACTTCACGCATCGCTTCTGGAATATGCTTTCTGAACTCCATGACTCGCATGTGAACAACGCCGCCAAGACGACAGATGGTTTCGAGAACCACGGCATCATGTCGAGCTTGTTTTTCACGACATTCAGCCAAATCTCTGATTGGATGACGATACACTCTCATTCGGCTTCTTCCTGATTGTCTGGATGAGAAGAATGCTTATCACCTGGCCGAACTTCAATAAAGACGCGATGCGCACAATATCGACTATCAGACGGGCCAATGAGTGACTTCACGCGCCACAGAAGATTTGCAAAGCTGTTGGCTTCATCTTCTTCTGATTCGCCATCATCAAAGACATAGGTGTCTGTCGCTTCCTCGTCTTTGTAGGTCAAAATCCAGCCGTTGATGGCGCGGTCAATCGTAATCATTTCGTCCTCAGTTCACGAACGCAGTCGCGGTAAACCATTGCGAGAACGTCTTGAGCTTGATTCTTTGGAACCTGCGTCAATACATTCACCGGAAACGTGCGTTCGACTTTGCTGTTCAGCGAATCAACAATCATCGAAGCCTTGTGAGTGCGCGAATCAATCGTGATGTGAGGAACATAGTTCGGCTCATGCGGAAAGGTCTTGAGCAATTCCATTCCGCGCTGGTGAGCTGATTGAATGATGAACTCGATTGTCATGGTACGTCCTTTGGGTCATCTTGTGGAATAGGTTTCATTAGATGCCATTCCTCATCAACGCCGAAAAACCAGACAGTGCCGTCATCGCAAAGGGCGTTCAGCACTTGCTGGTTCCACATTGTTGTCACAATAAGTTGTATGATTTTGCGTTTCATTTTCAGGTTCCCAATCTTGTACCACGTAAAAACCTATCAATGCTTTTGCTTTGTATGGAGGCGGTAGCATTCCTTGTTCTTCGATAAATTCCAATAAATTATAAACATCTGTAAAATGAATCATTGGAAAGTTTTTTTCGATAGCCGAAAGCATCTCACTTTTTTTCATCTTCATCTTCCCAATCGTAACAATCCCATTCCCGATTTAACGAATAAAGACGATATGCTGGTGGTTGCATTCCTGCCTCTTCCAATGCTGTAAGCAAAACGACGGCTTTAGTGTCATGATCGCTTTTCACTATGCGTTCGAATGATTTTAATACTTCTGTGATCAGTTTGATCATTTCACTGCGCTTCATGGAATCGCCTCACCAATACATGCAGATTCGCCAAGCACAGGATATTTGATTTTTGTTTTACTTTTTTGGTTGTTTTTATCTTTGACAACGACACCACATTTTCCGTATCTGTCACAAACGCCAATCTCGCTTATTGTGCCGTTCTTTTCGCACGTTTGTTCACGGGCTAGATAAAATATTCCGCCACATATACAAAATAAAAGAAAAGAAAATAACATAGAGCCTATAATTGCTTTTGCATCTATGTTACATAACTGATTCGACCACATAATTTTATTCCTTAGCCCACCAACCATTTAAAATGGTAAATCTCGATGCTGATCATTCTGCTTCCCATTCATTGCACGGAATTTTATAAAACAATTTTATTTCTGGTGACGGTGAAACTATGCCTTTTGCTTCTACCAACTTATCGTAAGCTGGCGGCTGCGTTCCCTTGCTTTCGAGAAAGTCTAACAAAGCATTCAAATCAATTTGGTCGAGAAAATCTCTGTATTCTGTTTCTATTGCTTTTATCATTTCACTACGTTTCATGGTTGCACTTCAAAAAGATAAAATTTCATTCTGTTTCTCACTCTGTTCAATTGATTTCTGAAGTCGAGCATCTTCCAAAACGCATCCGAGCCACCAAGCAATCTTTGAATCTTTCTCGATCGTCATTACTCGTGCCTCTTGGTTTCCGATTTTCACGAGCACTACATCATCAAAGAAACTATCTTCTGTGATATAGACTTCATATTGAATGTCTCCGCAATGATTCTCGCACCACCATTCAATGCGAGCTTTCGTGTATTCAATATCTCTTTGTTTTGAACTCAAAGAGTTATCCGGCCAGATGTGATTCATTTTAGGTTGCACCTCAAAAAGGCACGTCAGACACTTCGTCAAACGCTGGCATATCTTGTTGAGTTTGGTTTCCGGACAGCAATCGTACTTGATACGCTGTCACTTGCAACGATGACTTCTGCGTTCCGTCTTTGCCTTGATAGGAATTGATTGCCACTGGACCTTCAACGTAGACAATCGCTCCTTTAGTCGCCTTAGCAAGCCATTCAGCTTGCTTGTCATAAGCCACCACATCGAACCAAACAGTGTTCTCCTTCGAGCCGGAAGCCAGCGAGACGGAAGCATAGTGAGTTCCTTTTTGAGTGACGCCAACACGAGCATCTTTTCCAGCGCGACCAATGAGAGTGAGCTTGTTAATCATTTCTTAGTCCTTTCATATTTATCCAACAGGGCAACAAGACTTCCAAGAATGGCGCTGAATACGCCAATGCCAATGATGACCAGAGCGAGATTGATCCATTCTTGACTCATGAGAACACCGCATCTCTGACGAGCTTGTTCAACGCATCAGCAGGCTTCGCCCCGCCTTTGATTGCCTGGTAGCAATCGCGCAGGTTCTTCGTGTCAGCTTCACTCCATTCAGCAACAGGCTTTCCAAGAGCTGTCTCAAGGTCGCGCTGCGTGACGTTCACGGAGAAGAAAGCCTTGACGATTGGATTCTCATTCGCAGGGCCAATGGCAATCTTTGGAGCTGGCGGTGTCGTTGGTTGAGGCGTGACGTTCTGCATTGGTGCGTCTGCCTGTTCCATTTCGTCGGTGGTGTACAAGCCAGAAAGTTCCATCGGAAATGCTCGCCTCAAGGCCAAACTCTCTGCACATTTGGCCAACATCAATGAAGGCATCTTCTTCCAGATTGGACTTCCTGCGTTGTAAGCTGAGAAGTTCGCCACAGCATACAGCGGCTCACGAAAGCCGGAGCGAAAGACACCAACCTTGGCTGCAAGAGGCGGTTCATTCTTCAGCCAAACATCTTTCCATTCGCCATCTTCACCGCACCAGAATGGGCCAATCTGACCTTCGTATCGACCAGTGCGTTCAGCCACCAAGCGAAAGCCATCAATCGAAAGCGTTGTTTGACCAACGCCTCCGCGCTTCACAAAGAAGATTTGTCGAGCAAATGGATCCAAGCCAGTGCGATTGCAAATCTGAAGGAAGAGCTTCAGCTCATTGTCGCTGGCATCTTTGGCGATGTTCTTTTTGATAAGGTCAACGTCTTGAGCGTTGAGTTCGCGTGTCACAAGTTGCGTCATAGGTGCCTCCTATTGATATGAAATTGTTAGACTGATGGCTTTACTTCAAAAACCATCCAGTTGAAAGGCTTTTCCATACCACGGAGGCATATCAAGCTCTTGCACGAACTCAGCAGTTCCAAGGAACGCGCCTTCTTGAGCCTTCCTGACGTTTGAAAGTGCGAGTCTGAGCTTTGCTTGACCAACTGCCATGATGCGCTCAGTGGCCTTGTAAACGGCCACGTCAAACGGATGGTCTGACTCGACGACAATCCAGAAAAACGACGGATTGCTTTCGCCTTGCTGTCGCGCAAGCTCGCAATAGACAGCGGCTTGGAGGTCATAGTGGAAGTTGTCCACGGTTTTGGCGAACTCACTTGCGCTCACCATTCCGCTTGTGGTCTTGAGGTCAATGAGCGTTTCGCCAAACGACCAGTCAGGCAAGCCTTTCATTGCGATGCCTTCAATCTCACCAAACATTGGCTTGTCAGAGTCAAGCATCTCCAAGTTCAACGCCTTCACGGCTGGATGCGACTTCACTGAAGCAACGCAGTGCAGAACCTTGTCCATCTCAGCTTGCGTAAGAATGAGCTTGCCAGCGTTCTCTGCTTTAAAGTCTTTGGCCGCCTTGGTGCGACCGTCTTCAAATGGATTGACAATCACATCTTGAAGTTCGCCTTTGAGAGCCAAGTCAACAGCGGAACCGAAGCGCATTGCTGCGCTCTCTGTTGGTTGTTGCTGAGTCAAGCCATGCAACGGGCTTTTAAGGTAGGCCTTGAGTTTACTATACGAAAGCGCCTGATGCTGGCGGTATTCAGTGATGTTCATTCTTCACCGCCTTCAAGCTCGTGACCTTATCTTCAGCCATGAGGTTTTTGCAGTGCGCGAGAAGCATCTTGTTTTGGCGAAGGTGAAAGAGCACTTCGCTTTCTGTCTTGTAATCATCTGGTGCCAAAGCCGCCAAGGTCTTGAGCAGAACGTCCTGCGTCAACTGAGCGACTGTGTAGAATCCAGCAGCATTGTCTGAAGTGATAATCTCGTACTTGTACATCGGTGCCTCCGAATGAATTGTGTTGTTTGGATGCGAGATGTGTTATTTGCACAAACAAACGTCAAAAGCAATCAAAAAGTGGAGGCACTTTTGTGAATCTTATCAAGGACTTCTTGGCCTTTGTTGTCTACTGTTTCTGCGTCGTCTTTGTCATGCCAATTTTCTTCTATAAGGAATGGAGGAACCTCCGCAATGAACGAAAAATGCGCTCTATGCGAGCAACCAGTTCTGCAAAAGATTCTTGCAGGAAAGATTGTTGCGATTGACGTTGGTCACGGATGGTCGCAGGCAGCGGCTTATGACGTTGGTGCAACTGGCAACGGAATAACTGAGCAAGAGTTAAACGCCAAGGTTGCTTACAAGGTGCAAGTCATCTTGCAGACGCTTGGCGCGGTTGTACATGTGTTTGATTACGTTGCTGCTGGTTCGCCTCGCTTGTGGCTTTCTGAAAAAGGCAAACGCGCTGGAGCAGTCAAATCCAATGTGTTCGTTTCCATTCACCACAACGCCTTCAATGGTTCCGCACAAGGCACCGAGGTTCTCGTTCATTCGCAAGCCACGGAAGACGATGTTGCGCTTGCAAAGAAGATTCACGCTCGGCTTATCGAGCACGTTGGCTACACAGACCGTGGAATTAAATGGCAGCAACTTGGAGTGCTGAAAGGTTGTCCTGAATCCATTCCGGCTTGCCTGACTGAAGCGTTCTTCATCGACTGGCGAACCTTTGCAGGCAAGATTCCAGAGGACGTCATCGAAGCCGAGGCTCTGGCAATCGCAATTGGAATCAAAGACTACTTGGTGAAGCCATGAAATCAATCTTGGACAAAGACCTAAGAGACATCGCACAGATGATGACGTATTGCTGTGGGCCATTCGCTCGTTCACCAGAGGACGTAAAGTCGCTGGCACAAGAAATGTTGCAAGTGGCCATCAAACTTCAAAACAGCGAGCGCGAAGACTTTCGCTTGATTCACTTCCTTCAGCGCCTCAGTGGCGGGGCAACGGTTGCAGACAAACGAGCGTCGATTGACGAGCACAAGACACTCATCAAGAAGTGGAAAGAGCTGCTGTAATTGGTCAGCCTTTCCTTCTTGTGCTAGTCCTTGTTGAACAATGATTCTTCAAGGAGTTCATATGACCAGCAAGAAGCTGAAAGTTGAGAACTGGCCAATCGACAAGCTGATTCCATACGCCAGAAACCCACGCAAGAATGACCAAGCTGTTGAACAAGTCGCGGCTGCCATCAGGGAGTTTGGCTTTCGAGTGCCGATTGTCGCCAAGTCCGATGGCTTGCTGGTGGACGGTCACCTCCGATTGAAAGCTGCACAGAAACTTGGATTGAAGGAAGTGCCGGTCGTCTTAGCTGATGACCTGTCAGATGCACAAATCAAAGCGTTCAGAATCTCGGTTAATCGCATGGCTGAACTCGCTGAGTGGGATAATGAACTGCTGGCTCTGGAGTTTGCCGAACTCAAAGACCTTGGCTTCGATACCAGCTTGACTGGCTTTGATGAGGCGATGGTTTCAGAAATCATGCCAAACAAAGCGGAACCACTGACAGACGAAGATTCTGTTCCAGAAGTCGATGAACAATCGCCACCAAAAACAAAGATTGGTGACGTGTGGATTCTGGGAAATCACAAAATAATGTGTGGCGACTCAACCGACGAAGCAATGGTGGCGAAGCTGATGAATGGCGTGAAGGCAGATATGGTTTTCACTGATCCGCCGTATAATCACGCCTCTGATGATAAAGGAGTTGCGGCTTCTGTAAGTAAAGCGCACAAGAACTTGATGGATTCGGAATGGGATAAAAACTTTGATATTCGCAAAACTCTTTCAATCATCGACATGTTCAAATCTGAAAATTCAACTGTCTACATCTGCACATCTTGGCACTTAGCTGGCGATATTTGGAAATGGAGCGCAGTCCACAGCAAAACAGATGGATATTGCGTTTGGCATAAACCGAATCCGATGCCATCGTTGATGAAAAGACATTGGACTTGGGCCAGCGAATTGATCTGCTATGCTACTTTTGGAAAGCATACTTTCAACTTTCCAGATCAAGGCCACGCTTCATCAGTATGGACTTTCACTAAAGTTTCAAAGTGCGATCTTCATCCGACAATGAAACCGATCTCGGTTCCTGAACACGCAATCACGCACAGCTCAAAGCAAGGCGCTTCTGTTCTTGACCTCTTCCTCGGCTCCGGCTCCACACTCATTGCCTGTGAGAAAACCGGACGCAAATGCTACGGCATGGAACTCTCGCCTCAGTACATTTCGATCATCATCCAGCGCTGGCAGGAATACACAGGCAAAGAAGCGCACCTGGAAGAAACCGGAGAAACCTTCAACTCAATTGCGTCAAGATGATGCAATTTGAGATTCTGTTCGGTTCAAGGTAAACACGAACCAGCTTCAAGAAAAGAAAAATCCCGGCTGACTGCAATCACCGGGAATGGAACAAACCAGATGTGATGGTCGGTTCAAGGTGAACATAGTTCAGCTTTGCCTCCGTTGCAATATCAAGCAAGGAGGCTTTTGTGTCAGAAGAATTCGATTCCGAACTAGAAACCGGATTTACAATGATGCCGAACGTGGTCTGGGATATTGGCCTGTCTGGCAACGAGATGATCGTGCTTCTTAGGATTATCTATCGAGCTGGCTTGCGAGGTCAGTGCTTTGAATCCAGAGTCAGCATAGCTAAGGCTTGCGATATTCATGAGCGAACTGTCGGAACAATTTTTGCGGAACTAGAAAGCCTAAATATCGTGCAAATCATAAGGCGGCGAGCTGAGAACAAGCCGAATCTCATTCGCGTCCGACATCCTGCCGCTTGGATAAGCAAATGTAAAAAAACTGCAACGAAGGAGCAACCTCAGGATCTCAGATCCGGAGGGCTTAGGATCTCAGATCCGGAGCCTCCGGATGTCAGATCCTATGGAACTATATTCCCTGAACTAAACTCCATTGAACAAGATTCCTTTCTTAATACGGTTGCAACGGCTGAAGCCGCTGCGCCTCAGAAGGCCATTGAGCCAGAAGTCTTGATTGATGAGCCAAAAGCCAAAGCTCAGAAGTCAGCAGGTTCGCTTATCTTTGAAGCATATCGAGAAGCCTATCTCAGACGGTACAACGTGGAGCCGCTGAGAAACTCCAAGACCAATGGTATTTGCAGCCAGATTTCCAAACAATTACCGCTTGATGAAGCCATTGCCTTGATGCACTTCTTCCTTCAGCAGAACGTCGCTTTCTACATCCAGCGCGGCCATGCCATTCAGCTTGCCTTAGGCGACCTTCAAGCCTTGCGAACAAATATGTTGAACAACCAAGCAATGTCTTCTAGGCAGGCCCAACTTGCTGACAAGCAGCAGGCACAGAAAAACGCTTTGCAGAACTATCTGGAGAATAGGGAAAAGTATGCTCTCAAGTAAAACCATTACTTTTATCGTTGGAGCCTTTGCGGCCAATGGCATCGAGCTGAATGAAGGAGCGATGGCAGTTATCGAGGCCGCTTTAGAAGACCAGGACGAGGAACTTATTCGCAAAGCTACAACAAACGCCTTAAAAAAAGGCGAACGTATGAGCTTGGCCGCCATCAACAAAGAGTTGGCCGAACTCAAAGGCGAAAGAGTGTCAAAGAAGGACGCTGCTGCATTGGCAGAGAGAGCCTTTGCCTTGCTTCGATTTCCTCAACGAACAGGCCAGGGCGCGGCGGAAAGCCATGATTCAGAGGCATACGCTCTGCTGACCTCAATCGGTTCTTGGTGGGATGTTCACAATCGTTCCGAGTTCGACTTGAAAGGACTTAAGCAAGACCTTAAGGACATGGCACCAAAGGTTATCAAAGAACGCCAGCAAGCTGCCTTGACTGCCTCGACCGATGAAAGACTCAAGCTCGCTTCTGAAATGCAGCCGCGGCCTTCTTTGGAAGTCTTTGTGCCCGATCCAGATATTGCTCGGAAAATAGAAGAAATGACGAAAGCTAATCTTGCAAAGCTGAAGGCAAAGCGATGAACCACGATAAACTTGAACGCAAGAACCTCATCTTCCACCTCGAAGGCCAGCTCAAGAAAGGCTATCCGAGGCAAGTCATGAATCAACAGCTCATCAAGGAAGTCTCTGAGAAGACCATGATGAGTCGAGCCTGGCTTATCAAAATGGAAGTGCCAGTCGATATGGCTGGAGATTGCAGCCAAGCCATGACTTGGGTTCAGTCGAGAATCCATAACTTCATCGGTGCTGGCTTCTACCACCTCGGAACCGAGGCAGCCATCAAGGAAGTCTCAATTGATGGAAAGAAGCAGGAAGTGCCTTTCTGGTTCATTCATGTTGTTCATCCGGAATACAAAGACCCAAGAGATTGCGTGGAGAAGTGCGTGGATTACAACCACAAAGAATGGTCAACGTGAGAACTTGCGGCGAGATCTCATATTGATAGGCAGATTGATGTACACTGTTGAAAACAGAGGTCATCAATGGAAATCGAACTGATTCAAAAGATTCTGCCGCTTGATTGTGGAAAGACCGGCAAGCTGGTGCTGCTCATCATGGCCGCACACCTCAGCGAGAAACAATGGTTCGTAAAAGACCTGATGGAAATCATTGGCGGAGATGCCAAGACGGTTCGCTTCGCATTGCGTGAGCTTGTGGACAGAAGGCTTGTGAACCTGGTCGGCAAGACGGAATTGCAAGCCAACATCTTTGAACTCAACGTCAAAGAAGTCCTTAAGTACCAGCTACCATACCTCGACCGAGATACGCGTTTCGCTTTAGAACGTCTTGGGCGTCAAGCTCAACAACACCATCTTCCTCGCAGCACTCGACCAAAGCCTTGAGAAACAGCTTCACGAGCTTGCTTGCCAAGCCAGGTGAGACTTCAATCTTGCAGTTCTCTGTCACGTCATTGCGAAACAGACAAACCACATGATTGAAGCTCATCTGCTCATCCAGCATCACGGAATAGAACTGGCCTTCAACCAACGAAAGCTCGTACTCGTTCATGCGCTCGATGATGTACTGGTAAACATCGCAAAGCGTGTTTTCTTCAGCCAGTCGAAGGATTTCTTGTCGTTCACTGAAAGACAATTTCAGTTCTTTGATGTCTTGCGTTCGGCCAATCAGAGCATTCACTCAGCAGACTCCACAGCATTGTCGAGCTTGAACAACATCAACGCAGCAACGGCTTTCAAAGGATTTACCTTGTCCTTCAAGGCGTCCTCGAAATACTTCACGTCCTCTTTGGCTTTCTTGTAGTTCTCGTTGCCTTGCACTTCACGTTTCGCACGTTCTGTTTCAACAAGCGCTTCAGCCAGACGGTTTTCCATCTCTTCGCGTGACAAATTGCAAAGGTCTTGGACGTGTTCAATATCCAATTCCTTTGAGATTTGAGCTGCGAGTTTCTCAGGAATGCCTTGTTCTTCAATCAGAAACGAACGCGATGACCACAGTTCATCTTGCATGTTTGTGCCTCCATGTTATTTGACTAGCCGCTTCGTATAGCAGAAGATTGCCTAAGATGAAAGCATGGAAGGCACAATGAAACTGACCAACGCACAACACGAAGAAGCACTCCGAGCCATACGCAATGGCGCTTCTGTGCATCAGATTGCGGCAAAGTACAAACTCAGCATTGATGAATCAAACGAACTGATTGCAGTCGTTGCAAGAGAAACACGCGAAGGTGCAAGCAGTCATCGCATCATGCTCCGCGCTTTGTTGCGTGAGCAAGCACCGCTGGCGTTGAAGACGTTGGTTGACCTTTGCCAGCCGAACTTGAACGTCGAGAATCAAATGGACTTGCAGGTACTGAACCTGCGACTCAAGGCTGCTGAGAAAATTCTTGGCTATGCAAGCCGCATGATGATTGAAGATGTCGTGACTGGCATGGTGGAAGCTGGTAAGGAAGAACAGATGCAAGAAACGCTGTTCGACTTTGAATCGGTTGTCAATCCAGATGGTGGCACGACTCTTGTCGCGCAACCTAAACTCAAGTTGGTTGAGAATTGAGATGCAGCTTACACTTCCGAAGCCGTATTCATCGTGGCAAAAGCATCTTATCAATGAAAAAACGCGATTAATTTGCCTGGCACTAGGGACAAAGGTCGGTAAGACTTTAGGCGGAGCTGGTCGCATTGCGAACTTCAGTTTCCAAGCTCCACGCGAACAAGCAGCACTTTATCGAATTGTCGCTCCGACATATCAGCAAGCCAGCATCACTTACAAATATCTTGACCGATTGTTTCCACAGGTGCTTCCGCCTCAAGCTGGATTGACTCCTGAGCAATACAAAGCAGCGCAGCATCAATGGTCACAACTCACGCCAGAGCGCAGCGAATCGCGCATGAGAATGAAGTGGAATCACAACGGTGCAATCATTCAGTGCGTTCATGCTCAAGATCCAGAACGTAGCATTGAAGGTGAGCGCACACACGGAAACCTAATTGACGAAGCTGCAAAATGTTCAGCTCAGACATTCGCTTCGGTTATGTCCACAACTTCGCAAACTGGCGGCTGGATTGCTTTGACTTCAACTCCAAGAGGTAAGAACTTTTTCTACGATTTATACCGCCAATGCCAAGAACACATGGCTTGGTCAGAAAAGCACCAAAAACCATATGAAATGTTCTGTGCAACGGCCAGGACGATTGATTCGCCTTATGTTGACAAGCGCGTGGTTGAGCAGGCGAAGCTCTCACTGCCTGACAGGCTGTTCCGCCAGCTTTACCTTGCCGAGTTCCTTGATGACGGTTCGGTCTTTGTCGGGCATCGAGATTGCGTTGAAGGCGATTTGATTGACGTTCACGGCAAGATGCAAGCCTGGCAGGTACCAGATGCCAAGACACGCAAGGTGGTCATCGGAGCCGACTGGGCAAAGAGAACGGACTATGGCGTCTTCATTGCCTTCGAAGTTGGAACCTCAAGACCGCGAGTCGTTGGCTTTCGCCGCTTCCAAGGCTTGGACTACAAGGTCGCCATTCGAGAGCTGTACCAGTTCACCGAGCAGTTCAACGAAGTCCTGCTGATTCGCCATGACCGCACTGGTATTGGTGACGTCATCAACGATATGCTCTCAAACTTCAGTTGTCCGATTGATCCGGTCGTGTTCACCAACGAAAGCAAGTCATCAATGGTTGATGCCTATATGGTGGCCATTGAGACACGGAACCTCGTTCTGCCGAACTGGCTTGACCTCATCAAAGAGCATGACAACTACGACGTGAAGATGAGCGTCCTTGGAAAGCCAACCTATTCGGCACCGCCTGGATTGCATGACGACATCGTGACCGCCTGCTTCTTGGCTTGGTCAGCCGTCCTTGAGACTCAAGACCGTGTATTTGATGTGCGTTTCTTGGAAGACCTGCCAAAAACTGCGCTTTCCGTGGAGTCGTGGTACGCTAACCTCGCCGACGAAAACGATGACTTCTGACGCAATCCATCACCAACCGGAGCAGAGACAAGATGGCCTTGGTCGTGCAGCTTAAAAAAGGCGAAGCACTCAGAGTCGGTGACCAAGTGTTGATCGTAAGCGCAAGCCGTGGTGCTCGCATTGTCCTGGACGCTCCAAAAGATGTGAAGATTGAACGGCTCGGAGTCTTGCACGATGAGGAACAACGAGATGCGGAACGACAAGGAGCGGTCATCGTCAAAAGAGCGAATGAGGCGAAAGCCAAGGAGTGATTATTCGCTTCGCTATATTGATCCCAACGGAATGCCTTCAGATGAGCCTTTCAACTCGGCATGGTCGGTTGAAACCAAGGCATTTCTGACAAGCCAGAACCTAAAGGCTTTGTTCTTCAGCGAGGATTGGGTTTTCATTTGCGTCGATGCTTACGCTCAACCGATTTCGTCATTGCCGTTGCAGGTCATCCGCAAAGGCTCCGAAGATGGACAAGCTGTCGAGAAGCCAGTTCAATTCCATCCAGTGTCTCAGCTTCTTGAGAATCCAAACCAGTTCGTTGATGGCGTGGCTTTGAAATACTCGCTTGCCTGCGACTACGTTCTCGGTGGCAACTCGTTCCTGTACCATGCCAAGCAAAACAAACAGGCATACCACATCAGCTTTGACCGAGTGCAGTACAAGCTCGATGGCAACGGCTTGCCTGAAAGTTACATCGTCTATCCAGACAATGAAGAAATCATTCCAAATGTGACCAAAGGAATCACCATCCAGCTTTCCGAGATGGTTCACGTTCGCAGACCGAACCCAAGCTCACCAATCTGGGGCCTTTCGCCATTCGTTCCAGGTAGACGCTCGGTTCTTTTCAATCGTTACTCTCAAGACTACCTGAACAGCTTCTACCTCAAAGGAGCAACGCCTCAAGGCATCCTTGAGATGGAACAATCAGCCAATGAGCAGTCTGTTCTCCGCTTGCTGCGCTCGTTTGAGTTGGCTCACACTGGCAGACGCAACCAACGCCGCACGATGCTTTTGCCGAAAGGCGTGAAGTGGTCTGCTGCCGACCACAAGATTGCCGACCAGCAAATCGTTGACCTCGTTCGCATGAACCGCGAGACAATTCTCAACACGCTGCACATTCCGAAGCACGTCGTGTCTCTTCAAGAAGCTGGCTCGCTCGGCTCAGAAGAACACAAAATGGCGCTTAAGTATTTCTGGACAGCGGCTTTGCTTCCAACGGCAAATGCTTTGGCTGCCTCTTTGACCAAACACTTCCGTCAAGCCGGAATGCTGGCAATCAATGAAGAGCTGCGCTTTGACACGTCCGAAGTAGCAATCTTGCAAGATGACCTCAAGGCCAATGCTGAGACAGCGAATTTGCTTCTCAAGACGCATACGCTCAACGAAGTTCGTGCTCAGGTCTTTGGTTTGCCTCCACTACCAGAAGGCGACTACACGCCTGGTGTTGCTCAACCGTTGCCAACGCTTGGTTTGACGTCAGCAGAACCAATGCCTCAGCCGGAACTGCCAAAGCTGGAGGTCATCGAAGCAGTTGAACCTCAGCCAGTATCAGAAGAACAGCCGGCGCAAGTTGAGATGCCTCAAACTAAGGAACTTGGCCGCTATGCTTCTCAGGTCAAAGCAAACGAGGACAGCTTGGACGCTTACCTGAAGAAAGAGCTGCCAACAGTGACTGAAGCTGCGTTGGACTTCCTTGCTCTTGAAGCTGAGACAGCGGTCAAAACGCTGCGTTCAAGCAAGGGCATCAAGGCAGACCTTCCATCAGCAAAAGAATACAAAAAGCGTTTGGATAAGGCGCTCAAAAGCCTTCAAAAGCAATACAATGAGAAGTTCAATGAACCGCTTGAAGCCTCGATGAGCCTTGGCTATGACCTCCAAGCGAACATGATATTCGACAAGCCGAGCCGTGACGCTCTGCTGGCTGCTAAGCAAACAGATGCAAAAGGTCGCTCTGCTGCCTTGGAAGCTCGCAACATCGAAACCTTCAAGAACGTCAGCAAGACAACCACCGACCGCGTGATGAAGATTGTCCAAAAAGGAATCGAAGATGGTATTTCAGTCGATGACGTGGCAAAGCTGATTGTCGAGGACTCAATCAAGATTGGTGCAAGCCGCGCTCAGACGATTGCCAGAACGGAAACGCTCACAGCCGTTTCACTTGGACAGGCATCAATGATGGAGCTTGCTGCAAAGGCGATTCCTGGCCTCAAAAAGAGCTGGATTTCATCTCAAGACGAAGACGTCCGTGAGTCGCACAAAGCGGTGAATGGTGAGATTCGGGATAGTGACGAAAAATTCAGCAATGGTTTAATGTATCCAAGAGATCCGGATGCCGAACCAGGCGAGTCAATCAACTGCCGATGCGTCCTAGTGACTCTGGCACCGGAAGACCTTGAAGATTATCGTGCTGAACTCGAAGCACTGAAGGAGAATGCAGAATGATTAAGTCAATGAAGGAAGCCAAGTTCAAAGCACTTGGCCAAAAGGCAGCAGACAACGCGGTGGTTATCGAAGGCTACGCCAATCGATTCCTGAGCGATGCTTACAATGAGCGCATGGATCCATTGAGCGTCAAACTCGAACGCTACAAGCAGAACCCAATTCTTCTTTTCAATCACGACATGAACTATCCTGTTGGCAAGGTCATTTCCGTGGAGCCTCGTGAAGACGGCTTGTTTGTCAAAGCTGCCGTCAGTCATGCCGACCACGAAAAGGTTGCCTATGTGCGCGAGCTGGTTGCCGATGGTACGCTCTGCACTTTCTCTGTGCGTTTTGCTGGCGAGCAAGTGGTCGAAGACCCAGAAGTCGCTGGTGGTAAGCTCATCAAAAACTGGGAATTGCAGGAGGTATCAATCGTGTCCATTCCAGCGCAACCGGATTCCACATTCTCATTGGCAAACGCCAAGTCACTCGGCGAAGCTCGTCAGATGGTTCTTAAGGCCAAAGGCGCGATGGTCGCTCAAGTGGCTGCTGAACACATTGCGAAGCTCGAAGAGGCTGGCGAAAAGAAAGACGAACTGCTTGAGAAGATTGCTGAGCAGTCTGGCAGTGAGCCTGGACAGCTTGCCGAAGTTCTCGCAGGCAACGTGACTCCAGTTCCAGAGCCTGTGCTGTCGGCACTTGCTTCGGTTCTTGGTATCGACTCCAACATGCTTGCGGAACACAACGCTCACGACGTTGAAGCTCAGAAGAAGATGGAAGCTGAGAAGTCTGAAGAGAAGATGGACGAAAAGCCAGAAGAAATGAAGGAAGAAGCGAAAGCGGATTACGCTCCTTTGTCTCAGGCTGTGCAAGAATGCGTCTCTGAGAAGATTCCTACACTTATCAAAGAAGGCAAACCTCAAGAACAAGCTGTGGCGATTGCAATCTCGATGTGTTCAAAAGAAAAAGGTTGCTCAGACTTCCAACCAAGCCGTGAGATGATGGTCAAGTGGCTTGATGATTGCGACAAAGTGAAGCAAGCTGAACAGGAAGGCACACCTCAAGAATCGGTCGCTGTACCGAACAAGGAACCAGAAGGCATGAACGACAACGCGCTTTTGATGTTGATGAAGTCTCAGCTTGAGATGCTCGGTGCGATTTCCGTCAAGCTCGACAAGCTGGCCGAAGTATTTATGGCCGCACAAAAAAAGCCAGAAGTCGAAGTTGAAGTTGAGGAGCCGGAAGCGGAAATGCCACCAGAGGCAGCCGATCAAATGAAGGCTATCCTTGACCGTTACGAAGCGAAGCTGAAAGGCTTGCTCGCTTGAAAATTCTATCTGTGTGATACACTGTTACTCGGAGCCTCATGAAGAGGCGTTTAACTTTGCGGCAGTCAGCCGCGTTTTGGAGGAATCTATGTCGAATTTTGAGAAACGGCTGGCTGAGTTTGAAAGCAAAGTTCAGTCTGCTGTCGGTGAAATTGAAAAAGCCAAGTCGGCTGGCATCGTTGGTGGAGCTACCAGCTTCAGCAACCGCAGCAACAGCGACGAGCAAAGACTTCTCGCTTCTTTCGGCTGCTCGAACGTCAAGCAGTTGCTCGAAGTGAACGTGGCTCATCCTCGCTTCGCTCACGTCAACGACAACCTCAAGTCTGCTGTTATGCAGCTTAAAAAAGACATGGACATCGCTCGTATGTCGGCTCAGATCTTCGGCGGTCAGCCTCAAGATCGTGGTGACGAAGACCGCGCTGCTCACGTCAAAGGTGTTCTCGAAACTCCTTTCGCTCGCATGGTTGACCTCAAGGCTCGCTTGAAGAGCTTCAGTTCTACAGTTGCTAGCGACGGCGATGAGTGGGTTCCTACAGCTATCTCGGCTTCCTACATCGAAGAGTATGAACTTGAGAAGAAACTGGCTGCTGCATTCCGCGAAATCCCAATGAGCAGCAATCCATTCGAATTGCCTGTTCAATACGGCGTGACCAAAGCTCGCTTGATTGGCGAAGGCGCTGCTGCAACTGACGCAAACTTCGGAACCGAGAAGATTCAGTTCTCCGCTCCTAAGTTGGTTGAATACTACCTGTTGCCTGAAGAACTGAACGAAGACTCTGCTCCTGCAATCCTTGAGCTGGCTCGTCAGGACGTTCTCTCTGCTCAGTTGCGCGCTGTTGAAGACGCAATCATCAACGGTGACACGACTGGAACACATATGGACAGCGACACAACCGCTGCAAGCTCCAACCGTAAGGCTTGGAAAGGCCTTCGTAAGCTCGCTTTGGCTGCTTCTTCGACTGTTTCTTTCTCCGGCGCTGGCGTGACTAAGACTGGCTTGGACGCAATGCGTAAGTTGATGGGCAAGTACGGCACGAATCCAAAGGAACTCGCTTGGGTTGTCGGACCTTCGGCATACGCTCAGCTCCTGAACATCGACGAAGTTGCTACTGTTGAGAAGTTTGGCCCACAGGCTACTATCCTCAGCGGTGCTCTCGCTGTGTTCCGCGGTATCCCAATCGTTGTTTCTGAGTTCATCCGTGAAGACGTGAACGCTTCTGGCGTGTACGACGGATCCGTTGTGAACCGCACTGTGTTGCACCTTGCAAACGTCCGTCGTTTCTACCTCGGTCGTCGTCGTCCAATCCGCGTCAAGGTTCAGCAAGATGCTCGTGCAGAGTATGATCGTTGGCAGCTCGTTTCTTATCAGCGCGTGGACTTCAAAGGCCACAAGCAAGCTGGTGAGACATATGCTGGCGGTGAGACATCTGCTGAACGTTCATCTGTTCTTGGAATCAACATCCTCGCTTGATGACCTCAAGCAAGGTATGATGAGAGCAGCTTAACCGCTGCTCTTTTTTTTGCCTTAAAATACTGAGGTTCAGATATGGCTGTGGTCAATCTGCCGCTTGTTCAAATCAAAGAGTTTGAAACAAGAGAGCTGTTTCAATTGCGTGAGGTGTCTCCAGGCACCTATCACATTCCTTTGCAGATTGAAGGCAACTCAATTCTGTCGAGCTTGCTCGTCACTCACGTTTCGCCAGATGCCTCAATCCATGTGAATTACTTTCAAACAACAACAGGCGATGAGAACGAAGAACGCACACCTCTGATAGGCCATAGCCCAAAAACAAGCGGCTCTCAGGCAGCCGACACGATTATCGTGGCTCGCGTTCACTTGAAACCTGTCTGCGAGGTCGTCATCAGTGGTGGCAATGTGACATTCGGCCTTATGGTCACGATGGTTTCAGCTTTTGCCTCGGATATTGAAAGCTCGCTGTTCAAAGATGGATACATGGTCGTTGGAACCGAGCGCGGTATTCCGCTCATGACCATTGACGACAACACTGGACAGATGAAGTTCATGCGCTCCAAAGAAGGCCAGCTCATCATGCGTGAGTCTTCTGAAGGAACGCCTCTTCATTTGACTCACTCAGACCGCTTGCTACCATTCCAGCGCAAGGTCTGTCTTGCACATCAGCTTTTCGACAAGGCTATGAAGTTCAGCCGCTTCAGCGTTGTCTCGGCAAGCGACTATCGAGTGACGGTACAGGTCAACGGCTCGCTCGCTTTGAGCGCCAGAACGTCCAAGTATCAACCAACGACTGAGCTAAACTTGGAGCCTTACAAGGTCGCGCCAACTGGTTCTCTGGTTACCATTGAGGCACATCGTTTTTCTGAAGAAGATGACGGTACATTCGATGTGTACTTGCGAGGCTATGAGTTCATCAACGAAGACGAGGAAACTATGAGCAGCTTGACGAAGGTCGTTTACAACAAGAGCGGTGCGCTCATTTTGCCGTTTAAGGCGGTGGCTTGGGAAGATGACAACTCGGTCAATCTGGCTGACGCTGACGGCCTTGGATTGGACGATTTCGCTGGTGTCACTCAAGACGGCATCGCGCACCTCGGCTATGGCATCATTCACAAGATTGGCGAAGTACCAAACGCACTCATTGGTCTTGGTGCCATCGCTGGACAGCCTGTCTTCCTTGGCAGTGTTCCAGGCCAGTTGACTCTTACGCCTCCAACAAGCGGCACAATCTTCCGCATCGGTCGTGCAGAGCCACCAAGTGGAGCGCACACTGGCGAAGCAACCTCGTTGTTCATCGATCCACAAATCATCTCAGAGGCATGAAATGAGTGATTCACAACGTAAAATATTCATCGATGGAATACCGATGGAATCAGTAAAAGATGACCAAAAATTGGTAACCTTCTTTGAAGAATTTGATGATACTATTTACCAATCTGCAAACAGGAAGTTTGAGCAGTTGTGCGAAAAGTACGACAAGAAGGCGACGTTGACTATTCTTGTCAAATTTGAGGAGTCGTGAATATGGCCACGCAGAATTTTCAGTTGATTCATTGGGATGGCACGAAGCAAAAACGTGTTGAATCCCAGACCATGGAACTCAAGCTCGGCAAGTTGGCCATTGGCTCGCTTGCTGACATCCGCGAAGTGTCTGGCAAGCTCGACGTTGCTGGAATTGCTCTGACAAACCTTGGTGCTCCATCGGTTGATTCTGATGCTGCTACAAAAAAGTTTGTTGATGATTCGATTGCTGCAATCAGCTCCGGTTCATTGGCTGCCTTGGAAGCAGATGTTGACCAACTTCAAACCGATTTAGCTCAAGAGATTCTTGATCGCGCTTCTGGCGATGCAAGTACATTGTCTTCCGCTCAAGCATATGCCGATCAAAAGGTTGCTGATTTAGTAAACTCAGCTCCAGCGGTCTTGGACACTCTGAAAGAGCTTTCCGATGCACTTGGTGGAGATGCAAACTTTGCCACTACAATCACAAACTCCATCTCCGCTGTTCAAGCTGAAGTTGACGCAGTTGAACTTGCTTTGACTTCTGAAACTACTGCTCGTCAAGGTGCTGATAGCGCACTGGATACTCGCCTCACCGCTGTTGAATCTTTCAAAGATTCTCAGATTTTGTTCGTTAGCAAGTCTGGTAGCGATGTTACTGGTACAGGTGGACAACACAAGCCGTTTGCTTCGATTGGAGCAGCTCTTGCTGCAATCACGGACGCATCTCCGACCAAGCGTTACCTCATCAAAGTTCTTGCTGGTGCATATACAGAAAGCGCAATCGCACTGAAAGCCAACGTCTTTATTTGCGGTGACCAAAAAGAAGCGGTTCGTATTAGTGCATCGAGTTTTGCGCTTGCATCTGACTTCAGTGGAAGCGGTGACCATCGCTCTGGAATTTCCAAAGTCATTCTTGCAGCAGGAAACTGCAACTTCGATTGGTCTGCTGTTACCTCAGCGGCAGGAAAATTGTACTTCAGCGAAGTTTCTATCAATGGCAGCGTCACGCTGACTGGACACAACAACGCAACTGCTCAAGCGTATTTTGATTCTTGCTTACTCTATAGTTCTTTGACAATCAGCGGAATCAATGTTGGTGTATTCAACAACAACATTTGCTTCGGAAACGTCAACCTTAACCAACATCCGAACGGCGGAATGGCTACCATTCTTGCTGCGACTGGTGGACAGGTTAGCGGAACCGTCACGCTCACAACAACCGTAAGCGATTTCAATCGTCGATGCGCGCTGTTCGCGAAGAACTTCTATATGGAATACGTCACTATCAACGGTGCGTCTTCTTATGCAGACATGAACGAAGGCTCGTTGCCTCGCTCACATGACCGCATTCTTTCTCAGAACGGCGGAAACATTGTTTACATAACATCGAGCGCACCTCACGCAGCAAATGTGAGAAACCTCGGTGAAGCTGGCAAGCAATATAGCTATGTGTTTGGTTATGTTCACGCTTCCAGTGACAGTGATTTGTATTTGATTTCGATGGGCGCAGATTACAATCCTTCAAATACTGGCCGCTCTATATTCTTGGAAGCAGACAGTTATGGTCTTGCTTCAAATGTGAACGGCGGAGACATCAATCTCATCACTGCCGCAACATCTGGCACAGGTGTACGCGGTAAGTTGAAACTTGATGGACGTGTCATTGATGTTTCAGCGAAAAAGATTGTTGACCTTGCCTCTGGTACAGATTCAACTGACGCAGTGAACAAAGCACAACTTGATGTTGTCTCTGGCGCTGTTTCAACCGAGCAATCAAGAGCAGAAGCTGCTGAAGCCGCTTTGGACGTTCGCCTTGATGTTCTCGAAGGTTCTGGCGCTGGTTCCGTTGCCAAGGCTCAGCTTGATGCTCAAGCCTATGCTGACGCTGCTGTGTTGGTCGAGAAAAATCGCGCTGAGGCTGCTGAATCTGCGCTCCAAGGCGAAGTCGATGCTGCTGAAGCCAGCATTGCACAGGAAATCCTTGACCGCGCCGCTGCCGTTTCTGCTGAACAAGTTCGCGCTGAAGCTGCTGAACTTGCACTGCAAGGTGAAGTAGACGCAGTTGAGTCTGCTCTCGCTCAGGAACTGCTCGACAGAGCCGCTGCTGATACAGCTCTCCAAGGCAGCATCGACACCGTTGCTGGTGGCTTGGCACAAGAGCTTCTCGACCGCGCTGCTGCTGACACAGCATTGCAAGGCGAAATTGATGCGGTTGAAGCTGACCTCGCTCAAGAGCTTTTGGACAGAGCCGCAGCCGTTGCAGCGGTTCAAGCAGAAGTGGATGCCGAAGAAGTTCGTGCGGCTGCTGCTGAGTTGGCGCTTCAAGGCGAGATCGACGCAGAGGAAACTCGTGCATTGGCTGCTGAAGCTGCAATTCAGGCTGAAGTTGACGCTGAAGAACTCGCTCGTGCAGCAGCAGATACTGCTTTGCAAGGCGAAATCGACGCTCTCGAAGTGGTCGTTTCTGAACTCAATCTCATCAGCAAAACTGCCGACGCTGCAATCTCTGCCGGAAAGGTTTGCTTTATCAAGTCCAATGGCAACATCGACTTGGCTGACGCTGACTTGGATATGAGCGATAATGCCTTGGTCATCGCTGCTGCAAGCATTGCTTCCGGCGCTTCTGGCAAGGTTGTCATCAAGGAAGGCGCGATTGTTGGAGGCTTCTCTGGGCTTGTTCCAGGCAAGAAATGCTTTGTCTCCAAGACCGCTGGTGAAGTGGTTCAGTCTTTGGCTGGCTTCGCATCAGGCAACTCGGTGTATTGTGTTGGACGTGCTATCTCTGCAACAGAGATTGCTTTCCAACCAGTCTTTGAGTTTGAATACTGATTGACCTGGCGAGGTGGAGAAATCTGCCTCGCCTTTTATCAAAGGATTGAACAATGACTCAGCGACTTATTGCGGTCGATGACCAAACAGGAAAGCGCAGCTTAATTGCTGTTCCTTCCGGTGGCGGCATTGATCCCGACGTTCAAACATTCTCAGCCAGTGGCACGTGGACAAAACCGAACGGCTGCAAGCAAGTGCGAGTCATTCTGATTGGCGGTGGTGGAGGCGGAGGTTCTGGTTCATACGGAACAACTGGCACTCAATGTGGTGGCGCTGGCGGTTCTGGTGGACAGCTTGTCGTCAAAGACCTTGTAGCAAGCGACTTGGCTGCGACCGTTGCTGTGACCATCGGAGCTGGTGGAGCAGGCGGTGCCGCTGTCTCAACTAACGGCTATAATGGTAAAGACGGAACTGATGGTTCACTCACTTCATTCGGAACACACGCCAAGGCATTCGGTGGTAAAGCTGGAGCAGGTGCAGGCAAGTTTTTGTCTGGTCGCATCACTATGCAATTCGCAGAAGGCGGATCAGCAAAGCAAGGCGGAGCACGAGGCGGCGGTGGCAAGATTACAGCCGGAGAATCATCCGCTGACGTAATCGAAGCACCAGGCTCAGGAGGCGGCGGCGCTGGCATCACGACAACTGGACTTTCTGGCGGTCTTGGCGGAGTCAATCAATCAGGTCTTGGTGGCAATGGTGGCAATGGTGGCAATGGTGGCGCTTCCAAGGCAACTGGCGCAGGTGACGCAGGTGCTGCTGGCTCAGGCTATGGAGCAGGCGGTGGAGGCGGAGGCGCGTCAAAAGGAACGGCTTCCGGTGCTGGCGGAAATGGCGCTTCAGGCTATTGTGTCGTAATCTCGTACTGAAGGAGAATCCAATGAAACTGAAACTTGTTGAGCTTGACCATCTCGTTGTCTTCCTTGAACCAAAGTACGTCCTCATTGAAGGCGAAGTGGAAGTATCTGAAGCCGAAGGTCACAAGCTGCTCGCTGCATATGCCGGTAAACTCGAAAAGGTCGAAGAAAAGAAAGCTGTCGCTGCCAAAGCCAAAGTGCTTCCAGAGGTAAAGGATGAGCCTAAACTCTAATGCGCTCTGCACAGTTGCGCAGTGCAAAACTTATCTGGACATCGCATCTGCTGACACGTCGCAAGATGCGAAACTTGAACAGCTCATCAACGCTTCGTCGTCGATGATCGAAAACTATCTTGACCGCAAACTCATTTATAATCAGTACATTGAACTTCATGATGGTCGAGTGAATGACCGTTTACTGTTGAAGGAATGGCCTGCAGAGAAGCCATCAGAGATCCGCTCTGACACGCTGTGGTCATTTGACAACACCACCATCATGCCGCCAGAGAATTATGAAATAGATCAGCAAACGACCGTTGTCCTCAAAGGATACTTCTTTCCGCGAGGCAACCGAAACATCAAGGTAACGTACTATGCCGGATATGCGAGTCCTGTTTCTGGTGGCGGAGGTTTTCCGTTGCCGACAGAACTCAACCAAGCCTGCATTATGCTCGTCGCATGGCAGTATCAGCTACGAGCTGACAGACGCCTCGGCATTGCTTCAAAGGGCAAGCAAGGTGAGTCGATCTCTTATGTCAAAGGTCTTCCGGCTGAAATCGCCTTGATGCTTGATTTGCACACGCGCATGGAATTGCCATTCACCTCAACAGGAATCGGCAACGGATGATTCGCTCAGACGCCAAAGCACTTGAAGCTCGCATCATGGCAAAGCTCGAAAAGTTCTTGCCTGACAGCGAGAAGATTCCTCCTGTTTTGCACAGAATTGGTGCTTTGTTGCGCACTGAAATGATTATGAACGCCACGAGAAAGAACATTGTGGACACTGGAGCGCTGAAGAACTCTATCAACTATGAGATCGAAGGCACGACAGTTTCAGTCGGTTCTTTTGGTGTTCCTTACGCGAAGTATCACGAGTTTGGCGCGAATCTTGGGCCAGCAGGAATGAGGGCCATGTTCGCTGCCATGAGAGCAAGAAGGTCAAGTTCAGCAAAACGATACAAAGACAAAAACGTCGTGGTCAATCAAACATTGCGTCCTCGACCGTTTGTCAGACCAGCCTTTCAAAGTAAACTGAGTCAGGTCAGAAGAATCCTTGCAGAATACGGAGCGCTGTGATGCCAGTTGCATATGACTCAGACATTCTCGACGCACTGGAGATTCAGCTCAAGACTCTTACCTGGGCAAAAGTCGTTGAGACGGAAAACATTCGTATTGCTTTTTCCGAACTCGGTGAGCACGAAGTGCCTTACATTCAGGTCTACGACAACGGTCAAGTCTTTGAGCATCAGCGAGGCGAAGTGTTGACACGATGGCAGGTGGCCGTTGAACTTGTCCTCCGGTCGGCTTCAGAGAACCAAGTCAACATGAGAACGCTGCTCGACAAGCGCCAAGAAGTTGAACAGTGCATCGGTTCCAAAGTGAACCTTGGCATTCCAGGCGTGGTCAATGTGCTTTATCTTAGCAACACGCCAGACATTCAGATTGTGAAGCCGTTCTATGTGACTACGCTGCTCTTTGAGGTGGTTTACCGCAAACGGTATGTGTCTGAATGTTGATGTGATACGCTCTCAAATGACCTTCGCTCAAAGACTGAGCTTCGCTTTATGTTTTGGAGGACAAAATGTCGAAGAATTATGCCTCAATTTATGCAAACACTGGTGACAGCTCGGCGCTGAACCAACGCTTTTATCTCAAAGAAGAAGTCATAAAAGGAACGATGGCCATTCCAGCAGCCGCTGATTACTTCTTTGCATTGTCTGGCGGCTCCATCAGCTTCAGCCAGCCAATCACATCGTCGCCTCACCGTTCTGGACGCCACAACAACAACACCATCAAGGAAAAGAAAGCCCTTGAATGGTCGCTGCCAACGATGGTCAACATCAACACAGCCGCTGCACAAGGAACAGGCGCTCTTGAGCCTGCACTGCGCGTTCTCTGGAAGTCGCTGCTTGGTCATGAAACAGTTCCCGGTGCTGTTGTTTATGACTCCGCTCAAGATCCAAGCGTCACGTTCAGTATTTTCGAAATTGGAGACAAGTGGGCCAAACAGGCTTTCGGCTGCTTTGTGGACTCTTGCGAAATCTCTCTTCCAGGCGACGGTCAATCGCAGTTGAGCTGGTCTGGTATGGGAGTTGAATCGTATCTGGTAGGAATTGGCAAATCGACTGTTGATAACGACGGCGGCCAGACAGTCACTGTTCAGCCTGGCGAAGGCAAACGCTTTCCAGTTGGCGCTCGTGTGATGTTGGTTGAAGCTGACGGATCAACTCGTTCGGCTGACACTGTTGCAGGCTCAGCTCGAAAAGTTGTCTCTGTCTCTGGCGACGTTGTGACTCTCGATGGCGCTGCTTTGGCTGACGCTGACGGCTCATCGACTCCTGTTTATCTATGCTACTTCGAACCTGTTTTGACTGGCAGCGAAGGCATCGACAATCCACAAACTGGCTTGCAAGGCACGTTCACAAGCTCCAGCATTCCAGGCAATCCTTGCATCCGTTCGGCTACTATTTCTGTCGCCAACGGGCATGAAGTGGTAAACTACTGCTGGGGAACAGACGCTGCTTCTGGTTCAATCTTCGTTCCAGCAAGCCGTTTGGAAGTCAGCGTTTCAATCGAACTGAACCTGAACCACGACCTTGTTCAGTTCTACAACTCGGTTCAGCAGTTCGAAGCTCAGGACCTGAACTTCAAGCTTGGCGATACAGCGTTGCGCTTCTTGGAAATCGACCTGCCAAAGGTCATCTTCCAGGTGCCTTCAATCGACGTGCCTGAAACTGGTTCGATTCCTGTCTCGTTTGAAGGAACGGCTTACCAAAGCGCACTTGACGCTGCTGATGAAATCGTGGTGTCATACCAGTAAGCAACAAGAGCAATGTTTCCTTTCTGACTCGATGGCCTTTGGCTGTCGAGTTTTTTTGTTTATGCTAAGAGCGCACAAGAGTGCATCAACCAAGAAGGAAGTCATCATGGCAATCAACTTGTCTGCTATTCAAGACTCGGTTTTCACGTTCATCTCATCCAAAGACTCGGCAATTGGTAATCCGCAAAATTATGCGGCATACTTGGAATCGCTTGATGAGTCGTTGCTGGCGCTGAATGGCGAACCGACACGCTTCCATCTCGCGGTTTCGTCAAAGCTCAAGGACGTGCTCGCTGCGAAAGACGGTCTGACCTCAATCGCAATGAAAGCCAAGGATGGCGGTGACATTCCACTTTATTCGCTGATGTACCAGCAAGTTCGCATTGCTCTCAAAGACATCAAAACTGGCGCTGAATCAATGTTCCGTAAAGGTGCTGACGGTCACGCAGCCGATGACCTTATGGCTGCCTTAGCTGCAAACGACATCTTGCCTGAGCTGTTTGCTGCATTGCAGAACAAACAACAAAACCGGAGTCCTGAAATCGCAAAAAAAGACTAAGCGCACTTCTTGAGTTGACCTTTGCTGACCATGCAAAGCTCAAGAAAGAAGGACGCAACTTCGATTGCAACGGCTGCAAGGTCGCCAAGCTCAGACGCTGCCAAGAGGACAGGTGGGATTTCACCGACAAGGACGCCAACATCTTTCCGATGTACGTTCATCAAGGCGGTGAGCTTTATGGCTTCTGTCCTGCCAAGGCGACTTGGGATTCATGGACGGTGACGATGTACCGCGCTCTTGTTTGTGCTGTGGCCACTGGAGCACAATGGAACTCTGGAGGCATCTCGGAACAGCCGGAATGGTGGATTGACCTGCTATCATGGTTCTCGACGCGCTATGATATGAGCAACTTCAGCCACAAGGCTAGAATGGTGCTAGGCGATGGCGACAAAGCCAAGACTCAAGGAGTGAGCAAGAATGGCAATCAGCAAAGACCAGTTAACCGTCGAGGTCGTTCTTGATTCCTCCGGTGCCATCAAAGGCATCAAAGACCTAGAAGGCCAATTCGTTTCCTTTGATAAAGTAGTTTCACAAACCTCCAAGACAACCGACAAGGCTAATCAATCGACTGGCAAAGTTGGCGACGCTTTCTCTGGATTGTCGGCAACGCTTTCCAAGGCTGCCTTGCCTTTGCTCGCTGTGCAGACAGCAGTGAATGCTGTCACGCAGGTCTTCGGCGCTCTGTCCAACACACTCGGTTCATTTGTCGATGATTACGCTGCTGCCGAGCGCGCTCAAACGCTACTGACGCAGGCCATTGAAAACTCAAACGGTCGCATTCAGAACAGTGCTGATGCTTGGGGTGCTTACCTTGACCAGCTTCAAGAAGTGAAAGCTGTTGATGCTGATGTTCTTCGAGGTCTTGTCGCACAAGCCGTCCAAATGGGCTTCAGTGAAGCGCAAATCAAGTCTCTAGTAGAAGCGTCCATTGGCTTGTCAAAAGTGACTGGCGACTCTCTCGATGGCGCGTTTCAAAAACTGATTGGAACAACACGAGGAATGGCTCGTGGCCTGACAGCGATGGTGCCTGAGCTTCAGAATCTGACAGAAGAACAGCTTCGTTCAGGAGATGCTTTTGCCATTGTTGCAGGCAAATACAAATCTGCTGCTGACGGTGCTGGCTCTTACACATACTCGGTCAAGCAGGCTGGACTTGCTGCCGGAGAATTGAGCGAAGATGTCGGCAAGCTGATTGTTGAATCAATCAACCTCAAAGGCGCAATGGACGCAGCGACTAGCGTCATCAACGGCGTTCGTGGTGCGATTGCTGCTGTTGATATGGAAGCACTGTCCAAGAGCTTCAAAGAGTTCATCTCTGTCGCTGGCCCGA
>Ga0214923_10001419_pt1 | contig 34087 bp, 27 predicted proteins | sample LL1510_MetaG_FD_177993 | JGI IMG/M metagenome (GOLD analysis project Ga0214923, IMG submission 177993) | Freshwater microbial communities from Lake Lanier, Atlanta, Georgia, United States - LL-1510 | ecosystem: Environmental > Aquatic > Freshwater > Lake | place: USA: Georgia | collected...
CTATATTACCAATTTGATTACCGATTTGTTTTTCAACTGGAGCTTGTTTTGGTGTTACTGTTACAACTTGAGGTTGTTTAGGTGTCGGTGTTGCTGTTACAACTTGAGGTTGAGGTTGTTTTGGTGTAGTTGTTATAACCTGAGGTTGTTTTGGTGTTGTTGTTACAACTGGAATTGGTTTTTGTGTTGCTGTAACAACTGGTGCTTGAGATAGTGTTGTTACTCTCAACATATTTCTTAGCTGATTCTCTTCTATTTGTTCCTTGTTTGTTACATTGATATTAGCATCATTGAACAATGATGAATTCCCTTGACCTTTTCCTATTGGTGTGGGTGGTTCATCTTCTTTAACTTGATGTTCTACTTGGTCTAATGGCACAGGAGTCCTGGAATTGGATTTCGAAGGAAATACTGGTGTATCAAGTACCTTTTCTACAACGTCATCATCAGGTTCATTATCATGGTTTTGTTCAGTACTTGACAAACCATCTGGTGGAACATTCGTTTCAATGCCTTTTTCTTCTTCTATTTTATTTTTTCTCCTCGTGAAAACAACCATGATACATGTTGCAATGAATAAGAATAATATAAATACTAACAAATAACCAGTAATGGATAGATCCCTCATTCTATTTTCTTTTTTTTCTCTTGTTTAATTTTTCTAACCAATTATTATAAATGGTTTTATTTATGGATAAAACCTTTATTGAGTATGTCATCTATACATTCTGTGTTATCATAAAACTAATAAAAATAAGAAATGTTAAATTGGGTCAAGGCCAAAATGAGTAACGGCTCTGAGAGATCACAACTATTGGTTGATTATTACAAGCAACTTGATAATGATAAAGAAGAAGAAGAAGAAGAAGAGTTTGATTATATAGTATGTGTTGCAGGAGTAAATCAGTTACCTAAAAAAGTTGTTGGAGTTATATGTTGTATTGATTCATTTGTATTTTGTAAACCACATGACATATCATGTCGAGTAGTAAGGAAGCATGCATCATATTCATGTAAACAAGTTTATATAATTCCAGATAATCATAATCAGATTTTATTCAGATCGTCAACATTATATATTTATTGGAATGTTATTTCACCCATGGCTGAAAGTAAACCCTATATTATGTCAAGTGATGGTGTATTTTTAGTGGATTATCAACAGGGTATAACACCACTTATAAAAGCATCATCAAATAAAATTAATGAAGTATGTATTGTGTCAACAAAATGTAACACGAAAGAGCATATAGTACAATTCGTTCCCAAATTTTACAAACCACATCGTCTTATCATAATTTTTGACTTTCCACAAAATTTATTCTATTCATTTTTAAACCTTTTGTGAGACAAATGGGTTAAGCCCCGTAAATACAAAAGGTCATATTATAAAGATCCCAATCAGTAGTCACATTCATTTTCCAACGTAGAACAAAGTAACTACCACTAGTAATCTCACTTACAGTGGTAACCGATGTTGAACCGGATGGGGGTGCTAGTGAACCATTGTATGTGTTTGGTGAAACCATTCTAGTCTTACATTCCCCACCAACAACCGCATTCGTATTATTATATATTGAGAAACTTACATCACGATCTCCAGCACCAGAAAAACCGCTAAAGGAAACTGTTAAAATATAAGTTCCAGGCATAGTCACTGTAATTCTTCCATTACTTATAGATATGTAACTACTAGAATTAGATGAGCCACTCCAATCAGTCCATTCGGTATAACTTGAAGGATAATTTGCTGTATTGTAGGTTTTGGATGATCGAGTTAACACTGCATAAATTGTGGGTATTTTTCGAATTGATTTTATGTATAGGTCACCCAAAAAGTTTATATCACCAACACTACTCACCGTAAATAGCTCTTCATTGGCTAACGATTGAACTGCCATTTTACCACCAGGTTTAATTACCGAAACATCATTCGTTGCATTAATCGGTCCACCATTTGATTTTGCTATCCTAAAGTTTCGAACATCGTGAGTAGTGAAGACAGCACCGCAGTGTGCAGCTAACCCATAGTAATTATTAGATTCACTCAATGATCTGCGAGTATCTATATATGGGTAAAAACCACCAACATGATATTCGTTTAATGTTACCCAAAACTGGTTCATACAGAATATTATTTTCATACGTATCCATGTATTATTCACTAGTGATAGAACAGAATTACTGACAGGAAGTTCAGCGGATAATAGTAAAGTACCATTATAATACAAAGAGAGTAAATCGTTTGTGTTCGTATCGTTGTTATATTCATTTATACCAATCATATACCCACCTAGGCCTGAAGTAGATAATTCCATATTATCAGGAGCTGAACTATTATTGAAGTAAAACCATACACCGTCTGCTTTTGTAACTTCTCCAATTTTAAATTCAAACTCTGCTGTAAATGAGTTTCCAGGATGACCTCGATATAACAGTTGACCATGTTGATTAGCGGTATTGGGAGTAAGTCTCACATATCCTCCGTATATAGCAGCAGATCCTCCTAATGCACCACCCGTTCGTAATGATGGATTAAAGTTTGCTGTATCAAGCATATCCTCAAATTGGATAACACTATTGTATGCAGCAGGGTTAAGAACTGTTCCAAGTGCAGAGTTGTTAGATGATTTGATATTCAACGAACCAGTTGATAAAGTAATATATCCATTAGATCCATCATGATACTGTAACATTTGATTTGAAGCACCGAATGATAATCGATTTCCCAACATGGATAGATAATTATTAGTACCATCTAATCGAAATACTGTGGTCTTTACAGAAGAAGCACCTTCTGATTGAAAATCGATATTTCGTCCTAAACCTGATACCATGTAATTAGTGGTGGTACCATCATGATACATCCACCAATCAGTACTATCACCCAACATCAAGCTCACATTATCAAAACACTTGACACCATTTTGAGACAAGGAACATCTGGTGATTGTAGAATCAGTAACTAATAAATTATTGGATCCCACCACAAACTTCATATCACTTGAACTCAATGTCACTGTAGTAATACCAGATCCTGTACTAATACTTGATCTGGTTGTAGAACTTTCTTTAAATGTAATTCCAGAAGCACTAAATGCACTATTACTATCCCTTACCACAATTGCTGATGCAGTACTATCAGAAGCAATAGCTGCTAGTTTGGCATTTGTAATGGTAGAATCGGTAATATCTGCATTAATAATTAAACTTGAACTCACCACTCCAGATGAATTATTATGAATCACTCCTGCTGTATTGTAATTATAAAATGTTAAGCCTGATACACCAGTTATTGTATTGTTTCCCATATTAAGACCTCCACTTAATGTTCCTCCAGTCAATAGCAAGTTTAGAGATGCAGCCCCAGTTAGACTGGCTGTAATCGTTCCAGCAATGAAATTTCCAGAAGTATCTCGAGCTACAATAGTAGAATAGGTATTGGCAGAAGTGGCTGTAGTTGCACTGTTTAATACTTTTCCAGTTGTGGAAATAGTAGCTAACTTAGTATCGGCAATAGCAGCAGAGCTGCTGATATCGTCATTAACAATGGCAGAAGTACTGAAGACACCATTGGAATTAGTGTGAACTATTCCAGTGGAATTTAGATTGGTTAGAGTTAGTCCAAGATAGGTGGGTGAAGTGCTTTCAGAACCACTGGAAGCAGCAGTAGAGGATACCACACCATTCACATCGACCGCCAAAAAACCAGCTTGTGTTATTCCACTAAACGTGATAGTCCCTGCAGCAGTCAAGTTATTCACATTGGAAATGTTTTGATTACCCATATTTAGAGCACCACTCATGGTCCCGCCAGTCTTTAATAAATTTAAGGAAGCCGAACCTATTAGATCTCCATAAATTCGTTTGAATGTGTATGTTGCTGAACCTAAATCCACTGTATTGGTAGTAGTGGGAACAAAAGTGGAGCTATCCCCCAAGATAATTGATCCAGTTATATTTAGGCCATCGGTGTAAATGGTTGACCATCGATTTCCTGTTTTACCAAAACTATAAGCTGATGTAGTTAATGGATAAAAAGCAGAGCTATCAATACCAATCTTTTTGGTACTTCCTACTCCACAGATTTCTAATTGATTTGAAGTATTATTGTACTGAACTGAACCTTTAAATACATTACCACTCATGAATTGAATGGATGTATTGTTACTATTGTTTGTATGTAAGGTCATAACCGTATCACCACTTTGATTTTCAACATCCATTGAGTTTTGAACATAAATGACATCAGTATTAGCATAACTATAGACATATGATGTTTTCACTCCATGAATACCAGCTCGAAGAGTATCCTTGGATAATTTGGAATTCGTACTATTACTCATATTGTGTCTCTTTTTTTTCTGTTTAAAACCAAGTTGCGATTTTCATACAAGTTATAAATAAATGCGTATTATTGAAAAAAAAATAAAAAGAAATGAATATGCAAAGCATTTTTGAAACCAAATTTCCAAAGTATACTTTACTTCAGCAATTCAAAGGTAAATTTCTAATACAATCGAAAACAACTAAACAACAAATGGATATGATTGTAGAAAAAGGTACTCATACCATTCAAATAGAAAATAATATTGGAGTTAATATTTATGATCAAGGACACATCATGATTCCTATGGGGAATGATAAGAAACAAAAGTTTTATTATAGGATTCAAGAAATCACTGATGGTACTTTGGAAGAACTCTTTCAAAACACCAAATTAGATGATGAAACATTAGATTACATTGGTAATGGTATAACCAAACTTTTAGATAGAATGAAACATGCCAAAGTATCCCATGGAAATCTTATATTTGAAAACATTGTTTATACCAAACAATCCAATGGATCATTTTTCCTGAAACTTCAAAACTTTCTTCCCACAAATCAATCAAAGAATAAATCACTAGATAAAGATATCATTTCATTGGCTATGAATGTTTGTGATACTGAAGTGGAATTTAGCTATTCTATTCAATACCTAAGAAAATATTGGTGGGGTGAATGGCTTGGAACATTTGCTTCCAAGAAACTTCAAGGTGAATTTGGAAAGAATTTAGATTTAGATGAATTAATGCATTTACTCGAACATTTTCAATAGAAAAAACCATGTTTTCGTTTTCAATAGATGACAATGTTTTCGTTTTCAATAAAAAAACATAATTATTCTACTTTCGTTTTTACTATTAAATTGATAATTTGTGAAATAAATAAAATAAAAATGGAAAATGAATTATTGAAAACATGCAATGATGTCATTCAAGATTATTGGAAAGTACATTCATCTGAAAGATCTGTATTTGGACTAGAATCAAGAATGCGATTATCAGGAAAAGGAAACGAATATCCAGGATGGCCTGATGAAATGGTAAAACGAGTCATAGATATCAATTATCAATTTCAACATGAACAACTATTGTCAGATTTCCAAGTATATGAGTTTGAGAATAGTAAACTTAATCATGTACAAGGTAGAGACAATATCACAAGTTATACTTTCGATAACAAGACTGGTTACTTAATGGATCAAAGTGACAAGAGTCAATGTATTAATTATGTGTTGAATCATTTACCCAGTTTACCCAAGAGTAAAGGAATCATTGTCATGATGAAGGGTGATACGTTTGAAACGTTGCGATATTACAGTTTACAGAATAAGATAGATACCCTAGACTTTACTTTAATGAATTTTGCCAATTCTGTAGAAGCTGGGGGTGGATTCCTTGATGGAATGACAGCACAAGAAGAAATCATATGTCTTCGAAGTACTTTTATGAATAGTCTAACCAAAGCACATGAATTTATGATTGATAACATGGAACATCGGAAATGTCCTATTGAACATTATGAGAAACATATCCATATGAATCGTGCTGTATTTACACCTTATATCTATGTCTATGGAATGTGTAAGAATAATCAAGTGTTTTTAAATCAACAAGAATCAAATAAATGTCTTACTTCTGGTATTTCAGTAGCCTCGATTGATCTTCGATATGAGAGTATGTGGCGTCAAGTGAATGAAAAAAATCGCCATACATTTCTTAGTTTCGAAACCTTGGTTCCCAAATCTTGGCTACAATGGGTTCAAATCTTATGGGATACAACATTTTTAACAGCTATCAAACACCATAAGAAACATATCATTATTGGACCCATTGGTTGTGGTGCATTTGTACCTAATGCTACAGATAAAGTTGGAAACCCCTTATTTACAAATGCATCACACTATAGAGAAACCATGGCTCATATTCTAGCTCATAAATTAGTACAGTATAGACCTTTCTTCGATACTATCATTTACAATGATTTTAGAAATGCAAATTGGGAAATATTCAAAAGAGTGATTACATCCATTGTCAAGGATGTTCAAGTCAATAATAATACAGAAGATGCAAATCAGAAAGCATATTTTGCTATGAAAAAAAAATGATTACATAAATAAAAAGAAAAGAGAAATATGACAAATACAGCAAAAATTGTGGGGATAGTATTGGGATGTGTAGCAGCACTTTTATTAGCAGCATTACTATTTTTTCGTAAACGAATCTATATATGGTGGTTAGTTGTATCAACTAAGCAAGATAAAGAGCTTCAACAAAAACTTGAAACATTAAAGAACAAACCATCTTATAAGAAAAGTGAATATCTTCAAAGAGTTTTACAAAAAGCCTTACAAAATATAAATCCAGCCACAGCTTTGGAATAAATTTTACATTTTTTTGTTATTTTCATTTATTTATTTCTACACAGAATGTACTGTAAAATTCAATGAATAACAATTAAAAGTTCCAGTTCCATTCATCCATAAGTATATAGTATATGTATCGTTGGCATTAGGTGCTTCATCCACTACTTTAAATGATACACATTGCCATTCACCAGTCATGTACATATAAGATGCCGAACCAATTAATTCGTAATCTCCATTACGTCTGCAAGTGATAGCACAGTCTCGATCACCATTCGTACTTTTGAAAGTAGCACTACATGATATTGCATAGGGTCCAGCTACCGGTACAATAATAGAATTACCGCTACTACTTATTGTACATCCACCAAAAACTTTCGATGTTGAAACATAATTACTCCATGCACTTGTTGTCGTATAGTTTGACCCAACTAAACCAGTAATATTTGATCCGCTCAAAGTCGCTCCACACGATCTTATTTTAATGTAACTGTCAAAAAAGATACCTGAGCTTGTCCACTGTAATACATTACCATTAGTACTTGTGGCTAAACGTCCGCCTAGATTTCCCCTTATCACTGGACCATCAACTCCTGAATCATAGATGATTTGATGATTCGTATCTGAACCTGAATCTAGATTTATTCCATTATTGGCTGTTTTATAATACAAACATAATGGTCCTGATTCTGGTTTTTTCAAGATATAATTCCCATTGCTATTCATGATGCTAAATTCACCTAATACTGGTAGTTTAGTATGTGAATTACCTGGTTTTATAGGTCCTCCATTAGATTTTGCAATCCTGAAATTGGCTACATCTTGATACGTGGGTGATCCACCACTCCAGGCAGCTACACCATAATAATTATTATCTTGTGACAAACTTCGAATCACTGAATCGGTAAAGGGATACATACCAGTCACTGGAACCTCATTAACACTTACCCAGAATTGATTCACTGCAAATATAATCTTGATACGCATAAAAACATTTGGAACAAGAGTGACAGCTGATGATATCAATAAAGTACCATTGAAATAAATCATTAATTGATCACCTGTGCCTACTGTAATACCATCTTCAGTACCGCCTGCATTGTTATTATTATATTCATTAATCGCAATTTCATAACCCCCAAAAGTTCCACCACCATACGTCGCATTGGTTGCAACAGATGATCGATTAAAGAAGAACCAAATACCATCAGCCTTGGTCAAGTCTGCAATTCTGGCCTCAAATTCAGCTGTGAAAGCATTTCCTGGATGTCCTTTGTACACCAACTGTCCATATGTATTAGCTGTATTATCTGTAAGTCTAACATAAGTTGTAAGCTGGTCATCCACAATAGTGGGAACAATTGTTGGAGCCCATGAAGATCCATTTTTTAATCCTTGTAACACACCTCCTTGCTTGGGAGTTGTTGATTTGAAGTCCTCATATAATAACACTGAATTATACGCTGAAGGATTTAAAACAGTTCCTTGAGCTGAATTATTTGTATCCTTTATCACCATACTACCTGTCACTGTAGCTACTCCAGCATCGGTCACCGAAAATTTTTCTGCTGCGAATAAATCGCAAACTGCCATTTTACCACCAATTCCAACTGTAGCTATATCATTCATAGGTGTGATGGGTCCTCCATTAGATTTACATATACGAATGTTTCTTACATCTTGATACGTAAATGTAGTACTTCCATTAAACGCTGCAAATCCATAATAATCATTATCCAACGATAAAGAACGACGTGTATCTGTATAAGGGTAAAATCCAGTAACCGCCACCTCATTCAAAGTTACCCAAAATTGGTTCATGCAGAATATCATCTTGACACGAAACCAATTATTACTTCCTATTACCGCATTAGGACTATTTATGGGTAATGTTACTAATGTTACTAATGACCCATTAAAATAAAGTGATAGTTTACATGCTGTAGTACTCTCTGAATCAAATACATCAATAGATAATGCATAACCTCCCAATCCAGTTGTACTCATACCCATATTGGATGGTACTGCACTTTGGTTAAAGAAAAACCAAACACCAGCCACCTTGGTTACATCTCCTATAGCAGCATCAAACTCCACAGTAAATGAATTACCTGGATGACCCCGAAAAACCAACTGTCCAAATGCATTGGCGGATACTGGTACTAATTGAATAAGCGAACCCAATATACTAGCTGATCCTTGTAATGCACCTCCTCTTAACTCTACACCATCTTCCATTTGAATGACACTATTATACGATGCAGGATTTAAGACAGTACCCATAGCTGATTTATCCGTTGGTCTAATTTGTAAAAGACCTGTATCTACTGTAATGAAACCATTAGAACCATCATGGGTTTGTGACATTTTTCCAAACGATAGACTACTATTCAGTGTTAAACCAGCGAATGTTGGTGAATATGATGAATCTAAAGATAAAGTTACTGCTCCAGTAGATCTAGAACAATTGATACCATTGGATTGAGTTAAAGAGACAACACCTGTGTTTTGCAGAATACTACTTGAATCTACACTGAGACCAGTACCCACTTGAAGACGTTTGGTAAATAAACTATCAGTGGTAATGCCATATAGATAATCCAATGTAGCTGTAACGTTATTGTTATGAACTATTAAACTTGTTAGTGTTTGTGAAGTAGGAAGAGTTAATGTGATCACTCCATTCACTGGATCACTTACTGTTAATCCACCTGCACCAGTAATTCCTAATACGCCTGAATTTACAATACTTCCATTAGAGGCAATCGAAATACCAGATCCTGCAGTTAATTTGGAACCTAATATACCCGAATTGATCACATCCTTTAAGTAGGTTACACAACCTGTCACATCATATCCGGCCACTGTCAAGGTTCCTGCAGAAGCATTACCAGAGACGGATACACTGGCTAACGAAGTGGTTCCAGAGACAGATACATTGGTTAAAGAAGAAGTACCTGACGCTGATACATTTGTCAAAGTAGCTGTTCCAGAGGAACTAAGATTATTCAATGTAGTGGTTCCTGTGATGATGGCATTGTTCAGTGTACAATTCCCTGATACCGCTAAAGTAGTCAATGAAGAAGTACTCGACACTGTTAAACTATTTAAGCCCGTCGTTCCTGAAGCGGTGACATTGGTGAATGCTGAAGTTCCAGAGACACTCATATCATTCAATGTTGAGGTTCCAGAAACTGTAACACTGGCCAAAGTTGCTGCTCCAGTAGATGTAATGGTATTGAAGGATGATGAGTTGGATACGGTTAAGCTGGCAAGAGATGCAGCTGTATTGGTGAGAATGATTGTATTGGAATTGGTAATCTTTGATAAAGATATAGTATTATCTTGAATATCATTATCGACGATAAAGGCCTTCTGACTAATAACTCCTGAATTTGAAGTAATGACAAAACCTGCTTGAGTAAGACTAGAAATTGTTAAATCATTACAGGTGATGCCATTAGAACCTAAACTAAGATCAGAGGAAAGACTTAATGTGGTCAAGGTTGCTGATCCAATGAAATTACCATAGATAGAATGAAATGTATTGGTTGATGAACCAAGATCCAATAAATTATTATCTAATGGAATTAGTTTGGTACTGGATAAACCTAATCGACCAATTTCTAAATGTTCTTGTGCTTCATTATATAGAATCTGCTCACGAATGGTATCTTCATGTCGAAAGGATAATATACTATTATTATTTGTTCCATTGGAATTAATATGAAGACTGGTTTCACCAGTGGAATCACTAATGATAAAAGATGAAGTTACAGTAATAGAAGAACTAATTAATGGATTAATTGTATCTACGAATAAACCTAATGTACCCACTCTTACATCATCACTAGTTAAGCGTGTGGTAACAGACATTTTTCTTTTTATTTATTTATTTATAATTACTTTATTTCGTTCGTTCAGGTTCAATTGGTTTCGATCTAGTATATTGCACCCAGTTATTCAGTTCCTCTATACCATAGATCGTTCTGGGATAAATGACTTTAATTGGTTCACGTTCTTGGGAAGTACATGTGGAATTATTTGACCGTTGCACTAGATATATATCAAACTTGGAACGACTTTCTAAAGAAAGTGATTTGTAGACTTGATAGAACTTATCCCATTTGGCATTGACTTGACATTGAAGATCGTTCTTGCTTTCTGATAATCTAGTCTTCTTTTTAGTAAAAACAAGCAACAAAAATAATACACAAACCTTCTATAATCAATCACATTTCCTTCTGGTTTCCCATCGATATTTTCATTCCAAAAATATACATGGATAGGTTTTGATCCACGAAAACGTTTGTCATCTTGTATAAGCTTCCAGCTTGTATTCTTTTTAGCTTCAATAGTAATAGTTACTGTATTTCCCATTTTTTTCTGTGATATTATCTTAACCAATAATGTAAATTCGGAATATATTCCGACCATGCCATTTTGATGAACTTGGTTACAGAAAAAAATGTTGAAATTATTTACTATTGTTCTATTATGTTGTCTTCCATTATTTTGGGATATCGAGGTGCCATGTCAAGTCAAATCATTTCATTTCTCTAATTATACTACATCACGATTGGTAACAATGTATAAATGATTCATATTCATATTACCTAAACTAGGTCAAACCCAAGAGTGAACGATTTGATCAATTTACTCCCAAGTGTAATGAGTCGAAACTGAATGGTCTTTGTGTAACAATCGATGGTTTTAAAACAAAGCAAATCAAGTATTTCACTGTAATGAAAGTGGAATTAGAATCAAAGGAGTTTAACAATACTGTCTTTACTGAACTCACGACATCCAATTCGTATGGATTTGATGAAACTACATTATTATTCAAAGCGAAAAGTCCAGAGTTATGGACATGTCAAACAAATCGGATGTATCGACAAGATTTGGCGTACCAGAGGAACAATCATGAAAAGTTGTTAAACTTCATTCTAGTTATTTGGTTTTTCAAATGGTGTTTCCATGTTTTGTACACCATGTGGCAAGATAAAATTGAATAATAAAAAGATGGACATTGTCACACGAGCCAAACGTGAAATTGATTGTACTGTATTTCCCAAGGATGTCAAAGATATCATTAGTATGATATCAAGAATAGAATTAATAGAACATGATATACGTAATAAATCATCTGAAAGAGCATTGCAGATGGATGAACTAGCGAGTGAATTACGCTTAGCAGAATCTGATATTGGAATGAGTGAAACAGAAATTCATAAGAGACAACAAGAATTTTTAGAATTACGAAATGAATATTGGGAAATGACAAATCAATTACTTTTATTTGAAAAACAATTACATGATTACAAGTATAATCTTCGAATGTGTGTAAGCTTTTCCCATCATATGCAAATTGTTTTCTGTTCCATCAATATTCACGATAATCCATTCTTTGCCGATAAACTACCATATATGACTCTTTATGATGCTCGATGGAAGTTTATCAATCCTCATGGGCAACCACTAAGTTATTCTAGACACCATGTAGAAGATCTATCCATGGTGGTGAAAAGACTTGACAAATTTGGTCTTCATCACTTTGTATTCCCTTATGATGATCATAATAGTCGAGTATATCAATGGTTAAACAAACAAGAACAATATGTTTGTGAAGAAGACTCTCGCTACATTACCATCTTAATCCATTTCTATTCATTCTATCAGGAAGAAGAAAAAGAACCAGAAGAGATACCAGCACCTCAAACAATAGACAATGGAACACATTGTTGCTCAATTTTATAAATAAAATAAAAAAATAAATTTATTGCTTTAGCCAATTGACAGTATTCATAAATACTCCCTTGAAATGAAGACCAGCAAAATCCAAGTCTTGAGTTGATCCAATCAAATAATACAACGACTCAATATGTCTTTCCATTGGTTGGACAATCAAATTAGGATTACTATTAAAATTCTTCCAGACATGCTTGAACGAGACTAGCAAATCAACTTGCTCAAACAAGGTTAGCTCATTGAACAAAGAAAGACATCTTGAATCTTGTTTGATCAGCATATACACTGGATGATCTTCTTGAATCTTTTCTTCCAAAACTTTTTCTTTCTGAAGTTGTTCTTCTGGAACTTCTTCAGGTTTAGCAAAGTATCCATCATCATCATCTTGAACATCTTCGTATTCTTGATCAACTTCTTTTAGAAGCTCCTCATGTAAAAGCTCCTCTTTCGAAGGTTCTTCGTTTGAAAGCTCCTCTTCAGGTTTGACGAAATAACCATCATCATCATCATAATAATAATAATCCTCCTCTTCCAACTTTTGTTCAAACGCCTTGGTGTTTTGAATGAACTTTTCAATGAGTTGACGTTTTGGTGGTCGAACGGGTAAACTATCCAACACTTGAGCCCAATTGTCTTTGGGAGGACTTTTACTCAAAGATGTTTTGAAATCCACTTCATTCAACAATGCAAGAATGTCATCCCATTCATCTTCAGTCAATTCCAAACATTCCCAAATAGTCATGGTACACTCTTCTAATGCTCGATATAGATGATACGCCCAACGAGTCCATTCCACCAATAAATTTTCCAATTCAAGAGATCGGTTTTGATTTGGCTTCAATGTCTCCGATTCGTTTTGTTTTGAAGTTGATTTCTTCTTGTTCTTCTTTTTATTCTTTTTCTTGGTCTTTTTACTTTCAACCTTGGTGAATCCATCATCTGGTTCAACATCATCCATAGGAATATCAGCCCAACTTATTTTAGAATCCATTTGTTTCAACAAGAAATATGATTTGTTTGTTGGAAACCACTACCATACACATTAAAGTCCCGGAACATTTTAACCTTTACCTTTATTATATTGAAAAAAACATATTTAGTATTTGATTAGGGATGCGGATATTAACTAAATAATGGGTAAATCACTGCATATCATATAATAAATGATATTTATATTTATATATATATTGTCCTTCTTCTTTTGACTTTTATGATCTTTTCGATTATATAACCATTGATAAGGATCATCAATATCACCAACCTCTCTTAACCCTCTAAGCTGCTGGAGGTACTATAATGCCGTTAACATATATTTGGAAAAACTACGAGGAACCATCCGCGATGCGGATATATCTATAACAACCCGATAAAACTCATCGTGGAGTAAAATTAGTGCGACTTCACGCCAAACTTAACAGGTTAAGGGATATTTCAAATATTCTAAAAGAAAAAAGAGACTATCCTTTGTTAATGCATAAGGATAAGGTACAGCACTATTACCCATTGTGGATTCAAACTTTGTAACTCGTTCCTCAGATTTAAATTCATAAGCTAAATAACCAATAAAAGGATAGTCTCTTTTTTCTTTCAGAATATGTCTCTAGGATAGTCTCTTTTTTCTTTGGAGAAAATAGACTCGTCAGAGTTTGATCAACAAAGAGCACAAGAAATCATAACTATAGCTAAATCTGTACAAGAAATAGCTAATTTATTTGAAGAAATTTCACAATTAGTTCAAGAGCAAGGTCAAATCGTAGACCGTATTGATTATAACATTGAACATACCAAAGAAGCAACACAAGAACTAAGAAAGGCAGACTCATCATCAAAATCTGCCAAAACTCTTTACATCATTGCTTGTCTATTAGTCATTCTCATTGTACTAATCATGGTCATTGTTTTAAAATACAAATAAATTGTATTTATCAAGTACAACAAAAGAAACACAAATATTTATCAAGTACAACAAATAAATCGTATCGAGTACAAAAGAAATACAAATGAAATTTTTATTTCGAGGGAGTGCTCCATTGAACCTGTCGAGGATTTTTATATGAAAGGGCTAATGACTTTCTTGAGATTCTTGGATTCAGGATCTTCAATGAATTGTACACTCTTGACAAACCCAGCATTGAAGAGGTTTTGATAGAACGTCTTGACATTGTGTAAACTTTGAACGATTTGATCTCGTGTCAAACCGAGTTCCATCGTGACCTTGTTAATGTTCTCCTCTTGAATAACTGGAAGTTGAACCACCAAGTCCACCTTTTCTTCTTGAAGTATACAGATAAACGCCAAGGCGAAGATGTCATCCTTCTCTCCATCAATAAACAACTTGAGAATGACTGGAGCGCCCTTTGGAATAGAAAACCCATTCTTCAACAAGAAATCCACCTTTTTTTCCACTGGAGAATTCTTGTATTCGGTATTGAACAATAACAACTTGAGTGCATTGAAAACATCCGATACTGCTCCATTCTTCAACTTCCAACAATTCATAGACCTTGCGAACCATTGCATAAAGGCTTGCACTTCTATCATTCCAAAAGACTCGAGGTCCTTCACAGTAATTTCACTGTCTCCGAAATTTCCCAATACCCTGTCAAAGTGTAGACCATTCTCATCTGTGAACTTTCTTGTAAAGCAAGAATTGCCTAATTTGTCCTTGATTCCCAATTGCCATCGAATCATCTTTTCCTGACTTTCGGTAGCTTCTTCAGGAATGTTGTGCATAGCTTCTCGAAATGCATTGATATTTGCCACGTGTTTCTTGAATCCTTTCGCTTCCAGCACTTTGATAAGTTCATCCGTCTTCGGCCCAAAGAGCTTTTCCAGAGTATCTGGATCCACACCAAATTGGGGTTTCAATGTTCCTCCGTTGGGTAAATGCGATTCCATTATGGTCAAGAAGTCAAGAAACTTGGGGTGTTGCAAAAGTTTTGCTGAGGCGGCAATTGAGTCTAAACTAAAGACTTTTTCATCCAACTTTCTTTCTAGTTCTTTTGGTCCTTCTAATAATGCATCCATTAAAGCACCCTTGTTGAAAAGTGGATAGGAAGCCATGATAATAATATTCTCTTGTTGTTGAACTGCATCCTTGTCAAGTTTGGCTTTGAGGGTATTTGTATAGAGACGGGTTGATTGTCCGCAAGAGTAGTAACACTTTGAAATCATGATGGATTTTCAGATTATGAAGAAAGTTCAACCATTTTGAATCTGGAAAATTGAAAAAAAAACAATAAGTAATAAATTAAAATAGAACTTTTTTTTTCAATTTTCTATATCGTTTTCGTTTTCCCGAAGATTCCATTTCCTCAGATTCAGGGAAAATGATTACCGAACGAGGAAGAATTCTTCGTATTATTCGAGACAAATCATTATTATCGATATGGGAAGTTTGTCATCATATGGCAGCATTCTTAACGGTGCGAACAGTGGGAACAATTCGTTTACATTGGACTATACATAATAAGGATATGTACCCTGTTGAAGTGAAGGATCATCATAATAGAGTGGTATTTTCAGACATTGGAGATAATCGAAATCAAGTGGATTGGTGTTTGGAGTATGATGCTCCTTATAAACAATATACCTTGTACAAAAACTCCAGTCCGAGATTTACATGTTCCAAAGAATCACCCAATTACCTGTTAACTTTCTTAAGACTCTGTATCAATATGGTTGCAAGGTGTTCTACAAGTGATATGTCCTCTCGTGATCTTTCCTTTATCGGCCAACAAGCTGTCCGAAAGTATGAGCAATATTCCAATGTCATGAAGTATTTCTCAATTCCAACTGAACAAATCATTTCTTTATTGACCTATTTTCTGGGTTGTGTTGGAACTCTGAATATGACCATTACTTGGAGTCACTTCCGTGTACTATTCAAAGTCAATTCTCCAAATCATTGCACAATCTATCTTATAAATCAAGGATCCCATAATCAAATGAACAAGAGTTGGGAATGTTCATCCATCCAGGATATGCATCAATGTTATCACGATGTAAAGCAAACCATCACAAATGATACCCAAAGTCCTTCTTTCATCCATAGCAAGAAATTCGTAGAGGTTTGTTACATTGAACTTGTTTATTTATTTACATATTGATAGAAATGTATCGAAGGATTAAATCAAAACTTTAAATTCATTCAAGTGGCTAACCAAATCAATTCGGAACCATCATCAAGTTACGAATATCATGAAAATGAAATGGCAAAACCAGAAGATAGTAGTAGTGATACTGAAATTGAAGAAGATCTTCAAGAAAAACTTGTTACTCAAGAGATAGAACATCAAGAATATCATGAAAATGTCCAATTACAAGAAGAAAATCCAATTAACCTTCAAAAGGCTCCATCCGTTCATCAAGAAAATGTTCAGTTACAAGAAGAAGTTCAAGTTATTGAAAAGTATATCCAAGAAATCCAACAGATTGACATTGACAAGTACATTCAACAACCAAATTCTCAAGAGATTCAACAACAACCCAAGGAAGTTTCTCATTCTAATTCTCAAGAAATCCAACAACCCAATGAAGCTCCCCATTCCAGTTTACAAGAACTCAAGGAAGTTTCTCATCCTAATTCTCAAGAAATCCAACAATCCAAGGAAATTTCTAATCCTAGTTTACAAGAACCCAAAGAAGTTTCTGATCCTAATCTTCAAGAAATCCAAGAACCCGAGGAAGTTTCTGATTCCAGTTTTCAAGAAATCCAACCTAACACAATCATTCGAAATGAACCAAGAAAACGAAAACGATTATTACGTTCAAAAGGAGCACCTCCCTCTGTCAATCATGAACCGTTTTCAAATCAAGTGGTGGAAGAAAAAGATCAAGATCAAGATATTCCTTCATTGTCGATTCCTCCTTCTGTAGATCAAAGTGATGATGAGAACAAATCAAATAGAATGAAATGTAAACCTGTTTCTATTGAGAGAAGAAGAAGTACGAGAATTCAATCACACAAGTCAATTGAACATGAAACCCCTTCTTTATTTGACACAAGAGAGATGGATGAATGGAACGACCCGAAACTAAATAGATTACGTCGTGGACTACCAATCCATTATCAACATCGTCATTATAAAAGAAGAAGATAAACAATCTCATTTTGAAAACCAAGTCTTATTACAAAACATAAAAAGGATGCAATCACATTACATACAAAAGGCTAGTAAAGAATTAATCAATGGTTCACATGTATTTACTCATTTGGTTCAATTATGTCCATTCATAGATGAATTATCTATTCATTATATGATTTCAGAATTTATAGATGAATTAATGATTCAACGAAAGATAGTTATACCATTACAAAAGAATATATCTTTAATGCATATACATCAAGACAACATATTTTTATTGGATAATCAATCCGAAAGAATATATAGAATGGACTCGAACCGATATGAGAAGCATGTGACCGATATGAATCTTAGATCAGAAATCTTTCAACATCACGGTTCAGGGGGAGTTGTTGTAACAGCATTTATGGATATACAGAGTATTGTATGTATGGATGAAAGAATTTTTTTATGTGATAAACGGCATCAGAAAATTTGGCAATTAACCTTGAAAGGTAAATCATTGGGTAGTTTTGAAGGTGCTATCCAATCTATACAAGAGAATGATTTTGGAAATCATCCTTTCAGTCATTTCACAGCCATTATTCATCCTGAAAAATGTTTTACTCACAATGATCGATTATATGTTATCGACTTTGGTTCTTTACGAATTCAAGCATATAATCTTGTATTCAATCACCATGTATTTTCTCTCATTATTTCATCAGTTCCTTTTGTTGATATGACGGTGATTTCAAAACATTTATATACGTTACAATGTGATTTTGATGATTGGCCTTATGCTACATTAAATAAGAGAGATATTCATGATGGATCACTTATAAAGGAAGTGGATATCTCCGAGTTTTGTACGATTGGTGTTCAGCTTTCAGTAACTGCTTACAAACAAAAGATATATCTAACTAGTTTACACTCGAATTGTATTCATGTTTTTGGATTGGATTGTGAACATGTGAAATCCATATATCTTGATTCTTCTATCAAATGTATTCATGCCAATTCTACACATTTATATATGTTAACTATTGATCATCAGTTATCGATTTATTCAACTTTATAAACATAACCTTCTTCATCCCAACTTAGATAACTAAGTTTTATGAAATCAAAAGAGAAGTTGTTTGTTTCACAAAAGAAGGTCCAATCCGGTTCAAAACACGAAAAAGAAAGTTAAACAGCCATGGTCATGGAAATCTTCTCTTGTGGATAATATCCAATCAATTCAAAATCTTGGAATATGAACTGATCAATATCCTTCTTTTCTGGATGGATACGTAACATGGGGAAATCATTGGGATCTCTTTGAAGTTGTTCTTCCAATGCTTTGATATGGGTTTGATAGATATGAACATCGCCCATGACAATCGTTAAATCTCCAGCTCTCAAATCACAAACTTGTGCCACCAATCTTGTCAGTAATGCATAGCTAGCAATGTTAAAAGGAACTCCTAATCCCACATCACAAGATCGTTGGTACATTTGACATGATAACTCTCCATTAGAGACATAAAATTGACAAAACATATGACATGGTGGTAAGGCCATTTGAGACAGGTCTATTTCAATCCAATGAAAATCAATAAATCAATAGACAAATACCTGATGGATTCCAAGCACTCATGACAATACGACGATCATGAGGATTTGTTTTGATTGTCTCAATAATTTTCGAAAGTTGATCAACACCTTGACCTATTTATGTTGAAATCAATGTGATTCTATAAATAAAGTACCTGTATAATCAGTATGCATATCAATGTATTTGGCTCCAAAGTGTCTCCATTGAAAACCATAGACAGGTCCTAAGTCACCTTCTTCTCTTTCAGTTAATCCAATAGAATCCAAATATTCTCTTGAAGCATTACCATCCCAAATCTATTATTTTTCTTTGTTTAGTAAACGAAATAAAACATTAGATACCTTGATTCCCTTATCTTGTAGTAACTTGGCATTAGTTGAACCACTAATAAACCATAATAATTCTTCAGCAACTCCTCTCCAAAATACTTTCTTTGTTGTGAGTAAAGGAAATCGATCTTGTCGTAGATTAAATTTAAGTGATTTAGCAAAAAGTGAAAGAGTTCCAACTTGAGTTCGATCCATTCTTGGTAATCCACCATCCAAAATACTCTTGACTAACTGGAGATATTGTTTTTCTTCCTTATTATCAAGAGTAAAGGTACAGATTTCTACTTGATATCCATCGACATCCACTTCACCCAAGGATGATGTTTGAAGAAAACGTTCGGGGATCATGGGAGAAAACGTATCACACACGATGGAATCTGAAGTAATCTTGGTCCAATAAATAGTTTTGCATAATGGATGACGAAATGCTTCAGTATAGACTTGAGCACCACCAATGACAAATACTTTTTCAATATTGGAACATGTCTTGGCTAATTCCAAAGCCTTTTCAAAACTTGATACAAAGAATAAATTCTCTTTCGCTTCTTTTTCATTATGGAAAGAAGAAGAAGAAGTAATCACAATACTAATTCGACCAGGTAATACTCGACGATTCATGGAATCCCATGTTTTTCGACCCATGATCATGGCATTAATCCGTTCCACGGAACCTGTCGGGGATCTTTGATTAACGGATGGGGCCATCGAGTCACCGACTAGAAGGTTAACCTTTTGCATAATAAAACAATGAAAACCATAATACAAAATACCTTGTTTTTATCAAAAATCATGGATGTCTTTTCTTTAAAGAATTGTAAATCATAAGGAATATGCCATGGAATTTTGTTTTGATATCCAATACCCCAATTCTGGGTTGATGCTAATATGACAGAGAAATTCATTTTTTGTTCACGTTTTCATATATAGAAAATCATAACTGTATCGGAATATTACCTTTAACAACAAACCATGTATCACATTTATTCAAACATCATGATCAATGTGTTACAAAATAGAATATGTGAACAAATGGAACTGTTTCGTTTGTTTTCTGAAAAGAACAAGGAAACAAAATATAGGTTTAATGGAATCTCTTATAGAGTTCATCACTTTCGAATTTATGGCAAGTATTGGCATAATCGAATTTTTAGTACCGAAATATTTCAACATTCAACATGTTTGACTTCAACTCAAATGTCCATTAATCAAGCCATCATTCAATGTAGAGAATTGTGTGATGAAATGATTGTTCAAGATTTTATTCTATTCGAGGCGATTAGTAATATATTGGTTGGAGATTTGGAATTAATGAACAAGTTACAGAAAGATTTAGAATGTTTAGTAAACTTAATCAAATGTATCTATATGCCTGGATTCTTCTGGAATGGTTTTACGTGTAATGGTGGAGCTTCTGGTGCAGTGATTACTGATAGTCAACGAGTTTCAACATATTGGTCTCCAGAGCATTATCCAACAATGTTTACACAAATGTTACAATCCTTAGAGACCTTTCCCTATTTCTTGGAGCAAGAACAATTAATTCAAGAACTCGTTAATGCTACTATGAATAATCGACGAAACAATTCAAATCGAATTACAGAATATCTGGAACTGTTTGAATTAAGCAAGGTTATTCATCGATGGGCTTCCAAAAACGAAAGTAAAAGTATCTTGACGGATAAAGCATTCTTGGGAACCAAGTATTTACTCAAACAGGAAGTGAAAGGAATCAAACGAAAACAAGATGAAATCCAATAAAAAAATTATTTATTCTGATAATATTGTGACATTTTTGTTTCTGGAATGGTTTCCGGATTACATTCAAACAAACCATCTATTCCTGATTTCTCATTAACCATGGCGTATTTATCATAATCGACTAAATGAACTTGAATACCCTTTCCATATTGTTGATGAACCTTGTGTATATTTTGGAAAATCAGATCTACAAAGTTTCCAAATACTCCTCCACCAACCAGAGTTAACCATAACACTGGAGCTTGACATTTATGAGCTGCTAAATAAGCGGAAGTATACGCTGCTTCTAATAAAAAATTTAACTTGACCAAAAGATTGGGAAAATCATCTTGTGTTCTATTATTATATCCAGATTTACCTTGATCAATATTCATTGCAGCTGTAAATACTTGATGTACTGGGAATGGTTCCTCAACCTTCTTAAGAATACGTTTCATATATTTTTCTGATAAATCATAATAAACTGTTGCATTTTCATTAAATATAACCTTGACCTTGTTCATCTTATTCTCAAAATCCACTTCATTCAAAACCTTAGACTTATCATTTCGTTTTATATAACCATTCTCCACAAAGAATAGATCCTTTAATTCATCTAAGTAATTCACTGATTGACCTTGTATGATTTGACTTGGGTTGAGGTTATATGGATAAACATAATCTCTTCTCGAGATAGCGGCTGCCGGTGCTATAAGACTTACGAAAGGACCTTGTGTAGAATCATGTGCATATCCATGAAAGAATGTATGATCTTTACTTGGCATATTATCAACACCACATTCTAATCCATCGAATTGACTTGCAGCTTGAAACATGTGACCTCTATTTTCTGGTTTGTTCAGAATCTTGGTTATATCAGCATGTTTATTTCCACTAAATAGTCTGATAGGTTGAATATCGCCTTTTTTATTTAAAATGACCTCATCCTTTAATTGCCCAATAGATACATAATGTAACTTTCCTGCATTGTAAACAATTGTTTTGTCACTTTGATTGATAATACCCAATGTATTATCATCATGTAAGGACCAATAACCTTTATTTCCATTTCCTTCAATACTACTAGTCCAATCTGTTTCGTGCATTCCAACAATATTTTGTAACCAATCATCTTGTTGTACAATCAATTTGTCTTGTTGAATAGGTTCTGGTACTTTTGTTGCGGCATAACCTCTTCTTCTGGTCGGTTCAACCCTCATCAACGTTCCAATAGAAAGTTTCCGTTCGTTTCCAATAGAACCTCTCCTCTTCATCGGTTCGATAGAACCACTAACTGGTACTGGATCAAAATATAACATAACAGGCATCTCACTACTTCTAGAAGAATCATCGTACATTACAGTACCTGTATTCGAAGAATCCAAGACTTCAGTACCTGTATCCAGTCTGAAATAGGGTTCACCAAGTCTCATGAATTCCCCGTTAGGGTATGGATACACTAATGCTTTACTAACTGTTTTGTAATGAGCTGGATAGTATAAACAACTTGTTGGGATTAATGGAAGCCTAAGAACACCATCTTGAATGTATTGATTTGATGAATCGATAGGATACTTGTTTGGTTCTTGGATGAAAAGGAATGCCTTTTGCCAGTCAGGTTCTTTCATATCAGGTCCATTCACCGCATTATTTTTCCATTGTTTTATGTAATTATATCGATGTCTACATCTTTCTTCCATTGCTTTATTGTACATGGAAATCGTATATGTATTCTCGTAAACGTCATAACTGGGAGATAAACTGGATACAACGATAATGTATTTTGTTTCATCCATATGTTGTAAAGAAGCAGCAAGTTTTTCCTCACCAATCATAGTAGCCATGGAATTGTAAACGATATAGATATGATTATCAAATGGTTTTGGTAATTGTTTATCATATGGATATACATATAGCTGTTCTTCATCTATAACACCATTAATTTGGTAAGGTTTAGGTTGTTCAGGTATAGGTTCTGTATTTTTATCAAAAGTCATATCAGATGGAATATAGACAAGGGCATGATATGCTTTAGTACCCCAAACAAATACATTCTTATCGTTGCAATATACTCGAAACATATTGGAAACTTTTGTACTTCTCCATTGTTCAATAGATTCACGTTGTTTATCTTTGAGTGCAAATACTCTAGTTTGATTATACACATATACCCATATATTTTCTAATGGACAATTGGCCAACTGATATCGCTCAAAACTTACCGCCTTTCCTAATCTATATTCACCTCTTTTGTGTTTCTTCATATCGTCAAAGTCCATTCCTTCCAGATAATTTACCTTATCAGTAACTAAACTCGGAGGTGTTTGATTACCAATAACCGAACTTGGACTTGTATTTATTTTATTAAAGATAGTACTTGGAGTTGGATTGTGATTCATTAGACTATTTTGATTTTTCTTTCTTTTGTAATGATTGTATAGTAACAAAGAACAGATAATCACACCCAAAACAAATACAAGTAGTAAAATAGTCCATAGAGTATCCATTAGTTTACTTTTTTTTCTTTAAAACTAAAATAAAAATAAACACATAATGGATTTCAAGTATATATTTCCAAAAGAGATGACCCAATTTTACGTGGATCGAGTATTACGAATACCTTTTTATGAACCTACACTAACCACCGATTACTTTACTCAGAGACCCAATCCTCAAATTTCAACCCTTATTATGAACAATGTAATTTTAAAATTATGGTTAGTTTGTAACATGGATATGAAATTTCTGAAAGAACATAATCTACAATTCAACTCAATTCGAAAGCAAGTGCTTGAAATGGAGTTTAGTGTCAATGCGTTTAACATTATTCCTATGATATTTCTAGAAATATTATTGAATGAAAGTGGTGAAGTTAGTGGAGAAATCATCACTAATGCTTCAGATTTATATTTTTTAATTCGAACTCGTCGTCTACAACAAAATCTGATCACTATACCTAATCATGATTCAACTCATGATGAGGATAATATTATATGTGATCTTCTTCAAGCCATCATTGAGAGACATATTCCACGACATGGACGATTTCGAATATCACTTGTGAACTCAATGAAACATGTCATGTTAGCCTATTTAGATAAAAAGACATCAAACTATTATTTATGTAATAGTGGAGATGGTCTTAAACCATACCATCCAAAAGTGATTGTTGAACCAGATCTCAGTTTTTATCAATGTATATTACCTTTACCCAATAGTCCTGCTCAAGATGAAATGATTTATAGACGATTATCTGTAGAACAAGTCTACAAATCATTAGGTCTACCTGTTCTCGGAGATGGTATCACTAGAGTATTTAGTAATCAGTCTTATTATACCATTGGTTATATTCGGTTTTTCATACATGATGATTTATTATACATTATACCTCAAATCGCTGGTACATGTTCCTATTATGCAATCATGATATTTCTTATTGTCACTTTACACTCTATGGGATGGGGGGAACAAAAAATTCAAACCTATTTCACTCTTTTATTTGATGATATCCTCGAGTCCATAACCATTTCTTCATTTATATCCAGTTTGGAAATGAGTAAAGCTCATGCATTTCTCCATCTTCTTCGAATGAAAAAGTCAAAAAAGGTGAAAGCAATGGAAACCAAATTTCGAGACTATAGAATGAATTACCTACAATATCGATGTAATCAACGAGAAATGAGTTCTAATCCCAATATCTATGAATTTGTCTTGATTCCAAAAAAGACTATCTTGTCATTGATATGGGATAATGTGTTGACACGTGATAGCTGGTTCAGCTCTAATTATGTTATGGAATACGCAAGCTCAACGTATGGTAAAATATTTTTACAACATTATATGAATAGAGTAAGAGACTTTTGGTTAACAGAAGATGTCATTCCCAAGGATCAATTTAGAAACGTAGTCGATTACCTTTATATCATGTTGTCTGCTCAACATTATTATAGAGCCAGACAAGATCATGAAATGTATATTCTAGAAGGTCGTCAATTATCCATGACGTTTTATTACAAGTTTAAAACATTTATTCGAAATCTAATTCCTGCAAATCTCCATATGAAATGGAATCGAATTGCCAGTATTCCCTTGTCTGATCAAGAATCATGGTTTGAAGATGCATTGGAATTTATACCTTTCTTTAATACTATTTTTAAAGTGGAAGATCATTACCAAATTCGAATGATTGCTATTATGGAGAATGTATTATCACCAAATTACTATCCTGCTATGTTTACCACTGGTTTAACGAAAGCCAAAAGTCAATTAAATTATCAAAGATATTTCTACTATGAAAATAAGGAACCTTTTATTCCTATACTCGAATTCCCTCTCCAAGGAAGTGCGACAGATCTCACTGAAACATCGATTAATATCGATCATGACGCAATGCAAATCGAAACATTACAATCCGAATTAATAGATTACAGTATCATGGTAAGAAATTATCTATCCAATGGATTTGTATTTAATCACCATAAGACACCCATTATACATCGATTATTACTACTATGTAGTCATTATCGAGTTACACTTCAAATTCAAAATGTGCTGGTGGATAATAATACCGTCGAGTTATGGAGAATTGAAGATGTTAATCGATTTTATTATTATTGTTGGGCTCTTCTCATGTGTAAGGACAAACAATATGGGGATAAATATGTATTGAAACTAATGGGAGCTATTCCAGATAAATACCATGGTCAATGTTATATTTTACTTCATTTACATAATCATGAAAAGTATCTACGAAAGTTTTGTCGAGCTGATTCTGTATTCTATGAACCATTAAAGATACATTTATTGCTAGATTCCCATGGAGTATTTCAACCCTACATTCCACAAATCCGAAATGGAAAAAGTGTAGATTATTATCAATTATGGAACTTTCAACATGAAACAGAAATAAGAAGGTGTATAGATTATAAAGGATCTGCTAAGATAATGGGAATGATTAATGTATTACGAGAAATGGCTACTGTAGTGGTATATGAACAAGGAGATACAAAAGTCATTGATGTATCAGCTCATGAATCCGAACTTGGTTCATCACAACAAGATGCATTTGTGACAAAGCATCGTTGGATTTATCAGCAACATGGTAATTACTGGCAGTTGGAAAATAGCGATTGGCGAATGTATGAAAAGTATGATTTGGAAATGGAATTGGAATGGATAACATATGGTCAGACTACAGGTTGTATTATGTTGCTGAAAAAACAAGTCATGACATCTAAGAAAGAAATTACCTATCAATATGGTCTTTTCTTTGCGACGAATAAAGCTGTTGCTAATCCTGGAACAAAATTCTGGAAATACAGTATTGAACAATATCAAGGTAAGAAGTTATTTACCATCATGGATACTATTATTACCAAGACCATTGACCTTGAACGACGTGATATGATCACACCTATTATCAAAGATATAGATACATTCTTGCATTTATGGATCTTGTTACAATATTATATCTCTCCTTTATCCAATCATATATTTGGATATGTGAACAGTCTGTATAACCAGAAATATGCCAATGCAAACTCATTCATCACAACTTATGGTGTGTCTCTGGAAACTATAAATCAGAAAAGCATACCCTCTTATCTGTTGGAATGGATAGTTTATTGGAATACTCAACAATTTACAATTCCCAGTGATGTCGATGTACATGAATTTTGGTATAGTCAAGGTGGTTTAACACCCAATCCATATCAAAAAGAAGAAATCCATAATCTTATTTATAAGAAATCCACATGTATGAGACAGTATATTATGGGTGTTGGCAAATCATCGGTGATTATTCCACATTTAGTGTTACATTATCTTCAACATGCTCTTCAACAACCAGATTCATATCGTATCATTCTTATACAACCAGTACATTTAGTAAATGCTGCCTTTATTCAATTATCCAAACTAGGGTTGATTAAACGAGTGACAGTGGTAAAGGAATTTCCCAAAACTCATTTGAAAGGAAATGTTTACATCTATGTATTCTCAGATATCTATCTCAAACAAAGGTGGAAGAAAATAGTGGAAACCGAGACACTGCAAATCAATGTATTGATCATTGATGAATTTGATTCAGTATGTATGCCTTGTAGATCTGACTTTAATGTTTGTGCTGACTTGGTACGAGGCGTCTCTCATAACGACCATCAACATCCAGATATGATTCAATGGTTACAATATGAATCACCTCACATGTTTATAGAACAATTACCTTTACGAGAAGTATCTTTTGATGACTTTTGTACCTTGGCAAAGTCGTTCGACTATCACCAACAACATAGTAAAAATCAACTCATGTTTAAACAATTACATCAAGTCTATAACTCGTGTGTGAAATGGAATTTCAATGTAGAATATGGATTTCGTCTTACTGGAACCAATGCATCACCATTTGCTGTACCATTCATCACTACCAATACACCTGATCCAGTTTCTGAATATCAATCCAATGAAGTTCGTCTTATTGCATCATGCCTAGCATTACGACAGCAAAAGAAACTATTACCTGTACAACAACACGAATTCACTCAACAAATCTCTTTTCTAACTCAAATAGGATTATTATCCAATGTATTCAATACCACTTTGTCCACCTTTGTATCCTACTGTTTATTCCCTAAACTACATTATTCGCGACAAACTGAAAATGTCAATATGACTGATATCTTATTATCTCAACCCAATCGAATCATTTATGGATTTTCTGGTACTGTGGCTATTCCTACCTATAAAGAGTTACAAATTAATTGTATTACTTATGATCCAACATTCCCCAAGATTAGTTATATGTTGGAAACCAAATTAAGTAAACATACTGCTCCACACTTTACTGATAAAGAATATCAACATTATCTCAAAAAAAAGTACCCTAAAAAATACAAGCATTTTCCAACACATGAAATAGATGCTACCTGGGAAGCGACTACCAATGTTCAATTGCCTGATCAAAGAGTAGTACCTATTCATGATAGTGACTCTATTTGGTCCTCTCTCACTTCATTCGATGTCATTATCGATTCTTGTGGATTTTTCAAAAATAGAAATCACATGAAATTAGTAGAACAAATGAATATTCATCTCAAACGTCCCATTGTCTATATCGATCCTCAACATATGGCTAAAGTCTATCCAGGTAATTACAATTATCCGTATTCTAACCTAGATACTAACTTTACCAAACCTCAACACTATCCTAATTACCTATTTTATTTTGATCATAGTCATATTGTAGGGACGGATATCAAACATCCCAAACAATTACAAATATGTGTATTTACAAATGTGACTAGTAAAGAGTATGTAGTCGTTCAAGCCATGTATAGAATCCGTGGTGTTCATGATCCACAAAATCAACATTATATCAAATTTGCTATTGATGTTGAACAAATTATAAACAATAATAAGGTTCTAGACGTCCAAAGTGTTGATGAATTCAGCTTACGAAAGATTGCCAGATTATGGAAATTTAATCAAAGTAAGGAAGTGGGTATAAATAAGACTTATTTAAAATATCAGTACAAGTTTGCCTTGTATAAAATTAATAAAAAAGATTGGAATATACAAAAATTTCATCAATCAATTCAATATAATCATAACGTTGTAAAACCTATTAATTTACAAGCCACTGTTCAGAATAATGTCACCGTCAATGTGAATGTCAATCTATCTCAAATGATGACTCAAGATCAATCTATACTTGATCGAAGTGGAATCAAGATGAAAGTGTTGATCACTTCAGGTGAATTAACCAATATTGGAACCATCATGATTGTAAAAGGAACCTTTATTTCTGATTTCTGTTATAAATATATCCTTTCATCTAAACAAAATAATAGACTTTTATTATTTCTTGTCAAATCAATGGAACTAAGTCTACAAGTGATTATATCCGGAGAAGAGCTACAAGACAATATATCATCATTTAATGCAGTATCTCATCGGATTAGTAATATTTATGGACATCAACTATTTCCCACATTCAAATCATCTGTAGATTGGATTCTACCTTCTCTTACACATGCCCCTACCATTTCCTTCTACAGCTTATTAGAAACTATGCATAATGTAAATATTGTACCTGAGTACTTTTTTCCATTACAAATATTATTTCAAACTACAATTCCACTATTTAACCCTATCATTACCTGGAATGGGAAAAGACAATTACAAAGTAATGTACTTGATAAATTAACTCTTCACCAATTCCAGAGAAAACTCGAATCAAAACATGGACTATTACCGACCATTAGAAAAATACTTGGTTCTACATAATATAATGAAGAAAAGAAATGCAAGAATTTATTCGAATCATGTATTAGAACAAAAAATTGATTATATTATTACAAGAGGTGATAAAATAAGCTTGGAAAAGTTTCATCAAATGGGTCATCGAGGCACTTGTAATGCTATTGCTCTGGCAATCGGATGGAATACCATGGATTGTTTCTTATATTTATTGGATCAAGGATATCCTGTCAATGAAGATGCTTGTGTAGAAGCATTGGTAAACAAGGATATCAAATTTCTCCATATTTTACAAGAACGAAAACTATTTCAACATACTCCAACAGTGGTCGAAATCATTTATCAATTCCAAAGATAATAGATAAATTAGTTATTTATTGATATATCTATTCATGATTTAAAATATAATTATAACAATCTTCATGATATTTCCAGAGTCTATTTTCCAACATTTCTTTTCTATTCCATGGACAACCATGTTCATGTGCAAATTGTAAACAATCTAAATGACCAATGGCCCTTAAACATGTTTTCTCATCCCATTTCAATCCCTTTTTATACAAGTATTGTAAACAAGATGAACTACCAAACTCTGCAGCCATAGCACATAATTCAGCATCTCTATATGGGCAACCATTTTCTATGGCATATTGCAAACAATCAACATATCCACCTTCAATAGCTCCTACACATGTAAATTCATCCCAAGAACAGTTATTTTCATGTAAAAACCGTAGGCAATCAATATGACCATGTCCTGCTGCACTTGTCATGACATATTCGTCCCATTCAAATCCCTTTTCAAAATGAAGATATTGTAATATATGAATATGATCATTCTTTGCAGCTAGATCACATATATCTTCACGTATATTGCAATGATGAACTTCATCGGATAAACAAAAACAGACATAATTGATCAAATATTTCAAACATTCTAGTTGACCTGACATCACAGCTTCCATACAATGACATTCATTCAATGGGAAGCCACGTTCCTCAGCATATTTTATGATTTGAAGATGACCGAATTCAGCAGCAATAAAACAGGTCCTACTTGGTAAACGAAGTAGTTTCAAAATATCCAATCTTCCACTAGTACATACCGTATTACATATTTTGGCATATTTACTATGATCATAATAATCTTCTAGTGGTTTATCACTATATTCTTTTATCAAATCAATTTGTGGAAAAACAATAGAAACAACTTTTTGAAATAGTTCCACAGTAGAACTTTGATCCATACAACATTCTTTAATAATATTCATGTTATTCTGAAACTTGTTAGGGATTAATGTACATTTACTAGATAAAAGGCGAATTAAGGATTTATAAGTGGGTTTTTCACTGAAAAAAGCCTCTACTAATGGAATATCAAGATAAGCATCTAACTTCAAAAGTTCTTGTTTCTCTTGAAATGAAAAGTGTATTGTATCACTATTTATCTTGAATAAAGTTCTTAACAATTTCTTTTGTTTCTTTGTTATCCCTAAATCGTATAAGTTACTTGTTCTATCTTGACATGATACACCCACTGGACTATGCAAACCAAATTCAAACTTCATTTTTCATTACTTTAATGACTTTTCAGTCTCAACATTACAAATGCACTTTTTTTGTGGAAAGGAAGAGAGAAGTGCTATGTAAAATGGCAATGGCTAAATTAACCCAAATTACTGGAGCTTTTTTATCCAGTACGATAACAACCGTCAGAAGCTTATATATGATTTGCATTGGAAATAAACCCCATCCAATCCATTGTAAGGTTTGTAATGCATCAGATTTTGACTTCTGATAATATTGGTACAATGATCTACCTAACGCGTAAAAACTAATGGTTGCAATAGAAAGATATATGCAAGACAGTATCTGGCGTGCAGTGGTATCATCTCCAAATGAATTAGTAAATGGAATAAAGTTGATAAATAAAAGAATACTGCAGGCTCCAGCCACAATAACATTCACAATCAGTGAAATAACAATAAACGTAACAGCAAGTTTGGTAGAAACCATTACTTTTTTTCTTCATTAAAAGAGATTCCATTCATAAATTTAATTATAATTGGTTTTCCAGATACAGTACCAATTCCACTTATTATTATTGTCTGATTAGGCTTATCCGTTTCCTTCTCTTCTTTGATAACAGGGTTTGGAATAGATTGATCCATGAATAAACTACTTATAAAAATGAATGAATTAATACTTTGTGATAAAGATATCACTTCATTTCGTATTCGGAATGAAAAGTGCGAGTTTCATCACCAAAAAAAGATTAAACTCATCAGAGATAGAATAAAATATAGCATAAACATATCTTTGCCAAATAATGAACTTCATTCATTAAAGCTTCGCAAAATCACCAGACGTTCCATCAAGAAATTACAACGTGAATTAGATCATCTATGTCAATATGGTTGTTTTTCCACTTCATTACAAAGTGTTATTCCATCAATGATCCAGCGATTTCAAACACTCACAAATGAATTCGATTATCTCATATCACAATATAGTGCTTGGCATATGAAGCTTCAACAAGATCAAACTTCGTTTGAAACATCCTATAATGCCATTCTACATGGGATAAGAACTGGTCAATTGCACTATAATGAATATGTAGCAGCTACTATAGATTCGTTATTCCATTATATAAATTATCAACCATATCATCATTTCATGTTACAGAACCCTTTGAATGAGGTTATCATATATATCGAATATACATTTTGTCGTGATAAACAGTTGAAATTGGTTTCCAAAACAAATTATTTCTTTCATTCCTTTCCATGTCCAATTCAACAAATTCTTCAATTACTCATTCGACTATTTTGTCTTTATTATATTGGATGGGATTGTTCAACATTGCCAGAAATTCAGTTTTATGTACAAGAACAAACCCAAGTCTTTCCTTATGGTGCATTGCTTTCCTTTGTTCCGAAAAACATAATTCAACTCATCTCCCTTTTCATATCAAATTATTAAAAAAATGTTTTCCTCATTAGATTTACTATTGGAATTAATGAAAGATCATTGGTTTGATGGAGATAATGATCTTATAAAAGTTATACTTTTTAACCTTTCTTATTGTAGAGATCATAGATTAACATATGATTCAAAAGCAACACAAAAGAAAAATTGGATCATTCGTTTTGATGATAACACGATTTCATGTTCATTAACAAAATACCCTTTGGATTTAACAAGAAATTTTTCTACCCAACCCCTTGGAACTATCCATTATTTTACAGATGATAAAGACATGACTAAGGGTTCAATCTATTCTTTTCTACACGACTTGATTCTTGATGATGATGGATTACTTTTCTCCGTCTTAATGAATCAATTATTATCAACATATCAACAAGAACCAAAGAAAAGTTTATTATCATATCTTCCTGAATGTATTACAGACTTGATTATTGATGGATTGATCGAATCCGAATATAGGCAACTTCTAAACATATGTTATACAGCTATACTACTCTACAACTTCAAAGATATCAAACCTTATGATACATTATTTGATTATATTTCAGATAAGCTCGAACCTGTATCTACTCATCCAATAGAAATTTACCAATTTGAACAATTAGACTATCATGCACCAACATCAACATTATCGAAAGAAGAAATGGTACGACTGTTATTAAGATTTGGAGAAATGGATGAATCGTTTACCATGAAAGTTTTACAACACTTGGAAAAATTTCCGGAGGACTCGTAAAAGTATTTTGGAAAACTAAAATGAATGAATTATTGTTCAAACTTATTGATGATGACATATTTAGAGAAGATATATATATGAGGATTGTGATAATTCACAAAACTTTCTATTTTTTAATCTGAAACTTTGTCAAGAACACAAAAGATCTTTAACCTGTTATTTATCAGAAGAACCCTGTCCTGATCCACCAAAAATCAGAGAAGATAATAATACATATAATATGAAATTGATCGATGATAATGTAATTTCAACTAAGATCACCAGTCAATATGAAGATTACTTTTGGGGTGATGAAAATGAAAAACCATTTACCACAACTATTTATTTCTTCAAAAATGATTCAAATATGACAAAAGGATCTATTTATTCATTTCTTCGTGAACTAAAACTTGATAGCAATGGACTATTGTATCCCATAATGTTGGAACAAATTATGTATACCTACGAACGTGCGACGAAGAAATGTGAACCAATCTTATCCCAATTTCTTCCACATTGCATTAGTTCCATCATATGTGATTACCAAAACCATGATGAAGAAATGTTTGTTCAATATGAACAAGTTTAACGCATTTGTTATGCTGCCTATTTATTACATAACTTTGAAGAAACTGTCAGTTATTCATCGATGAAAGTTTGGTTATCTAACCTTCCTAGATCATCTGATTTTTGTGAATTTCAGTTTCAAAAGATACGTTCCAACTATGACAATGTATTTTTCAAATCCTTTTCAAAACGACAAAAAATTGAATCTCTTTTACAATATGCTCAAGTGCCAAATGTGAAGAGCTTGACACAACGAATTATTGACGCGTATGGAACAACCTATCTTGGTATGTCCAGTGTATGAAAACCCCTCGTATTTTGTGGCGTCATGAGTATGTGGAGTAATGTTGTAATATATTCATTGTAAAAAATAGTTTATTTATTATATAA
>Ga0214923_10001420_pt1 | contig 34068 bp, 36 predicted proteins | sample LL1510_MetaG_FD_177993 | JGI IMG/M metagenome (GOLD analysis project Ga0214923, IMG submission 177993) | Freshwater microbial communities from Lake Lanier, Atlanta, Georgia, United States - LL-1510 | ecosystem: Environmental > Aquatic > Freshwater > Lake | place: USA: Georgia | collected...
GCTGACGCTTGCTGTTGGTGAATTTCAATGCGTTAAGACCTGACATGGTTACTCCTTGTGTGTGTTGCAGGAATAACAAATTTAGTTTCGGACCAGTGGACTGGACAACCGAAATCTCAGGTAACCCGATGGATTGGAAGGACTCACGAAATCTCGTGATTTTCTAGTCAACGGACAGATTGGCAAAGTGCTCCCTTGCCCTTCTCTCTTCCTCTTGAATCCGAGCTTTGTGCTCAGCTACATCATGCTCAAGATCTAAATTTTTTGGCTGATAACGCTCGAGCTGTTTAGCTGTGAGATGCCAGTAGGGATTGTTGGAATGCTCTCGCATGGATAGCTCACACTCGTGCTTGATATCAAGCCCAAGCTTGCGTTTAAAGAAGATCGCATCGTGCACATTGGCAATGGGCTCACGATCGTATTTCTTAGCAACTGCACGCACAACATCCATGATCTCAGTTTCGTCGTGCTGATACAGGTAAGCCAATATCTTGGCTCTGCTGGGTCTGCCACTGGGTGTTTGCAGGAACTTCTTTGTCAGCAGATCGCGCCTTTGGTCACACACCAAGTCATACAGAAAAGCATCCAGCTCACTTTGCTCTCGAATAAAAGCCTGCACAGTTAAATCTTTAAGAAAACGCTCACGGTCTGTTTTGTTTTTGATGATGTCCACAAGGGCTGGATTGCTCCAGCCACCAGACTCGTTTTGCCACCCTACGCTGTTTGTGCGTGCTCCAAAGCTGATGGCTGTGAATGCCTGCTTCAGGAGCTTGGGCTGAAAGTCCTTGTTTACTGGACTGTCGTCACTGAAAGTGAAATAGCGCACAGTGGCCATGAAGTCTGCTTTATCTTCCAAAAAGCCAATCGTTGCACTGAACACACGACGCAAATCCTCGCCAGGTCGACGGGCGTTGATGTAGTCCACTGCCCAGCCCATCTTCCAAGCCACAACGCTTGATCGGATGTCGTACTCCCAGCAATCCCCAAGCACCGCCCTGCGCAGCTCCTTGTTGATGTTTTGCACGCTCACGCCCTCGTAATACATACGCCCAAACTCACTGGGCTTTTTACGCTGCAGGTAGTTGCCATCCATCACACTGGCAATGGCCATAATGATTCGCGCTTGCCTAAGAGCTTGATCCTTTTGCTCCCTGGTTATGAGCTTGCTCTCCGTTGTGAGCCACACGATGTAGGCTTTGACTGATTCGATATCCACAGGCAGGAAATCAAACAACGCGGTAATTTCAGATGACTTGAGTCGCTGTTTAAATTCCGGATAAAGCAGATTAAAAACTTGGTAGTTACCAAACTCGTCACCACTCAAGTGCTGGTCTATTTCTTTATTTGATTTAGCTCCAATCAATATTGAATCCTCAATGGCCAGTGTGTCGATCATGGTGACCCAGTGCGTCAGCTTGCACTGGCTGAGCTCGCCCGACATGTTTGAGCCAACGATCACAGCTTCCACAAGGTTGAATCCGTTTTCGCGAAGCCACTTATGCACGCGGATCTTGTTTGGTCCGATCTGCCCACCCTGCTGCGCCAACTTCTGCAAGGACAGGGTAAACAGGTTCAGCTTGCGCTGCATGGGCGTAGCTTCAAAGTGCAGGCTTTTGAACAGCATCTGCTCCAGCACGGCGATGTATTTAGTGATGGCTTTGTGCGCAGATGTCGCAGGTTTGGGAAAAGCCTTGTTCAAGGCTTCATAAACTGCGCTGTTTACGGTGATCTTGATCATCTGCCACTCCACTGCTTCAGGACTTATAGAAATCCTGGAATTTCAATGTATTTAGCAGGTTTATACAGGTTTCTTGGGAAATCTCAAAAAGTCACACGCTTATAGTAATTTCATCATCCAAATGATCGACATGTGCCCCATATGCCGATTGCTTGGTCATTGAGCTAATTCAAGCAAGTCCTTTTTTTTGACCTGAGCACGAGACCGGAACTTTTCTTGGCGAAAATTGGTGGCTATCTACAATCATCATCTGAACCCAGGAGTCCGGAGCACATGGCATTTAGTAACGATGAATTAGGTGAAATTGACGCGATCGTTGGCCATTGGTGTCTGAGTCGGGTCAAGCCAGAGCTCAAAAGCAAAATCGATTACGACTACGAGGTAGATGACCAAGCTGTAACCCTGCTAGAAGTCAGACCTGCTTGGCGAGGTGCCCCAGGTGAAAAAACCCGCCTGCCCGTGGCCAAGTTCAAGTACTTCAAAACCAGTGAGCTTTGGAAAATCTACTGGATGCGGCAAACAGGTAAATGGCAGCTGTACAAACCCGACGGCTTGCACTACGAATTAGATGATGCTTTGGTCGCTGTGGAGAGGGATGACTTTGGGTGTTTTTTCGGCTGAGCAAAAAAGTCACACGCTTATAGTAATTTCATCATCCAAATGACCTGACATGTGCCCCATATGCCGATTGCTTGGTCCTTGAGCCAATTCAAGCAGGACCTTCTTGAATAAATGTGAGGTTAGAGGTTTAATGTAACCTTCAAAGAAAAAATCCCCATTCTTCGGATCCAATGTGCTATGCCAATTCCATTTGAACCTACAAAATCTTTCTGTTATCGAATTGCTCGGTACGAACTTTTGGATCAAGTCGCGCATGAACCAGAGGCCTTATCTGGGCAGCCATTCCGAATGAATACAGTAACTAGGCGTGTTATTGAACGGAATTTGACAGCTGAACAACTTGCTATGGAGATACCTGCAGCAAATGCAGACCGAATAGACACAATATACGGAACCATTCGATTTTTCGTACAACTTCACGCTAAGCGATTGCCAAATTCTCCATTTATCTGGCTTGGTGACGGAGGTATGTACAAGCTGAAAGAAGATACCGACATAGCCCAAGAAATGGAAGATGTCGAACTAGAGGCTACAGATGATGACGATGTTGAAGATGCGGCGTCAGAATTTGACGGCTGGATATACGCATTTAGTTTCCCAGCTTTGATACAAGATAACAGTGCATTCCCAATCAAAATTGGTAAGACCATCAACGATGTTGAAGAACGTGTTGCCTACCAGTGCAAAGGTAGTGCTAGCTTTGATAATCCTGTAATTCTGGGTAGATGGCAAGTACGCCGAGTTAGCTCAGTAGAGACCGCTGTTCACGCAACACTAAAAAGTAAGGGTAAATGGCGTGAAAACGTCCCTGGTACTGAGTGGTTCAACACTACCATCGCCGAAATAGAAGCCATCGTCAATTTCATCAGATCTTGAAATAGAGACTTATCAAATGAATTCAATACGATTCGATGATGATTCTGCGCGACACGCTGCACGACTCCGGGATATTTTTAAGGAATCTTACGTCGACGATGTAAAAAGTTATTTTTCACATCTACAACAGGAAATTGATTGGTCAGCCTTTGTTTTAGCTCAAATGCAAGTGCTTCTGGATACAGTCAATGTTAAAAATTTTGACAAAGCAGATGCATTGATTGCCTTAAATGCATTTTTCTCATCTAAAGCTGATTTCAATGTTGATATGGAAATCACTGGTTTAGAGATAGAAGCAAACAAATACTCTTTAGATGCAATGCTCAGATTGGCAGATATTTATGAGACTGGAATTAAGGTCGAAAAAAATATGGCGAAAGCCATTGATTATCTTGAACGAGCTGCATCGCTTAACTCAACAGCAGCAATGGTTCGTCTTGGAATTATGTATGCAGACGGGATATCTGTAGATAAAGATTTAAAAAAATCTTTTCATTTTTTTAAATCGTCCGCTGAACTGGGTGACAAGTTCGGCCAGTACAACCTTGCAAATATGTATGAGAAGTATTCTTTTGATGAAATTAGTGATGAAGAAATTATTGATGATGGTTTCTTGGATTTAAAGAAAATCACACTTAGTAGAGTTTGGATAACTTTAGCTGCAGAACTAGGACTTGCGAACGCTCAACATGATCTAGCCTGGTCGTTTCACATGGATGAATCATTTGGAATTGATTTCAAAATTGCAGAATTCTGGTACAAACTGGCAGCAGCCCAAGGTTTTCTTGATTCAATAAATAATTTAGGTGAATTATTTCTAAACGGTCAAGGAGTTGAAAAAGACCTTACAGAAGCTTATAAATGGTTTCATATCGCAAGTGCTCGCAACGATGCTGATGCATTAGAGTCACTGAGTGAGCTAGAAAAAATCCTCAGTGCCTCAGAAATCGAACAAGCACTAATCCGCAAGCAGAACTGGCTAGCAATTCATCCACTTGCAAAATTAAAGATTTACGGCACCTAGCTAGATCAATACTCACTGGGCAGCATGATCACCCAGTGCTCTCCATCCCAGCAGGCATACAGCGAAACGGCCTCCATGGGAAAGTCCGTGTACGGGATTTCTTGCCTAGCTAGCTCATTGCCATTTCCGTCGTCATAGATCATGGTCGCTTGGATGCCTTGCACCTGCACCTTGACCTGTACAAACCAGTCATGGGTGCCAATTTCGCTGACATGGCTGGCAATGGCGTCCATCATCCAAAAGCACTCGGCCTCCTCTGCCAAGTACTTGGTGCCATCAGTTAGCAAATGGCGTCGGCCGATGCGGTAGTACTGCGCTGTACCCGTAAAGTGCGCGAGCATGGCAGGGTCAAATGTCTTACGCATTGCGCACCTCCAGCTTGGCCAACTCAGCTTGGCTGTCTGCCAGCAGGTCAATGCGCAGGTTCGGCTGGATGTTGCAATACAAGTGATTGATTGCGTAGTTGACGACTTTTGCTCTCTCATAGTCTGTGCCAGCGTTGTCATACTTATCGGCGTAGACCTCCAAGTCATACATAGCGCGTTGTAGGGAGTTGATGGCTGATTGCAGTCGCTGTTTTGCCTGCTCGCGCACCTGCTGCTCATGCAAAGCTTGGATTTCTGGATTGGTTGTCATCTCTAGTCCTTTCTTGTGTGTGTGACTAAAGTTTGTTTTCAGACACACAGATGGACAACCGAAATTTGGTAACCCGACATCTTGGACGGGTACCGAGTAAAAATCACCAGGCTGATTGGAAAAGTACTGGTGCTAAAAAATCCGCAACCCTAAAATTAGGTCTGTAGGACCCATTCGGGCAACAGATACAAACAGCACTACTCGCCAAAATTGCACTGCTCAAACCTAAAACTCGACGCGTTTAAAAGCCCTACAGCACGCTGATTTCCCTGCCCGAATACTTAGGGTGCTGAGAACCCAGATCAGCGCTTGCAGGGCTTGCTCGTCAATCTGCGCTGGTTATCCACAGAGCGCGTGAGTTATCCAAGAAAAATCACGAAAAATATTGCTTTTTATAGATTTCAATGTTTGAGCGTTGAAATCATTGAAGAAAAAAACCGCTCAAAAGTTATCCACAGCCAGTTCATTTCGCACTGCTCTCACCCCAGAAACCCGCCACTTTGGCGGGACTCAGGTTGTCCAGATAAATATATGAAAACACAATGCAATTAACGCAAACACATGAATTAGGAGATACGAAATGGCACAAGCAAAAACGCTCTCAGCCGCTGATATCGAACAGCTGCTCAACTACATCAATACACGCAAGTACGCAGCGCGTAACCGTTCAATGATGCTACTCACGCACTGGGCAGGTTTGCGCATTGGTGAAGTTGCTTGCTTGCGCTGGAGCGATGTAACAAACAGCGACGGGCAAGTGAAAGATGAGATCCGTTTGCTACCCGACATGACAAAAGGTCGCCATGCCCGTACCGTGTTCGTAAGCGCAAAGCTCCGAGCAGAATTGCAAGCCTACGCTGATCAAGCAAAGTGCGTTGAGCGCAGCTACCCATTCTTTGCAAGTCAGAAAAGCGTTCGAGCAGGTTTTAGCGCAAACAGCTTGTCACAAACATTTGCCCTGCTTTACGAAGGCGCTGGCCTTCAAGGCGCTAGCAGCCACAGCGGGCGCAGAACGTTCCTCACAAACCTTGCCAACAAAGGCACAGCAATTCACTTGCTCAAAACGCTTGCCGGACACCGCAGTATCCAAACCACTGCAACTTACCTGTACAGCAGCCCAAGTCAATTGCGCGCTGTTGTTGAGCTTGCGTAACTTTTGAAAGTACTAAAGATGAAGATCGCTGCCTAAAGGGCTTAAAGAGTGATGCACTGCACGCAGTGCTGTGCGCAGAGGGCTAGAATATCCGCTGGCTGCTGACGGATAATCGTCAAGAAAGGCCTGCGCCTTTTGTTGTGCCTGTTGCAGGCCATCGGTTTGGTAGCCCTGATGGGGAAATTTTCTGAAATCTTTGAACTAAATCGGCTGGATAACTCAGATCAGCGCTGGGAGATGGCTTGAAATGAATATTGCAGAAGCGACAAAGTAGTTTATCCGTGTGGGAATTTACAATGTTTGTGTAAATTGATTCCCACTCCTATGGAGTTGCTTGCTCGTCGATTTCTACCTGCTCCTTTCCGGTTAGAATGAAGAAATTCGCCACTTTCAAGAACAAGTTTGGTTATGAAAGCAGTGGCCTAAAATGCAGCAACCGGTACGCCCCGAGTTGACCACAGCGTCGGCCGTTCATGGTCTAGCCATTGACCACGACCGCCGCTGTTGGACAACTCTGAATCAAATTCAACCCGACCCGAGGGCACTTATCGATCGGGATATATCTGTTAAAATCAACCGAGTCACTTCTATGGGCTTTGGAGTAACATTCGACCAATTCACTTTGCACTACTTCTGCGAGAAGACCCAATTGTAAGCCCTGCGTCGGACAGTCCAGACGGATGCGCTAAGAGTTCTTATATGGCGCGAGAGCTTTTCGTATGGATCCGGCTTCGCGCAGCATGAGCAGTTGCTAACAAAGAGCAATCAAGACTTAAACAAAGATTCGTAATCTGCAAATTCAACGAAACCATCATGCCTGAAAATACTCAATATTACACTTATCTCCTATCGAGAAGCCGGTTCGGCTACCTGTATCGCAACTACTGGCTTTATCCTCGACTCACAAAGCGTTTGAAGGGGTTTACGCTAGATGTGGGTTGCGGAATTGGCGATATGCTCGCGTTTCGTCCAGGAACCATTGGAACCGACATTAATAGACAAACTGTCGATTACTGTCTGCAACGGGGCTTGAAAGCCAAACAGATGTCTGCTGATGTTTTACCTTTCGCGAACGCCACATTCGATTCGGTTCTGCTCGACAATGTAATGGAGCATATCGAGAATCCTAGCCCTTTGCTGAAAGAGGTTCGACGTGTTCTAAAGGTCGAGGGATCTTTGCTTGTTGGCATTCCGGGGGAGCGTGGATGGTCCACAGATCCTGATCACAAAGTTGCCTATTCAGAATTTAGCTTAATAGAACGAGTCGAAGATAATGGCTTCAAACACGTTGAGAGCTTCTTCACACCTTTGGGTAAATCCAGCTGGCTAAGTAAGCATTTGCGTCAATACTGCATTTACACTAGCTACATCAATTGGCCCAAAAAGAGCTAGACCTGAAGTGAATTGTCTTCTGCCCAATAACTCACCGGCAATTAGCCTGTCAATCGTTAGTCACGGGCAAGGCGCACTAATCCGGTTATTATTAGATGACCTAGCCGAACTGCCTCAACAAAACTTTGAAGTTTTAATTACGATCAATATACCCGAGGATGAGTCTAATTATCAGGATCACTCGATTCCGATTCGTATTATTCGTAACATAACTCCAAAAGGTTTCGGCGCAAATCATAACGCTGCATTCACCCATTGCTCATCTCCGTGGTTTGTCGTAGTTAATCCTGATATTCGTATAAAGTCTTTGGATTTTCAAAATCTCATATCACCCTTCGAGAATCAAAGCGTTGCTGCCGTTGCACCTGTTGTTCTTTCAAGTCAAGGGAATCTCGAAGATAGTGCCAGACGCTTTCCTACGTTAATCAGGCTCGCAAAGCGAACGATTCTCCGGAGACGTAATGCAGATTACGCAGTTAGTGATTCCCCTTATTCAGTGGATTGGGTGGCAGGTATGTTTGTTGTGTTCCGCCGAGAGGCATACCAGAATATTGGGGGGTTTGATCACCGACGGTTTTTTATGTATTTTGAGGACGTCGATATTTGTAAGCGCATCGCAGAAAAAGGGTGGCAAGTCATCGTCAATCCTTATTCGAAAGTTATACATATGGCACAACGCGCAAGCCATCGAAACATAAAACATATGCGCTGGCATTTAGTTAGTGCAATTAGATATATGACCGGCTTGTAATGTAGGAAAACTGATGTTTGTAATTGACGAAGTCGGCTTGATAGGCAACAACTTCGCACTCGGATAGCTGGTCCAGTCCTTGAAACTTGTAAAATTAGGCCAAAATTAATTGATTTTTAATAGTTATTGCAATAAAAGAAAATTATAATTAAGCAAACTAATTCCATTCCCGCCCTGCTCAACAAGCAACTGTTCAAGCTTAACAAATGACAGCACTGTAGCAACAGAAAATGTAAATATGAAAGCAGACCGTGCTATGAACTTCAAACGAAATGAAAGCCTAGATGTACTTATTGCAACGAGCGGAAGGCCAAAAACCAGAAAGTAATATGTTATTCGAACAATTGGGGAGAATGCTGAAAACAGATTCAATAACACTATGCCAACCAACCAAATCTTGAGATAAATTTCATAAACCTCCTTTTGACCATCGTTTTTAGCGGAGCCCGCAAAAAAAAGAGTCAACATGTTAAATATAATCAACTTAATCTTACTTTCCTCATCCTTCCAGTCTATATAAATTTCGAACTTACCTCCATCAAAATAGGGAAGGATAAATCTCGGGATCTCCAATATTGAACCAACATAAGAGAATAGCAGTACGAAAAATATCAACCAAACGCTCAAATGCTTTGATCGGTCGGTAAAGCGTAGTATCTTTCCAGATAAGCTGTCTACTTTCGCAATTACCCCTCCCACTGGATTTGATATTAAACCATTTTTACCGAATTGCTTTGCCGATGTTTTGAATACGATATACCCAACAAGAAATGGCAAAATCCCCGTGAAATGAAACGCAGTAGCTATAATCATTCCCAGCCAGTAGCAACCTCTATTATTATATTTAATTAACTCTGAGAAAACATAAAAAAATATGGATACGCTCAACATTTGCCGAATCAAATGAAATGAATTTAAGAATAATCCGGGCATTATAATATAGCAAAAAAAAGCAAACTTACGATCGCGCAAATCATTGATACCCACAGCAATTAGTGAAATTGTCGCCGCAGAAAACAAAAAAAACATTAAATATTCTGGGTGAGGAAAAAGATTGAGTCCCTTAACAAAATAGTAAAAGCCTGGCTCAATATACCATGCATGATCTTCTATGTTGCGTACTATGTCCACATAAGTGAGGTAGTCGTTTCCATTCTGATAGCGAAGACCGCTAAAGAGTATGGCAATAACAATGCCACAATAATAAGAGTATTTATTATCCCTCTTGCCAAACAACACAATCACGGCTTGCAAGAGATAAAAAACTACCCAGTAATACATATTCAATAAAAATAATTAAATTGAAAGCCCCTCTGGAGGCAGAGGGGTGATAAAAGCTTTGCTATGACTAACAATTAGTTTTTCTTGAAATATTCATATTCAGACCGACACCGGCAAAAATCCGATGCCTGAGATATTTACCATCTGTGATTGATACGTACCGACTTCTGTAGCCCTTCCAATTGTATCGTAGACTTCCCTGTTAGGGACACGCTTCTTGGTCTGGCGCATCTCAGGATCGCGCTCACCCTCGCGGTTCTTGGTCGAGGACGGCGCTGCAATCAGAGTTGCATCGGTAATCCTCCCCTTTTTCAAGGGCCGCAGAAGTAGAAACATTACGCAGCCATGGCCAACCGCTGTTTAGGGGTGAATCCGCCCAAGGCCATATTTGGGCGGTCGTGGTTGTAAGACCACATCCACTTCGTTGCAAAGTCTTGCACCTCTGCCAAGTCAGTCCAATAGTACTGTGACAGCCATTCATAGCGTACCGTCCTATTGAACCTTTCAACATAAGCGTTTTGTTGTGGATTACCAGGTTGAATGTATTCAAGCCTGATCCCCATCTCTTGCGCCCATGTTTGTATGGCCGCACTGATGTATTCAGGACCGTTGTCACACCGAATCACTTCTGGCTTACCTCGCCATGAAATGATCTGCTTGAGTTCTCGGATCACCCGCTCTGACGGCAAAGAGAAGTCAATCTCCATGCCGATGGCCTCACGGTTGAAGTCATCAATCACATTGAGCAATCGAAATGTTCTGCCGTCTTCCAGTTGGTCGTGCATGAAATCCATCGACCACACTTGGTTGATGCCCTGCGGCACTGTCAGCGCTTCAGGCTTCTCGCGCACAAGCCGTTTACGAGGCTTGATCCGCAAATTGAGCTCCAGCTCTTTGTAGATCCGATACACCCGTTTGTGGTTCCATTTGAAGCCCTTCACATTGCTCAGGTACAAATAGCAAAGACCAAAGCCCCAATTGCGATGGTTATCCGTCAATCGAATCAGCCAATTAGCCACTTCATCATTTTCAGCATCGAGCTTGCGCTCGTAGCGATAGCAGGATTCGCTGATGCGAAACGCCGCACAGGCAACCCGAATGCACGCGCCTCGCTCTGTGACCGCCTTCTTGGCCATCTCCCTTCTGCGAGATGGCCTCACCACTTTTTTTCGAGCGCCTCCGAGACGATCTCCGCCTTTAGCTTTTCCTCAAGGTACATCTTCTTCAGGCGTCGGTTTTCCTCTTCGAGCTCTTTCATGCGCGACATCATGGATACATCCATGCCGCCGTACTTGGCCCGCCATTTGTAAAAGGTCGCGGTGCTGATGCCCAGCTCGCGGCAAATGTCTGGAACACCCAAGCCAGCTTCAACGCGTTTGACCGCGTCCAAGATCTGGCTGTCACTGAATTTCGATCTCTTCATATAGAACCTCTTCCATTGGAAAAAATTCTACTTCTCACACCTCTGGTTCTAGGGGACGATTACCCTACGAGTGGTGTTCACGCCCAGCCAGTCAACGCAGCATCAATGACCGAGTCATGACGGAGCGCATTCGGCAGATCCACGTTATGAGCGATTGCACCTACGGACGTGCCCGTGTGCAGGCTGAGTTGCGCGACATGGGGCTGTGTGTCAATCACAAGCGAATTGAACGGTTGATGAGCCAAGCCAAACTGCGTGGCGTGAGCCGGCGAAGGGGCTTTGTGGTGACCACGCACAGAAACCCTCAAGCAAAGGCAGCGCCAGATCTGGTGAAGCGTCAATTCACGGCCACGGGTATCAATCAGTTGTGGGTGGCCGATATGACCTATGTGCCCACCTGGGCCGGGTTTTTGTACTTGGCCGTGGTGGTAGATGTGTACAGCCGCAAGGTGGTGGGTTGGGCGTTCGGGGAGCGCATGACCAGTGATTTGGTGATTGCAGCGCTGAATATGGCACTTCACACGCGACGCCCTGAGTCGGTCATTCACCATAGCGACCAGGGGAGTCAATACACCAGCGTGGCGTTTGGCAAGCGCTGTGAAGAGATGGGTGTTAAGCCTTCAATGGGAACGGTTGGCGATGCATATGACAACGCCATGGCTGAGAGTTTCTTCGCTACCTTGGAGTGCGAACTGATCGATAGGCGATCGTGGAAAACAAAAACGGAAGCACGCTTGGCGATCTTCACTTGGATCGAGTCTTGGTACAACCCATTGAGGCGTCACAGCGGAATAGGTCAGTGTTCACCTAATGCATTTGAAAGGTACTTAAACACAAAGAAATCAGACATCGATATCATTGAAGCCGATGACCTTGTTCGAGAAGGTCAAAGTGTCCGGTGAATTGGGGCAACTCCAAATAAATCAGTGTGTCCTTAGGTTAATGAATACCGATTGGACTGTGCTTCAAGAAGTAAACTCAATAAGGCCTAAACCCAATGGATTGAGCAAGAAACGCAACTTTCCTCAATACTGCCGGATAGTTGCAGATCATTAACATCATACGATTCTTTATCGGTAAATAGTTCCGCACTTCAGTGTCTCTTACATACTCACAATATTGACTTTTATAGACAATTTCACAACACCTTATATACTCAATGTTTGACTTTACCTGGAATGCCGCCTTAATTAAAAAGAAACTAAGATGCTTAATAAAGTGAGCTTTAAACAAAGCACTATATTTATTATTATCGCCACGATCACTTATAAACTGACGCTCAATTTCCAAAAGCCGCAAACCATCTGTTAAAAAACTAGATGAAATGTTGCGGGAGCGGCTATCCTCTCTTACAAGCGCGTGATAATAAACTTTAGATACAAAACTAGTCCTTTTAGCATAGTAAGCCACCTTTCTCGAAAACAAGACATCTTCCCACTCCTTGACCTCGGGAAAATTCACTTGATGCTCAATGAGAAAGGACCTGCGATACATTTTATTCCAAGGTACCGAGTAAACATCAAGATCGAGCATTGCATTAAAAAAAATATTTTCCCCTAGGAGTGCGCTCTTGGTGAATTTTCTTTTTTTACTTATGACTTTACCTGCAACATTAATAAATTCGAAACCAAAATTAACAAATTCCGACTCAGATGCGTCTAGAGTCGCTAGCACATCGGAACAAAGATTATGCTCAATCCAATCATCACTATCAACAAAACAAATAAACCGTCCCTTTGAATGTTTTAGACCATAATTTCTTGCGGCTCCAGCACCATTATTATTCCCATGAAACAGAAAAAAATTTTTATATACTTTCGCGTAACGTTGGCAAATCCGCAATGACTCATCGGTAGAATCATCATAAATAAGAATAACCTCAATATTACGGTACGTCTGGTTCGCGAGGCTGTCCAAGCATCGCGCAAGGTATGGCTCTACATTAAAAACAGGAACAATAACACTGATATCTATACAAGTCGTCATAAATAAATCTAGGCGAATCCTAAGTGTGATAGTATTGAGTGATTCAAAGGAAAACACCACCGAAGCATAAGTTCAAAAAACTAACATTTATCTGTTTAATTTCTAGCAAATACGGCGTTCTTCTCATTATACATTTAAACTATCTGATTGTTAAGTCAACGTTTCAAATTTGTACCCACCCATCTAGCTTGTACTTATCACTATTCATTTTAACACTCCACTGTTTTGGAAGGACAACTACTTTAGAACTGAATGGCGACAACACAGCAGCCCACCAACTTAATGTACTGTTTGCAATAATGTAATTGTAATATTGAGACATTCGTGTCAAAAGCTCAACTGACGTAAAATTTGAAGACTTAATAATTTCAACCCGTTCATCACATCCAAAAACACTCTGCGCCCATGGCTCATCGTCTGTATATAAATGAAATTTTCGCAGCCCTTTACAAGAGTACATAAACTCAAAGGCATCTAAATAATATTGAACAGGAACAGTACTTTGAGCAAGTGCAAACCAATTTTTATTTGTCAAATAATCACCTCTTCTAACGTGGACGCAAACTTCAGATGTACTGCAATTTTTCCCCCAATGTTGTATGTTTAGCATTTTTATTCGTACATACTCAATAAAATCCTTATTAAGATATTTCTTATCCTGCCAAAAACCATCAATAATGAATTGTTGCGACCTAAATGATAAAGGCCGTTCATTCTCGAATATATACATGGGACCCAAACACCTAGGGAGTGTGCAATCCAGTTTAAAAAACAATCTCTCTACACATCGCCTGGTTCGCAAATGAAATTTAGACAAGGTAACAATTTCGCTCTCATCTAATAATGAATCACAGCTTAACACTTCATGCGATTTACGCGATGCTTGTAGGAAAGAGTCATCAACAAGCATTTTGGAAGAATTCAATTTTGAAAACGTTTGCCCAAATTGCAATTGAAAAAGCTGGTTGCCAAGTCCGCCAACTAGCCGAACAATTACTGTTTGATTATGGTTCATATCTAAAGGCTTAAGGCTCTCACCTTGACTCGTTAAACATTGGTTTATTGTTTTTGGTATCTGTTGCTGTTCATGTACTTGTGAGTTTGTTATTTGTCGTGCGAAGTTTTAATTTTGCTCCAACGATTCGTTCAACTCTAGCACTCGATACTTCTTTAGTGCTAATAAAAACCTTTCTCCAAAAGATTCCCAGTTATGGTTTTCCGATATATATTTGCGAGAAGAACGCGATGCCTGCTTAAGTATTCTTTCCTCACTATTATTCCAGTGCTCTAGCGCTCTTTCTAAGCTTACATCATACCATGGCGATATATAACTGCAAAAATCGTCTGGAAATGCCACGCCTGACTCATACGTCGTAATAATTGGGTAGCCAATCGCAGCGACTTCCAATAATTGAGAAGGCTGAGCGTCCTCAAAAGTAGGAAATATTGCTACGTCGTATTTTTCTAAAACTGACGAAAGGTTATGATACTCATTTTCGCCGAAATTTAGACTAATATAATCACAATAAATTAGTTTTTCGGAATACATTGCGATTATGTCATCTGTCTCTCTGGTTTTCATACCAATTATAGTTAAAGTCGCACCGCCTCGAGTTCTCCAATTTATCCAAGTATTTAAGAGTAATGGTAGACCTTTGCGGATCGATGCAGTCATCCATGCTACAAATTTCCTCTGTCCCACTGGGTTTGGACTATATTCCACGCTACGGTTAAAGTTAGTTAAATCCGTACAGTTGTTGTATGTCACAATTTTATCGGATGGAATCCCATTAAATATATGATGATAAAGGCCTGTGCAATTTTCTGCTATGTACAACACATCCGCCCGTTTGTAAGCATATAAGTGTTTTAACATCACCGGACGCTCATGCAAAACCAAACCGTATTTATTTTCTATCCACCTGTTTCGCCTCCCTCGTTCAAACACATTACTATTCGCTGTTAGGATCCAAACCAACCCTTTATAGGTATGCGGAATTCTCCAGGCGGCAGTAGCTAATGCAACTACGAGTTGAGCATCTTTAAAATTACTATTTTCGATAATGTCATCTTCTTGACCAAAAAAGAGAACGGTATAGCCACAGCTTTCTAATGCCTTAATTAACTCCAACTGCATTCTCCCCGATCCACAAAGCCTGAAACGTTCATCATCCATGTGAAATCGGCTGAATACCACTATTGCGACCCTTTTACATTTTACTGGATACTGATTAGGAGTCCTTACCAAAATATTTTTTGTTATGAAGTCCATAGTTAATAACTTCATAATCGTTAAAAATACATTTATTCCAACTCTAAATTTTTTTAGTATGTTTACCACCTTCATAATCGTTAAAAATACTTTTACCCCAACTCTAAATTTTTTCAGCATATTTAATACCTTACAAAGACTACTTGAATAGTTATCAACAACATCTGTCTAACTGGTCTTGACCCCGTAACCCAGTACCGTCGGTATATTCAAGTTACCGATTGTTTTTCCCTGAACAGTTTTGGCGGCAAATAGCCCAATGCACTGGACAGGTGGTAAGACTTGTAGTCATCAAACCAGTTTTGCAATTGCGCCATCACTGTCGTTAAATCAGGCCTGTTGGCCAACTTGGTAATTCCCTTTTAAGGGTTTTCACAAAGCACCCCTGCCACGCCATTACGCTGCTGACTGGTCAGCGGGGTTATGGTCGGTGTGATTCCCGGCATCTTTGATTCAATGGACTTGGTGGGCGCCGCATGGCTGCCAAATCGGTTGTCAACCGCCTGCATCATCAAGTCACTTACCATTACCGTATCAATGCCTTTGGTGGTCGCCACCCAGCTCATATCCTCTCGGTCACAGCATTCCAGTGCAAACGCCACTCTGACACGTTCACCATTGTCACAGAACAACTCCATAACGTCCGAACACCAACGGGAGATACTCTGCTTGACGGCAACCTGACCCTCATGCTTTCAGGTTTGGGCAGCCGTCAATCTATGCTCTCTGGTTAATCGATATGAGATCCTATTCGAATAACATAATCACCAGGAGCCTTGTTCCATACTGTCTCCAAATTATATTTTACGGGCAGCCCACAACCAAGCAGCAGTAACTTTACCAATTTCGGCCATCTTTCTTGCCAAGGCGGTGACCTTGTAATTTTTTGATAACTGATTATATCTCTAAATATTTGATGCACAGGAATATCTCCACTCCACGACTCAAAAATAATTACAATATTTAATTTAGTAGGAAGACATGTGGCTATCTCCTTTAGAATTGAATCTTCGTACCCTTCCACGTCCAGCTTTATAATTCCATTATTCATTTTTAATTTATCGAGATCGTTAAAAATCTGCCCTAGTATATCGGATGCTTTTTTCAACTCTATTGGGAGAGATATAAAATCTGAATCTATAAAAGACGATACACATTCTTTTTTGGCAAGCAATTCAGGTCGATATGAGTTATCTTCATCTTGAATAAATGCACCACCCCAATTGCGTTTCGGTATTTTAAGTATTGCCTCCTTATTAACGGAAGCCAATCCATATTCATGAACAACATAATTATTACTTATACTATTTAACTGCGCATTTACCTCTAACACCTTTGAACATAATTTATTTGGTTCAAACATGTGCACAACCTTGAATCTATTTTGAACCTGACATGAAACCATGCCTATATTAGCTCCGATGTCGATAAAAAAATCGGAATACCCTGATAAACAAAATTGATCAATTACATTAATTAATGCGGGATCATAGTTTCCATTTACTTGAGGTGAAATTGCTATGGAATCAATAGATCTGACAAAAACATTTAGCGACTTCCGTGTTATAATTTTGTATAACCAACCTTTCAGGTAACTTCCAATGTAATTAAAACCATTTATTTTAAGGATTGTTTTGTCTGTAATATACATATTTTCCTTTTGATAGTTCTCTGGTTGATTACATGCCAATTAAAACTCAATATTTCGTGGTTACGCCCGTTTTAATAAAAGCGATTTACCTTGGTATCCAATGAAGAAAATATTTAATAGTCCGCATGCCGCGAAAAGATAAAAAAAGTGGCTTTGAATAAAAATTAACCAAATTGATTTAACAAATATCAGCGCCAAATTTAGTACTGCGATTATCCTAACGTATTTTCTCATAAATCCTTCCGTTGTTAGAGCTATTGCAAGCGGTTCGACATAAGCCGTACATAATCTATATAGGCAAATACCTTGCAATATTCCATTGTTAATAATATCTAGATTTAGAATAATTTTGCACATAAGAGTACCAAATATTGCAATCACAATTAAAAAGGGGGCAGATAAAGCCACACATTGTAATTGCATATTATTGACCTCCTTAATAATTAAGGGCAAATAGTTATCGCGCGAAGTAAATAATTTATTTTCCCAAACTGGCCAATTCTGGATAATAAAACTCTGGAGTAAGCTATAAAATGGCGTAACCAACTTTACCACACCGACAAAAGTAACTACAGTTGTTGCACTTGTATGCTGATAAAAGAGGTAGGCGTCATAGCTATTTCCGATTATTGAAAAGCCTGTTAATAATACAAAATACCAATGATCGCCAGTAAAGAAATTCTCTGGTTTTTGACCTTGTACACTTTCTTTTGATGTAGCGCTGAAAGAATATTGTTTAAAAAAAACATAACAAATTATGTTTGTAATGAGAGGGATCAATGTAACGGTTATGGCCGTTATATATAGAAACAGATCGTCGCTGCCACTAAAAAAATAAATAACGGCTGATGCTATTATGTTCGATGTAATTTGAATCAACAATATTATCGAATATTTTCCCAAAGCAAATAATTGTCTTTCATAGACGCTGGTTAAGAGAGAAATAAAAAAAATAAAATTATTAATTAGCAATAACTCTATAGAGAAATCCCCAATTTTCTCCCTCGGAATTAATATTATCAATACGGAGGAAACGACCCAAACTGTCGATGCACATTTCAATAACAACCCTCCAACCCCCTGTTTCAGGTTGCTAAATTGTATGGAGCTTCCATGTTTGGACTTTTCCCGAACTATAATACTCAACAGCCCGAAATCAGCTACAATCCAAAAAGAATAGAGTGAAGTTAATGCGCTTATAAATGCTACGCCTTCAGCGCCATGATAAGAGGCATATAGCCTGAATAAGAGTAGATTAGAGACCAAAACTAGGGCACGAAATACTGGCGCCCTTATAGATTGATTGCTAACAACTTGTTTTATTTTCATTAAGTGACTCTTGCGAATCATTGAGGAATGAAGATTACTGAGCCATCTGCGATCCGAAGTGAAAATCGGTTGATGACGAATATCTAAACGCAATTTACCCTGACTCTAGATACAGCCGAGACATTGACGTTGGAGCAATTGACGCTGAATCCCGGATACAAGCCCAACAGGGTGAAAATGGCGCAAAATTGTAAGCAAAATTTGCGCCAGTTTTGCCATGTGAACATTCACGAATCAACTCGCGCTGCGGCGGGGGTTATGCAGACCATCCTTAAGCGAGTCTCTTCAAAGTTTGAATCCAGCAGCCACAGCATCGTTGTAGAACATCTTCACCGTTTCCAGTGAATAGGTGTCCAAGTCATAGCCAACCAACGAAAGTTTCTTCAGGATATCGTTCGTCACCGTAATCACTTGGCAGCCCACATCATCGGCCTGGAAAATATTCAGTAGTTCGCGCGGGCTGGCCCAAATCAGCTCTGCAGCAGGTGCCACTTTCAGCATTTCTACGGCCGCTGCCATCATTGGCACGGGGTCGCGACCGGTGTCTGCAATGCGACCGGCAAACACTGACACATAGCTTGGGACCGCTGGATTCAAAGCCGCCACCACATCACGCACTTGTGCAAGGGTCATGATGGCAGTGACGTTCATCTTCACTTTTTGAGCACCCAGCTTTTTGACCAGCGCGTAGCAAGTTTCCTGCTTCGTGTTGGTCACCGGAATCTTCACGTACACGTTTTCGCCCCAGCTGGCGATTTCCATGGCTTGGCGCTCCATCTCTGCGAAATCATCAGAAAACACTTCAAATGAAAGCGGCTTATCTTTAATGTGCGTAAGGATGTCTTTGCAAAAAGCACGGTAATCGGTGATGCCCACCTTTTTCATTAAGGTCGGGTTGGTGGTCAGCCCTTTGATGTACGGCTTGGCATACATTTCCAGCATGCCGGCTTTGTCCGCGCCATCCGCAAAAATTTGCACTTTGAGGTCTTCAACTTTTTTCATTTCATCTTCCTAGAATAATGTCTGCGGCCTCCATCAGGTTCCGCACACGGTGATTGAACTTTTCCGGCTGCTTTTCCGCATAGCCGTAATCTATAAAAATTGTCTTGCAGCCTGCCCGCTCGCCGGCCTCGGTATCTCGCCATCGATCGCCCACCATGTAGCTGGCGGCAAGATCAATGCCATGCGTAGAAGCCGCAGCCAGCAGCGCACCTGGCAAAGGCTTGCGGCAATTGCAACCGTCACTGCTGTCGTGAAAACAGGTACGGAATTCATCAATTGGCAGGCACTCCTGCAAATGCAAGTTGATCGCCTCCACATCGGCCAGCGGTGTGGTTCCTCTAGCCACATCGGGCTGGTTGGTTACCACAATCAACAGCCACCCCGCTTGGTGCAGCGCTTGCATGGCATCAGCCACGCCGGGCAAGATTTCCAAGGCAGCCAAATTGGCGGGCGGATAGGGCTTGCCATCGTGCACCACGGCGCGATTGATCACCCCATCCCTATCCAAAAAGACCGCCCGCTGCAAAGGTGTCATTGCGTTTTGCTGCCTTATTTTACCGCAGATTCCCATTTGGTCTGATTGACCTTGAGCTTTGGGTGCGACACCAGCAAATGCCAAACCACTGCCTGAAACGCTTCAGAGTGCGGTGTAATCGTCTCTGGGTTGACCGTAGGCACAATCACGCATGCATCCGCAGCCTGCGCGGTATAGCCACCATCGCGCCCCACCACACCGGTCACCTTGGCGCCTATGGATTTAGCCAGCTTAATGGCTTCCACCAGGTTGGGGCTAATGTTCTTTTCCAGGTTGCCGCCGCCTACAGAGAAGATGAACAATGCATCTTTGGCCTGCAGCTTGCTGACCTTGAGCCACTCCACAAATACGCTGGCCCAACCCTCGTCGTTGGTGCGCGCGGTGAGTTCTGAAACATTGTCAGTCGGTGCATAGGACTCAATGCCCACGATCTTGCGGAAGTCATTGACAGCGTGCGAGCAGTTGCCGGCACTGCCACCTACGCCCAGAAAAAAAATCCTGCCTCCATTTGCCTTGACTGTTGCCAGCAAGTCGGCAACTTTTTCGATTGCAGCCACATCCATTTTCTGGATGATCTCGACCGCTTCTTTCATATGCTGTGCTGCATAACTCATACCTTCTCCTTGGTTAAAAAATATTCTTCAGCTTCTTTCAAGCCGCTGTGAGATCCAATTTCATAGAAGCGCTGATGCACCTCCAAGCCCGCCAATTGCCCCTTACCCGACAAGTCTTGATAGACATCCGCCAGATCAAATGGACCGTCATCTCGGTAGTCGCCAAACACACGGGTAGACACGAGACCAAGTCCGTAATCGATGTACGCCATTTCCGGTCGTGGTGTTCGCTTGTTGTATTCAACAAGTTGGCCATCAACAAACAGCACATTGCTTTTGTCCCAACGATCTCCGTTCTTCAAAACCGTCATCAACGCTGGTTGACCACTCTGCATATACGCGCCCTGCACTGCAGAGAAATCCACCGGCAGGTAAGAGTCCCCATACAGCACAAAAAAATGGTTGCCCAACACAGGCAATGCTTTTTTTAGCGCACCGCCGGTACCCAGCAGCTCTGAACCGTCGAACGAATAGCGCACCTGCAAACCAAAACGCTCACCGGTACCGACCACATCCTGAATCATCTCGCCCAGGTAGCCCACACACAGCACAACTTGGCGCACACCTTGCGCTTGCAAATACTCCAATTGCCGAACAATGAAGGGCTTCCCCGCCACATCGACCAAAGCCTTGGGTATGGTTTCTGTAATGGGGCGAAGCCGTGTAGCAAGACCACCGGCCAAAATGGCTACCGGAAACAGACGATCAATCCCGCTCAAGATGACATCACCACCTTGGTGCCTTCAAAGTCAAACTTGAAGCGCACTTCTTCCAGACCTGCATGCGCCATGACGTGACGGAGCTTGTTGCGGTCATGTGCCATAAACATCAGAAAGCCACCGCCACCGGCGCCCACCAGCTTTCCGCCCACCGCACCGTTTTTCATGCCCAGCTCGTACCACTCATCAATTTTGGGGTTGCTCATCCCTCCGGAGCGGCGCTTTTTGTGCTCCCAGTGCTCATGCATCAGCTCGCCGAACAGCTGCGTATTGCCTTTGACCAAAGCATCGCGGCTACGGTAGCCCAAGTCTTTCACATAGCGCAGGTTGTTCAGCATGTCGGCATCGTTTTGCTGAGACTTGACCTTCTGGTCTTTCAAGATGCCGCTTGCACTACGTGAAAAGCCGGTGAAGAAGAGCAGTAGGTTGTCTTCGAGGTCAAACATCGTGTCCATGCTGATACCCAGGGGTTGCGCTGTCACTTTGTCGTCTTTGTGAAACGTAAAGCAAGTCACGCCACCCACAGCAGCAATGTATTGGTCCTGCTTGCCAATAGGCTCGCCTAGTCTGTCAATCTCGATATGACAAGCCAACTCAGCCAATTCCTCCTGGTGCAGATGGCGCTTGCGGTGCGTATACAAAGCCTTAAGCAGCGCAGTGGTAAAGCTGCCAGATGAGCCAAGACCCGTGCCCGCAGGAATATCCGCCAAGGTGGTAATTTCCACCTGCGGGGTCTTGAACCCTAGCATCTGCAAGGCTTCGCGGATGATGGGATGCTTGACTTCAGCAATCTGCTCCACATGCTCCAACTGTGAGTACTTAAGGTAGACGCCCTCCGTAAACGGCCTCATGACATTGACGTAAACATACTTGTCAATAGCAGCAGAAACTAAAAATCCTTCGTGCTCTCTGTAATACGAAGGAAGATCAGTACCACCACCACCCAAAGTGATGCGAAGCGGGCTTCTAGCAATAATCATCAGTGTTGCCTTAGTTTTGAATTGACTGCAATGAAATTTGTTGTGAGATACACTTCATCAAGTTCGCGATATCGCCGAATTTCCTCCAAACCCAGAGGAGTAATTCGGTAAATTAGCCAACCTAAATTTTTGAAAAAATAGTAAAAATCCTGGAAGTTTGTTCTTGTGTCCAGATTACATCCGCCAAACTCGAATTGAACAACTCGCACACTTAAGACCGCCTCCCCAAAACCCTTTAAAGCCGCCAACTCAAAGCCCTCTATATCGAGCTTTACCAAGTCAACGATTCGCCTATTTAGAACCTTTTTCCAATAGGTTTCGAATCTTATTGTTTGAATTTCCTCTGCACATTCCATAGAAATTCCAAAATGATTAAGCCGCCTATTTACCAGACTACCCATTCCCGAACCAGGGACATCTGAGTATAGTATTGCTTCACCCTCAGAGTCTGATAGCGCCAATTTATTTAAATGAATAGATGAGTCATTTTTAAAAATATCTATTAATTTTAGGCTGTTAACTTCAGTCGGCTCAAATATGTGAATCTCAATGCCAGGAGAGTAATTCTGCAATTCTTTTGAATAGGCGCCAACATTACCTCCGACATCAATCGCCAATAGCACTTGAGCTTCAGTGTTACGCGCATGCGTGCGTATATGTGTGTGGGGGGGGGCCAAAAACGATACCGCAGCTTTAACCTCCTGTTTTATTGTTGCCGCCCCATACCCCTTTCCAAGTAGATATGCAAAATATCGCTCAATCAAATATATGATTAGAAAAATAGATCTTTTAATTCCCACTTTCAACTCCTGATTGCGCATATATCTTCTCTATTACCCGAAGACTTGCTAAAGCATCATTTAGCGAGGATGCTGGTTGGCGATTAAATCTTATATCATCAAAGAACTCATTAAGCTCGCACTCCCACGAGTCATCAGCCATTGGATATTCCCAAGAGGTTGTTTCAGGCGGTCCCATTTGAGGCAGCATACGGTACCAAGTGATCTTCTCGACACCATAACTACCTCCCAAACCAGACAAGTCCAACTTTCCAGACTTTCCGTAAATCTCCATGGAAAAAGTATTTTTCCATTCCGTACAAGAAACGTGCAAGAAGGCAGCCTGCTTTTTAGCAGTCTTGAGCAGCATAAACCCATTGTCGTCTACCGGCATGTCCCAGTAATAGGTATGTGCAAAACCCACTACATCGGTTAGCTCGCCCAAAAACCAGCGTGAAAGATCAATCAAGTGCGGGCCTTGATCAATCAGCTCTCCACCACCAGACAGGGCTGGATCTGCACGCCATTCTTTGTCATAACCAATGCGCGCTCCATGACCATATCTCGCGCGCACAAACATCAACTCGCCTAAAGCACCAGAGTCAACAAGTTCTTTAGCCTTGCACAACGAGCGGTGATAGCGGTGATTGAATCCCACATGCACTTTTACACCGTGTTTCTCCGCTGCAGCCATAACCGGCACTAATTCGGAGGCATTACGTGCAGCCGGTTTCTCCACAAGAACATGCTTGCCCGCTTCAGCTGCTGTGCAGGTGATCTCGGCCAGTGAGTCGTGCAGAGTAGCCACAATCACCACATCCACCAATGGAGACCAAACCAGTTCTCGCCAATCTCGGAAAACCTTGGCACCACTTGCTCGTGCAAGACTCTCCGCGCGAGAAACATCTAGGTCAGCACAAGCAACCAATTTGCCACCGCTTCCCAAGGCCTTCGCTCGTTTCTGGCCAATCAGGCCACAGCCGATGATGCCGACACTAAAAATTTTCATTTATCCCCCCAACCCATGCCCCGATCTCGTCCAGTAATCCGGCGGAGTGAGTAAACATCGCTCGTTGAAAGCTCTTCCAAATGCTTTGGCCAGTTATCCCAGTTATCCCATACGGCACTGATCAGCTTTCCGGTGATGCCGCAGGACGCACCATTTGCCAAGAACAGTGCAAGATCCGCCACACGGTCCATAGATGCCCCTCCATCCTCAAAGACTTTGTTGGCAACGGACATCTCGCGATCGCCAGCAGCGGCCCCTTTAGCCAGAACCTCGCCCATCATGGCTGTCTTCATTGCTCCGGGCGCAATACTGTTGACACGGATGGCCTTGGACTTTAGTTCTTCCGCCAGGGTCTCACTGAATCGAACCAGACCTGCCTTGGCAGCAGCGTAGGCGCTGAAGTTTGGTCGGGGCCCAGTAGCCCCCCCCCCTGACAGGTTGATGATCGCACCACCACCATCTGCGGCCAGAACAGGAATCAACCCTTTGCAAAGCGCCACAGGCGCTATCAAGTTCACCTGAAGGGCGCGCTGCCACTCGGCCAAGTCATTGGATTCCAAAGTCCCGATAGGCCCATGAACGGCTGCATTGTTCAGCAACACATCCAATTTTGGAAATAAACTCTTGACCCTCTCGATTAGCTTTGCAACTTCGTCAGGCTGTCCTAAGTCACACGCGAGCGAGGTGGCAGTCTGATTTCCACGCTGAGGGAGATCATTCAAGATTTGATGGATATCGGCTTCATTTCTGGACACGACCCCCAAGTCGTAACCATCCAGCCAGAAACGTCGGACCAAAACTGCCCCTAGCCCCCTTGATCCGCCAGTTATGAGCGCAAACTTGCTTGTCATTCGCGCGCCCCAAACACCCACTCGTTGGCACGCAGATACTCAACTGTCTTGATCACCCCGTCACGAATACCAAATTTTGGCCTCCAGCCCAAAGCCTGGATCTTTTTGGTGTCAAGGAAAATGAATGGGTTGTCACCAATCCAACCACGATCCCCACCTGAATATTCCAACTCAGGCTTGACACCCAGTTCATCGCAAATCCAGCCAATCGAGTCATTGACCTCGCAGTAGCCATCCACGCCAAGATTGAAGATATTGACTTTATCTGTGGCCTTATCCGTAGCCATCAGAATGGCATCGATACAGTCTTGAACATAGAGATAGGACTTGCGTTGCTTGCCATTACCAAGTACATGCAGTCGTGTCGGGTCTTCCTTGAGCTTCTGATAGAAGTCAAAAACATGGCCATGGGTATAACGTTCGCCAAGTATGGAAACAAACCGGAAAATCCAGGACTGAAATCCAAAACCTTCGCAGTAAGCAGCAATAAGCCCTTCACCAGCCGCTTTGGATGCCCCATAAAGCGAGGTTTGAATGGGGAAGGGACCATCCTCCGGCGTAGGTACAACCGACGCTTCACCATAGACCGAGCCTGTCGAAGAAAATGCGATTTTTTTAATACCATTCGCTCGCATGGCCTCCAACACATTGTAAGTTGCAATGGTGTTTTGCTCTAAGTCTTTGCGAGGATGATCAGTTCCGAAACGGACATCGGCATTTGCTGCCAGATGAAAGACAAAGTCACAATCAACAAAAATAGGAATAATTGATTTTATGTAACTTAAATCGACTTCATAAAGTTTAAATTTATTATTTTTTTCGGCCCGCTCTAAAAAACGTCTTTGCCCGGTTGAAAAATTATCTATCGCCACAACGGAATGCCCATTTTCAAGCAAGCGATCAACGAGATTACTACCTATAAAGCCCGCCGCACCAGTCACTATAAACTTCATTTTTTTACCATCACTTTCATTTTAAGTTTGTTTAAAGCCCAATATATTTTTCGAAAATCAACATAAAAAAATATTCGTTAGAAAAGCCGACAAAGAATACCTACTAAAAATACTAGCTTTAACGATATAAGTGAAAATATAAGAAAACTAATCATTTCGAAATAAATTTTTCGATTTACTTCGAGATTGGCTCCAAGCTTTTGTTGGACGATTAGATGAATGTGCTTTGCACTGACTATTCAACGCTGAAGTTGTTGATATACCCTTTAGCCTTCAGCAGAGCATGCTGCTTGGCAGCTTGCAGGTCGGCGGCCACCATTTCGGCGCACATCTGCTGCACAGTGATTTCGGGCGTCCAGTCCAGCTTGGCTTTGGCTTTGGATGGGTCGCCCAACAGGGTTTCCACCTCGGTAGGGCGGAAGTAGCGCGGGTCGATTCTGACGATGGCCTGCCCCACCTGGAGTGCGGGGGCGTTGTGGCCTTCGGTCTTGTCCACAACGGCGATTTCATTAACCCCCTGCCCTTCGAACCTCAGGGTGATGCCCAGTTCTTGGGCGCTCCACTGGATGAACTGGCGAACGCTGAACTGCACGCCTGTAGCGATGACGAAGTCTTCGGGCTGCTCTTGCTGCAGCATCATCCACTGCATGCGCACGTAATCTTTGGCGTGGCCCCAGTCGCGCAGGGCGCCGAGATTGCCAATGTATAGGCATTCCTCCAACCCTTGAGCGATGTTGGCCAGACCGCGGGTGATCTTGCGGGTCACGAAGGTTTCGCCTCGGCGCGGGCTTTCGTGATTGAAAAGAATTCCGTTGCAAGCATACATGCCATAGGCTTCGCGGTAGTTCACCACAATCCAATACGCGTACATTTTGGCTACTGCGTAGGGGCTGCGCGGGTAGAAAGGTGTGGTTTCCTTTTGGGGAATTTCTTGCACTAGGCCATACAGCTCGCTAGTGCTGGCCTGGTAGAAGCGAGTCTTCTTTTCCAGGCCGAGAATGCGTATGGCCTCCAGCAGGCGCAGGGTGCCAACAGCGTCTACTTCGGCGGTGTATTCAGGGTTTTCGAAGCTGACGGCCACATGGCTCATGGCGCCGAGGTTGTAAATCTCGTCGGGCTGTGTTTCCTGCACGATGCGGATGAGGCTGCTGGTGTCGCTTAAGTCACCGTAGTGGAGTTTGAAGCGCGCGTTGTCGATGTGCTGGTCTTGGTAAATGTGATCGACGCGCTGGGTGTTGAAGCTGGAAGCGCGGCGCTTGATGCCGTGGACGATGTAACCTTTTTCAAGTAAAAACTCGGCGAGATAGGAGCCATCTTGACCAGTGATGCCGGTAATGAGGGCAACTTTGGGGGGGGAATTGGGTGTTGAGAGCATTTGTTTTCCCTGTGTTTATGCAGCGTAATGGGTCAAAAAGTCTTCGTAGGCAGCTTTCAAACCTTTGTGTAATCCAACCTGCGCCTGCCAACCCAAAGCGATAAGGCGATTACTGTCCATGAGCTTGCGGGGTGTGCCGTCGGGCTTTGTGGGATCAATATGGATGGGACCGGTATAGCCCACGGTTCGCGCGACGGCTTGCGCCACTTCCAAGATGGTCACATCTTCCCCACAGCCGACGTTAATGTGGCAGAGCATGGGCTGGGTGTGTTGACTATAGGTGGTCTGGGGCAGATTCATGACGTAAACACAGGCTGCGGCCATGTCGTCCACGTACAAGAATTCACGCTTGGGTCTGCCCGTCCCCCAGATTGTTACGTTAGGTGCCTGGTTAACCTTTGCTTCGTGAAAACGACGGATAAGGGCCGGAATAACGTGCGAGTTTTCCGGGTGGTAGTTGTCACCGGGGCCGTAGAGGTTGGTTGGCATGACGCAGCGGTAATCAACCCCGTTGCTAGCGCCGTACTGGCGGTTGTAGCTTTCGCAGAGCTTGATGCCGGCAATCTTGGCAATAGCGTAGGGCTCGTTGGTGGGCTCTAGCGTTCCGGTAAGTAACGCGTCCTCAGACATGGGTTGCTCGGCCAGCTTGGGATAGATACAGCTAGATCCAAGGAAGAGCAGCTTTTGCACACCATTGCGGAAGGCCGCGTCGATGACGTTAGCCTGAATCATCAGGTTTTGGTAGATGAATTCGGCCGGGTAGGCATTGTTGGCGTGGATACCGCCCACCTTCGCGGCGGCCAAATAGACCCGGTCAGGCTTTTCGACCGCAAAGAAAGCGCTGACGGCGGCTTGGTTTGTTAAGTCCAGCTCGGCGTGGGTTCGGGTCACGATGCGCTCAAGAGGGTGACCCTGGGCGAGAAGTTGGCGCATAATGGCTGAACCCACCATGCCACGGTGGCCAGCGACGTAGATTTTGAGATGTTGGGTCATGATTGCGTCCGTCCGTAGGTATCTTCAAAGCGGACGATGTCGTCTTCCCCTAAATAGCTGCCCGACTGCACTTCGATGATTTCGAGCGGTATCGTGCCGGGGTTGGCGAGTCGATGAACTTCACCCAAAGGGATGTAGGTGGATTGGTTTTCAGTGAGGGTAATAACTTTGTCCCCATTAGTAATTTCGGCGGTTCCAGTCACTACGATCCAGTGCTCGGCACGGTGATAGTGTTTTTGCAGACTTAAACTGGCTTTGGGCTTGACCTGAATGCGCTTGACCTTGAAGCGACCGCCTTCGTCGATGCTGTCGTACCAGCCCCACGGACGGTGAACCTTTCGGTGAAGGGTGTGTTCTTCACGCTTGGTGCTTTTCAGCTGGCTGACGATGTGTTTCACATCCTGGCTACGGGTTTTATCGGCCACGAGCACGGCGTCAGGCGTTTCGATGACGATGAGGTCTTCAACGCCGACCAAGCTGACCAGCCGGCTGGAGGCATGAACCAAGGTGTTGCGGCTGTCTGTGGTGAGGACATCGCCAAAATGAGCGTTGCCTTGTTTGTCTTTCGTTAGCACGTTCCACACGGCATCCCAGGCGCCGAGATCGCTCCAACCTGCATCGAGCGGGACCATCTTAATGGGGAATGAGCTACCTGGGCAGCGCTCCATGACGGCGTAGTCAATGGATTCGCTTGGGATGGCGGTGAATTCGGCTTTACCGGGTCGGACGAAGGCTTTGTCTTGCGACTTGCCGTTCCACGCCGCAACAGTGGCATTGGCGATGTCAGGGCGGAAAGCGGCCAGCGCCTGCAGCCAGACCGATGCTTTGAGTACGAACATACCGGCGTTCCAGTAATAGCCTCCTTCATCGAGGTAGTGCTGTGCGGTTTCGGCGTTAGGCTTTTCCACAAAGCGCTGGACAGCCATGGCCCCGTCAGCATTTAGGTCTTGGGCCTGGATGTAACCGTAGCCGGTTTCAGGTCGGTTGGGCTTGACGCCCAGGATGACAATGCTCCCACCAGCGGCTTCGCGAATGGCTTTTTGCATAGCCAGGGTGAAAGCGGTTCTATTGAGCACGGTTTGGTCTGCGGGCGTGACCACCAGCACAGGATCTTCTCCATTGTCTTGAGCGGCCAGCGCTGCCAAGTTAAGTGCAGGGGCAGTGTTGCGACCTACAGGCTCCAACAAAGCAGCACCTAGCTCTATGCCAACCTCACGCAACTGTTCGGATGCCAGGAACCGGTGCTCTTCGCCGGTGACGATTAGGGGCTTGGCAACCTGGATGTCATCTGCGCCCAGCCCCACCAGCCGCTGGGCGGCTTGCTGGAACAGGCTTTCGTTGCCAGTTAGCGAGAGGAACTGCTTGGGAAATCCAGCACGGGAAAGGGGCCAGAGACGGGTTCCAGAACCACCACAGAGGATAACGGGGGTGACTTTGATCATGCTTTTTGAGCCCCTTCCCCACCAGACTTTTCAACTTCGGACCTTAGTGCCTCGATTTCAGCCTTCAAGGCTTCATACTCATCCATCTTGCGCTGCAGAAAGCGGTGGGTGATAGCCGCCTTTTCTGCAATGCCGGTCGTAGTGAGTACATATACGTAGCCAAACTTGTTTTTGGAATTGGCGAAGTTTTTCATCTTCACCAAACCTTTTTCCATCAGCGCTTTCAGGCAGTAATTCAGTCCACCGACGCTGATACCTAGTTTCTCGGCCAGTTCGCGCTGAGTAAGGTCTGGGTTTTCTTGCAGGATGCGCATCACCCTGAAATAAGTGTCTTCCTGGAGTTTGGCTTGGCGACTTGTCATAAACTTGACGAGTTTTCAGTGTACGCAGTGGGTTTTAAAGTGTTTTACTCAGGCTACCGCAGTGCCGCATAACTCAAAAGTTCGTGGGCACGATGGCAAGTTCTGTATGAATTTGAACATTTTACCCCTTGATCAGCTTCCAGGGCCACTCCGTCTCAAAAATATTTCTCAGGACCAGAAGGTTTCAGGCTTCGGCTTCCTGTTGTTGTTGCACCGCCTCTTCCATGCTGACGGTGTTCACTACCAGCTCCAGGTGGGTCAGGATCTCAGGCTCGTGGCGGCCGATGTAGCTCTTGACAGCCTCATTCGCCAGTAGTTTGGTGAGGTAGCCCTTGGCCACCACCAGGTTGAGCAGGTCGGAGCCGTAGTTGGATTCGGCATCTTTGTAGTGCGTTTGCACCTGGCTCATCTCTTTTTCAAGTTTTACGATTTGCTCCAAGGGTGCGCTACGGCGTTCGCGCTCGGGTGCTGGAACGTCTGTCCTTTGCTCGGGCGGTGTGGCTTTTAGCAAGGCTTGGGCATGTACGACAGTGATGTTGTTACTTGCGATCATCAATTCGAGGGCTTCCACCTGTCTTGCGGCTTTCATATTTCGCAGAACCCGTGTGACATCAGGTGTGAATTGTTTGTCTTGCAATAGGTCAATGGCCTCGGGACAGATGCCACTAAGCAAATTGATTCTTCTGTTGATAGAAGTCAAATTCACATTGAACGCCCTGGCCAACCGATCTTTGCTTACACCCCGGTCAATGGCTCTGCAAATCATGTAGTGCTCTTGAATAGTTGATAGCCTGTTGATTCGATGGTTATATGTGTAGGTTTCATCATCTTTGGCAAACAATGATGGCGCGTTAGGAATGCCAAGTTCCTTGAGTGCCAGCGCCCTCAGATGGCCATCCAAAAGAAGAAACTCCGTTTGCTCTGGATTGGTAGCGATCACAGATAAGGGCTCAATCAGTCCTATCTCTTTGATAGAAGAAACAATCTGACGGTATTTTCTGGTGCTCATGATGCCATCAGGCACCTTTTTACTGGGGTGTAAATGATCCAGCGGTATTTGATATGTTTCCAGATCGAAGCCAAGCAAGGTATTGAGAGGTGCTGTTTGAAGGCGCTCGCCACCGTCATGGTCCTCGTTGGTACCATCAATGCCGGGGTACATGGGTTGAATTTTTAAATGGGTACTCATTGTGCAACTCCTAAGTCATTTGTGTCGTTCACATCAATTCGATCTGCCAGATACTTTGGCAATGTGTCCAAACCTTCGGCCCGAAGCAAGTTGAAAAAGTTTTCATCTTTGAAAAGTTTTTTCAAACCCTCTACGACCAACAACAAGCGTTGGTGTGCATGCTCGGCCTTGAGAACCATTTTTCTTTGCCTCTCAACTTCCCTTTGGTAAGTACGCACCAAGCTGTAGCTGGATTTGGGTAATGGGGCAATCGAAGCAGCTGTTCCGTTGGGCCCATCCTCCAAACGCTTTTCAATAAGACGCTTGGCCTCAGCCACTTGATGCACTTTGAGCTGCCCCGTCTCGTAAGCCTCCTGTAGGTAGTCACCCAGATTGCGATCCCCATGGTTGGCTCGTGCAATTTCCAGCGCCGCAGTCAGGGGAATCGTGCCTCTTTGCACACCTTCAATCAACCGCTTCTCACCTTGATCCAGGAGAAAAACTATGTTTTTCACGTACTTGGTCGAAAGCCCTGTTTTTTGGACAATGACCTCCTCTGAGTAGCCTCGTTTTCTCAGCGCTTCAATGTCTGCCAAGATTTCCAAAGGGCGATAGCCTTTTCGGGCAATGTTTTCCGCCAAACTCATGATGAAGGCATCTTCATCACTCACATTCACGACCATAGCCGGAATGTGTGTTTCTCCTAAAATCCTGAATGCGTTGAGTCGCCCCTCTCCGCAAACTAGGATGTATTTTTCTGGTTCACCTTCTGAAAACCTAGCAGCAACTGTGATGGGTTTTTTAAGACCAATTGCACGAATGTTTTCAACAATCTCTTCGAACACTTTCATATTGCGTTCACGAGAGTTCAGCACTTCAATGCTGTCTATTGGCACAAGGCTCACGTTTTCTGGGGTGTCATTCATCATGAATTTCTCCAATATTTAAAAATTTGCAATCATTCAGCTTCATCAAACAACTCCTTCTTTGTTACGTTGAAATGTTTTAGTGGTTCGGCGGTTTCGAATTTTTCAAGGCACTTGGACGTAGCAGACGTTCACGCTTTGCCATACCGAAGAGAAAATCAAAATCTTCAAATCGAAAACATTCGAATTGCTCTCGATTTCTCTGGCCCATGCGAATTTCTTGTCTTGGTAAATCGAGCTGTGGCAACAGGTAATAGTCCAGCTCGCTAGCGTTTGTAGGATCAAGCCTGATGGCAACGGTGATGTCAGGGTTGTAGCGTGTAGGGTCAAAGCAGATGCGCCATCGATGCTCACCGTTTTGAGCTATCTGGCAACGAGCAACTACCACGGAAACAACCAATTCATCATTAACATGCAGCAAATCTGTTGACGGGTCACGCTCAACCATGCCCCCTGTTTGTTGAATTCGTTCAAGGGTTCGTTGAATGATCTCGGGATGTAGCAAACGCAGTCGCCTGTTGTATGCCTGGGCTTCAGCATCCGCTAGATGGTGTAGACCCATCAACTCATAGACCTTAGCCATGCTTCCAAATCTGTACCTGTAGGTACTGGCGGATGGAAGGTTTTTTGATTGGTTGATTAACTGGCTGGATATGTCACCGTGGTGCTCGTAAAACTCTTTGAGCTTCGTCAACAGCTCATCATCTGAAAATCTATTGTGACGATCTTTAATAATTTCTTGTGCTTTGACGAATACCTCTAGAGGCACAATGCCTTGAAATGCAGCGTCTTTACGTATCCACATGTTGAGTGGGTTTTCCACTCTCTTTTTCTTGAGCTTGAAAGAACGTCGGTTGTAGACGTTGTTGCCAATGTACTTTTCATTCGTCAAAATTTGCCGCACAGTGCTTACAGTCCAAGCTCTATCTAAGTCGGTGCGAAGCCCCATTTCGTTGAGCTGCTCTTTAATTGATTTGAACGTCATGCCATCTTGAGTAAACCATTGAAAGATCTCATTAACTCGAGCAACCTCTTCATCAGGACCTGGGACCAAAATGACTCTATCGGTAACTAGACTTTTATGGTCGCCGTATCGCAATTCAGATTTGAATTGCCCATGCTGATCCAAAAGGATTCGTCTGAGTCCGTAACCAGCTGATCCACCTTGCCTAAAACCCAGCTCAATCAGCCTGCATTGACCGGCAAAAACCTTTGCAGATAGCTCTCGGCTGTACTCGCCAGCCATTGCACGCTTAACACCCTTGACGATGGTTGAAACTGGGGAGCCATCGTTTTCAAATTGCTCTGCAACGTATGCAACGGTGATACCGTTCTTTTTGCAGATGTACTCGTAATAGGCAGATTCATCAGCGTCTTGAAATCGCCCCCAGCGGCTGACGTCATATACCAAGATGACTTTAAAGTCTGCCGTTTTGTTTTGTACATCTGAAATAAGTTGCTGCAAAGCGTTCCTGCCGCCGATGGACAAGCCGCTTTTTCCCTCATCGGCGTAGGTGCGAACGATTTCAATGCCACGGCTGCGTGCGTACTCCAAAATCTTGTCGGCTTGATTTTGTGTTGAATATTGTTGGTGCTCCGTGGACATGCGCACGTACTGTGCGCCGCGGATAAGCAAAGGCACGCTGGACTTTTCAGTCATGCAGTCAACCCGCTTAAATCGCTGCAAAAAACAAACACCATGTAACAGCCCCTCAAAACCAATTTGCATTAATTTAGTTTCGAGAGCAATGAATGGGCAACCGCTTTCAATACGAAACCCGGCAAATTGGAAGGGCTCAGGTTGCCCGACTAGCCCTTTGAAGCTAGCAATTTTTTCGAGGTGGTACTGATAATTCAGATTGCCGACAAATTGATCTGTCAGTTGGATCTAGAATTTTGATGAGATTTTTTTGGCATTTAAATTTATTGCTTACAGCCGCTGATTTGTACTAATGTGATTTTTCGTCGACTTGAGATTTACACATAATGCAGTTACTAAGCCAAGTACAGATCATCTGTGAGACGCTTAAGGCCCGCACTGTCGGGGGGCTGTGCAAAAAATATGGGATAACTACTACGGTTCCCTATCCCATACCGCCATGAATCGCCCCGGGTTTTGAGGAGGCTCCAAACTTTGAGAAGATGGAGCCATGAACAAGAAATCAAATCGTTTTTCACCAGAAATGCGCGAACGCGCTGTGCGCATGGTGCAGGAACACCGGGGCGA
>Ga0214923_10001421_pt1 | contig 34057 bp, 32 predicted proteins | sample LL1510_MetaG_FD_177993 | JGI IMG/M metagenome (GOLD analysis project Ga0214923, IMG submission 177993) | Freshwater microbial communities from Lake Lanier, Atlanta, Georgia, United States - LL-1510 | ecosystem: Environmental > Aquatic > Freshwater > Lake | place: USA: Georgia | collected...
AATCATTCTTTCTACAGCATCTTCTGTATAAATGTATATGGCACATAACGTATTTGCTGCTACGTGAATTGTGGGACTACAAAATATTGGTACTAACAACGTTTTGCGACCTTGTATGTATTGCAATATGCTTAGTACGTCTTGTTCAGTATCCACAATCATATGCAAATAATAAGAAAAAAACGTTACGAATCCAACCCGTTGATATCTACAGGCACAACGTAATCAGAATCTGTATAAAATTGTGTTAGATTTGTTAACTCGTTTGCAATATCAGGAATTGTAGTGATTGCATTTGCAATTTCAAGTTTATTTTTTGTTATAACTCCAGGTTGAAATGCACCACGGTATGTAGTATCATCCAAATTACCCGTTATAGTCCATTGCATAGACAATGCTCGATACATTTTTTTATCAATCGTATTAGAACTCCATTTTTGATATGTTGTTTGATTTACTTCTAAAATTTTAGGATCGTTTATGCGTTGCATAAAATATCTTGTAATGAAGCCATTAGTAATATCTGATTTGGTAACAATAGGCTGCATGGCCAATGGAGTTTCATAACGTACAACAATATTTGGTTTTAATTGGTTGTATTGTTCATTAGTTGTATCATATTTAACATACGGAAATAACTGTTTAGATATTTTACTGTTCCATACCTGATTTGTATAACGTTCACCCGTTGCATAAGAATGATATGATCCAACATATTCTACATTGTCTTCGGTCATGTATTCACTACCACTTGTATACAAGTTGTTGGTTATTTCGTCTGCCGTATAAAATGTTTTTAATCTAGACATATTATTCAATACTTGGTCTTTGTATGCACGTTATTTGTGTTTTCCATTCACCCGTATTGGACACGGTATGACTAATACTTATAATACTAAATACCGTATTAACGCGGTATTTTTCAGGTAATCCATCAAAAGTTAAAACATCCCCATACCGAAAGCCGTTAATACCACTAATTGTAAAGTTTACGGTGAATGGAAATAATGGAGCTGTAAGTAAATTTGAATTTTTAATATCACTTGTTGGATATTGTATGTATCGCTTTAACGCTAAACTTAATTCTGCTTGAACTGTAGGAACATTGGGAGACCTACCAAATTTTTGTTTTGCATCGCGCAATTTTTGTGCAGCATCTACATGTTGTGCATTGTATTGAGCTAAAATTTTGTTAACAGCATCTACATTTTTTCCATTATACATAAAATTTAAATATGGTGCAATGTCTTCTTCTGATATATTAGCATTTGAATTTAAAACGTATGAAAGATTTTTTGCTGATTCTGGTAATTTTGCTGAAAATTGAAAATCTTCTACAATTGTTCCATGCGGATGATTTGCAAACATTGGTACTGAAAATGCTATTACCTTGCTTGTATCTGCAGGAGTGCGAACAAATTTACTGTCAGTTAAATACAATTTACTTGTATCATATGGATATGTAACCAATGTTAAATTAATTGCATTACCAGATGCAAGTGTTATTTTATTACATAATAGTTCAATAAATTTACCTACGGAAAAAGACAATGTATTTTTTTGACTTAAATTATTAATTAAAGTTTCTATAGTTTCTAAATTTATGAATATCCGAGATGGATAAAGTTTACCGGCATCATCCGGACTTTTTTCATATACCCCTGGCCATTCTTTCCATAGTCCTTGTTGTTTTAACACATCAGTATTAACTGAATTATCAGTTAATTGTTTTAAAACATCATGATAATATACTAAATCTCCATATACGTTGTGATCGTTTTGTCGCCCGATTCGCAAAGAAGGATTCCCTTCAATATTTAGATCTTTTGGTAAGAATAAAATTTCATTGGGATTTGATGATACCATTAATGGATAATATACACTAAAACATTCTACATCCGTACAAATAATTTGTGCGCCAGGCAATTTAGTTAAAACATAGCTATTAATGTGTTGTATCAATGCACCCAATGTTATGTAACGTGTATCATTAGTTGATGATGCCACGGGCGTATGTATGATGCTAGTTCCAGAATTAGAACGTTTTATTTTTGTTACTGCGGGAAACTGCTCTCCTTTTAAAATAAAATGATCTGTAGCTTGCGGTGATGGTAAATTTTTATCAATATATGGTATTAAAAATTTGGTTAATTTTGGGGCAGCCGGGTCAGCTTTTTTAAATTGTCCTATTAATTCTTCAAATCGATTGTACAATATACCATAAAATTCTCGAGAACTAGTAGCTGGCACAATTGGTGCAGTAGCAGTTGTATCGGCCGGATCTGAATTAGCTGGATTAATATACATTGAAAGATTTGTATATACGTTGCTAGTACCTGTAAGATTTATAGTAGCTTCAACTGCGCCATCTTTATTATATGAAAAATCAAATTGAGTAATTAATCCTTCAAACACAAACCTACGCATTTCTCGAATTTCTTGTTCTAATTCTAGTATATTCCAATCTGGATATAAATTTTTTAGTTTTTCTCGATTTGGTATAACTAATTTTGTTAACAACCCATTTGTAGCAGCTCCAGATGCAATTGCAGTTTCTGGATAAACTATTTCAATTCTGGCATATCGGCCTGGTCGCATCCATGCTTCTTCAAATTCATCCAAATCGCGATCCGGATTAGGAATTGTTGCATTGAATGATGCTTTATTTAAAAGCCCCATGGAATGATCGCCAATTGATACGTTGACTGCCGTAATGTAAGGCCCGGTTCTAGTACTGCGATCTTCTTTGGGGTTAGTAATGAGGTCAACTTTACCAGTTGTATCATTGAATTTTAGTTCACGTTGTTCATACATTCTACCAGACATTAAATAACCATCCGGGCCAGTTGGCATATATCTACCTCCTCGTACGGTATTGCCACCCAATGTTGCAACAACTTCTGATTTAGAACTAGTTGTTTCATATGCTGTAATTTCTACATTTGCTATTTTTGATAGCATATAGTTCAATGCATTATTATCGCGAATTTGAAATGATTTACCTCGAGCTCGTAACTCTGTTTGTAAATTTTTATCAACCTCTGAATAAAATATATTCATATTATCTTATATTAATGTTATTAATTATTTGTTGGTAGTTTGTTTTGTTTGGAATTCGCAAAGAACGATTTGTTGGTACCATCAATGAACCTCGGCCGAGGCCGTTGGCAGCAGCAATTATCCACCAAAGCGTAGGATCTTGATAAAACCGATATGCTAAATTATCTAATCGTTCTATCGTAGTAGTTTTAATGTATATATCACCAAATGACACTGGCAATGATGGAATTATTGTAGATGCAAATCTACGTTTTTCATTGTTATCTCGAATTGTTGATGTTGTGCTGTATCTACTCATAATTATTACAATCCTTTAGCTTTACCGCGTTGTGTTTGTTTATTTTTATTATTTTTTTTCGTTTCTTGTTCTGCCGTTTCGACAATCGTATCAACATTATCACGGAAATCACTTAACCAATTATCCGCACCTCGTTTTGGAATTCCTGTTTCATCAAATCGTTTTGCTAATGTATAGAAACGTCCACCTTTTTGTGGCATATAATCACCAATCATGTTGAATTGCAAAGTAACACCAATTTTCAATGGTACTTGCATCATAGTTGGATCTTCTTCAATGTTAATTTCCCATGATGCGTCCATTGAATATGCATATGATAACGAAGTTAATACAACGGGCGCTTGCACAAATATATCACCAACCGTTAAACGCATCCAAGGTGCAATCATTGCAATTGATGCTGGATCATATGTTGGCGAAGTATATCCCATTAATGCATTTAATTTTCTCCAAATTGGTTTTACTTCATCTCGATCCGTTGCATATACATCAAATGATACACTCACATCGCGTGACATTCCCGTATATGTATAATTTGGATCAGCACGGCCAATCATTGTTATGGGAGACCAGTTTGCTGATACGCTATCATCAAAATTTGTGATATGAGCACGAAATACAATAATATCATCTGCATTAGGGTCATTAATATAATCATCGCCCAATCCTTCGGCTTTGGTTAATCCGTTATGCAATTTTGGTCCAGTTAAATAAAATTTTATAAAGTCTTGAGTTAATGATTGTTTATCAAATAATTCTAAAGCTCGTTTTGGTTTCCAACGATATGCTTCTTTAAGAGTTCGTTTACCAAAATCAATTACCGTTACTCTATCTCCACGAAATGGCGTAGCAAGTTCAAGTGGATTTAGTGTTGGTTTCCAATCTCCTTGATCTATTATTTTTGATTTAAATAATAATTGACCGCTCGTTGGATCTGTTTCTGTATAACTAAATGCTTTTGGTACTTTGGGCTCCCAACGTGTTGCAACATGACTTCTAGATGTAAAATCATTGCGAAATGCCGATGGATTATCATGATCACCCCAACCATATCCAGTATTTGCAAATCCATCTAAATTAAAAACACTGTATGGGCCAATTGGTGTTGCTGCAGCCGCTGCATAAATTTCCGATTTCCATGATTTTTCTGGTCCAAACCGGGTTGATGCAGCCAAACCATCAACTCTGCGATTTGTAAAATATGCAATTGTTTGATCGGTAGTTTCGAACGTTGCATTAGTTTCATTGAATAAATCTCCTTTTGGAAATGTAAATGTAGATCTAAAATCTGGATATTTAATAAATTGTCTAATACCTTGTCGCGTTAAACGATCTTTAGCCAATGTTAAATAAGTATTTGTTGAATCAAACATTCCTGCTGCCGTTTGACCAACTTGGCCAATCTGCGGAATTCCGGATATTGAACCTAGTATTGAAGATGCATATCCAATTAAATTTCCAACAACACTTTTAGGAGTAATATTGGTGTTGATTCCAACAGCCGTATTAGAATATGGACTTGGTGCATTGTTAGCAGTAAACTGCGATATGAATACTGGCGATGTACCAATCGGCATAACTACAAATGTTCCAGGCTGTTCAGCTCCTGGGGCAAACGTATTATTAAGCAGTGTTGGATTGTTTGTTGATTGGGATAATGCAGCAAGATCTGGTCCGGCGGCTACGATGTTATTAAGAGTCGTAGGAATAAAATCATTGCTAGAAGTATAATTAAATGTTGGTTCATTGCCTAAAACCGTAGTAGGAGTAAACTGTGTAACACCTACCGTTGGATTGGGTATAAAATCATTGCTAGAAGTATAATTAAATGTTGGTTCATTACCTATGAATGCATTTGGAGTAAACTGTGTAACACCTACCGTTGGATTGGGTATAAAATCATTGCTAGAAGTATAATTAAATGTTGGTTCATTGCCTAAAACTATAATAGGAGTAAACTGTGGATTTCCGGTCGTTGGATTGGGTATAAAATCATTGCTAGAAGTATAATTAAATGTTAAATTACCTCCTAAATTTAATGATTGCGTAAATTGTTGCATTGATGGCAACATGGTATTTGGTGTAATTATGTCATTGGTTGTAACATAATTAAACGTATTAAATTGACCTAGTGTTAATGGTTGTGCAAATTGTGATGCTGCTGCAACCGTTGCATTTGTATATAATACGTCTGGAAGAATATTATACGTAATGAATTGACCTAAGGTTAATGGTTGCGTAAATTGCACAGTTGCAGCTACGGTTGGATTGGTGTATGTTACATCTGGCAAAATATTATACGTGATGAATTGACCTAAGGTTAATGGCGTAGTAAACTGAGATAATGCCGTTGTGGTTGGATTGGTATACAATACATCCGGAAGAATATTGTATGGATTATTGAATTGTGCACCGGCTTGTGTGGTTGGATTAATCATGCTGTTATCCATAATATGAATTTGATAAACCTCGACCAAATACCGGATCAGATTTTAATTCTCTTGTTTGATTGTTGATTGCTGCCACTATGGCTGCGGCCATTTGCATGACATCTCCACTGCTATTACTAGCATTGCCTTTAAACAAATCGGTGCCACCCATTACTACGTCATTGTTATCGATTGACATAGCGCCATGGGGTCCTAACAACACGCGTCCTCCGCCTGGGCCGGAATAAAAATCACCCGCATCAGCGTCTACATCCGTTATGACCGGCAGTGGATTGGTTTTGCTGACTTTTTGGCCCCCTACGCCTACATTGATTACACTTCCGAAAAATGTTTTTAATGCGGTTGTAGTAGTTTCTCCGGCAATTTGGGTCACGGCAGCGATAAGCGTTCCCGGGGCTGCGGTTTTATAAAAAGAGAATGCTTGTTTGCCCGCTTCTTTGGAAAGATCAATTTGTGCGTTAGATGAACTAACAGCGCTGTTTGCATACGTTGTACCATACCCCGTAATCATGGCTTTGATTCCTTTGGTGGTCATGATATCGAGTAACTCGACTAATTTTTGATCCGTTGAGCGCACATCTTCTGATGCCATAACATCGGCGATTTCGGTGGCCGAAGCTCCCATAGTAGCTAATTTTTGTTCAAGATCTTTGCCAGTTAACCCCATTAACTGGCCAGTTGGATCAAGTTTCTCTAGTATTTCTTCTTTTTTCAACATTTTAGCTAACGTTGATTCATCCATGTTTAAAAGCTCTGACATTTGTTTTCTTGCAAATGCATTTGTACGCAAAGTTTTGCCTTCTCGTTTTAAAATTTCATGCATAATTTTGGCTTGATCGTTGGCTTTACCTTGAATTGTAGCCATGCGATATGCATTTGTTAAACTGTTACCTTGATTGTCAACTAATCGTCGTCCTGAAAGCAATTGATATTCCATTTCTTGACCGATACTAGATTCAATGTTCAACAATCCTTGACCGGTAGTATTTAATTGAGCCATATTTATACCAAGCTGTTTGGCTTTTATCACGGCTAATTCTAAATCTGCTGGATATTTGTTGTAATGCAGTGCAATATCTGCAGTTAATGATGCCAGGTCCTGTATAACATCTTTAGTAATTTCAATTCCGCCAATTTGGTCTTCTATAGCTTTAGTTATATTAACATGATATGCTAACTGTTTATCCATGCCGCCAACGTTAGAATCATCATACAATTCCATGTATTTATTTGCTAAATCACTAGTGAGTCCCAAATGCATTCTCAAAGTTTTTGAAGTCTTTATCAATACGTCTTCGTAGGCCGCCGTGGCAGTTTTCGCCTGTCCAAAAGATTTGTTTGATGCAAATATTCCGGTAAGCGATTTCATTCCAATTATTAAAGCTTGCACAGCATCGCCGCCTGTGCCCAGTTTTTCAGCCAAGTTATCTATATTTTCACCAAAAGCTGCAGCTTGTTCAATTGAAAGTCCAAACGTTTGTTGTAAATCTTTAAATCTTCGTTCAATGATATCAACGCGGTCAAGTTTAATTTTTTGTATTGCGTTTTGAATGCCCCCGACGGAGCTTTCAATTGCTCGAGATTGGGCTAAGGCTGTTATGTCTGCAATTAATCCTGGCATTTTATACTTTTAATAATAAATATCAACGTTTGGTTTTTTGTGCATGTTGTTTGTTTTGTTGTTCAATGATGTTATTGATTTTTTTAATCCAAAAGTTTCTCAAAAATACAGGCATATTGTATACAGTATCCCAGTCCCAACGACCTTCACCAAACCAAATCATGTTGAATATAGTTTCGTGTAATTGTATGCGATATGATGAGTTAAAACCAAAAAAGGTTTGACCCAACTGGAAATGTTGTCTTGAAGGTGCTCCCATCTTCACCTTCAAAATTCATTTCATAGTCAATACCAGGAGCATTATCTTTAACATATTCACGAAATTTTTTTGCATCTCGTGCAAAAAATTCATATCGGATAAATTGATCAATTGCAGCTCGATCTCGATTTCCGTTAACTTCTGTAATTAATTTGTTGATTGTTTCAGAAACTGTAGCTTGCGTGATTTCATTTGATGGATATACAAATTTAATTGTAGTTTCTGCATTTACTTGATATGTAAATTCTCCATTATTATCTGCTTGTAATACAAATGGTTTGAATTGAATTTCCGTTAAATCAATAGTTCGTTCAATCATATTACCCGTTTTTGGATCTTGAATTTCAACAGCATATTCCGGTCCATACGCCATAATTCGTGCATTGATAATTAATCCATCTTTATCAACACTGGAAATTTCATTGATATTAATTGGTGTCATGATGATTGATTCTAACAACTTATCAAAAACGACACCTTCTCGTATGTATGAAACGTTAGTTAAAATATCTTCGTCATATGCAGTCATGTAACGCATTTCAAGTTGTCCTGAATATAAAGGGTGTGTTTTTGCATATATTTTTCCACCCGAAGCTAATTTTACAATATTGGATGGTATTTTGTTTTTTTGTTTGTTTTCGTAGTTTTGCCGTGCAATATTTACTAGATCTTGAGATCCTAATCTTGTTGTGACTTTGTTATCCATGTATTCCTTTTTTTATAACTATTTATTAAATTTAAGGGGCCGAAGCCCCTTTTGTATTAGAAGCTTAAGAATGCCCAATCATAACGTACTGTTATTGAAATTTCTTGAACTGCGTCTGCGCCCCAATCATAAGTACCAAATTCGGCATCTGTTAAAAATGCACCATTTAATGTCCATTCTTCTACTGTTTCACCCAATGGCGAAAGTTGAGATAATTTGATTTGTTTTTTGTAAAAAGATGAATACCCATCTCGTCCTGTTGATGATTCATGATGTAAACGAATCCATTCCATTACTGCTTGTGCACCCGATGGAACAATTGGATCATATAGTGTCATCTGTATGGTACTCCATTCGGATTTTCCTTTGACATATCGTTTAATGTTGATTAAATCTAACGGAACTTCACCGTTACTAATTTGTGGTTTACCGGATGTTTTTACTAAATATGCCGGAATATCCGGAATAGCTAATATAAAATGATGTTGTCTTTTTGGTTCCCACGAAAATGCTTTATCAAATAATTGATCTTGATTGGCAACCGTTAAAGCAGGATTTATATTATCATATAATGCCATGTTTGTGTTCCTTCTTTTTTATATAAATATGGTAACCAGTAAAAAAGGTAGAATCAAAATCCTACCTTTTAAACAAATTTATTTTTTATTAAAATGCAGCACCCGTTGGTTGAATGTTAAAGTCTAATACAATAAATTCAGCGGTTCGAGTTGGTTGCAAAAATATTTGTCCGTACAATATATTTTGATCAATTAAATCTGGTGTATTGTTTTTATCATCCATAACAACTCGGAATGCATATAAACCTTGTTGTATGCGTACTGATTCCATATACGGATTAACAATTGCCAAAAATTTATTTCGTGTTTCTACTGAATTTTGTTCGAATACCAAAAATCTTGTAGATGATGCAATAAACTTTTTAACTGCAATAAGTAATCGCCTAACATTGATTCGATCTAATGCACTTGGACGTGCTTGCAATGTCTTTTGTCCCCAAACGACAATACCTCCGTTTTGTCCACCAAAATTAGCAATAGGATTAACACGACCTTGATACAATGCATCTCTGTCTGCTTGTGCTAATGATACTTTAGTTCCAATTGCAGAAACAACGCCTCTACTTAAACCAGCCGGGGCAAACCACGGAGCTTGTGTTTTATCATTAAATGCAATTACATTTGGCAATAAAACCGATGGTGGTACAAATATTTGTGCACCCGTAGCCGTATTTGTTGTGCTTAACCATGGCCAATATACTGCTGTATAATTAGTATCCAATGTTACTACTTGCTGAGTAACTGTTGCAATAGAATCATTGATTGCATTTGAATCCATTATGTAAAATGTGTCTTGGCGAGTTTCACATAAATTTCTTGCTAATGAAGTAGCAGATGAATGCAAACTATCAATAAGACCTGGAGTTACAAGCAAATTCATATCATAATAATCAGTATTGCTCAATACTAAAAACGCCTTATTGTATGATTTAGTACCAGTAGATGTAGATGTTTGACAATCAAATCCGTAAGTGTTATTTGATGTAATGTATTCTCCTCGGTATTTTGGTAAGTTTGGACGAGCTCCATCAAACCCACCTTGAAATGGCACCATAAATTTTCGAGTTGATAATTTAACATTGGTAATGAATGTTGAATTTGTCAATGCAGCTTGCAATGATCCAGTATATGGTGTAATTGCATCTGGATAATTAGATGCTGTTGCTTGAAGTACATCACCTAAATAAAAGTCTGTCGAACTACCTGTATTTGATCCTGATGTTGGAATTGGTGTTAAATAGTTCATGTTAGTTGCAGTTGTATAATCAAATCCATGAAAATTTGTTCCTGAATATACTCCATTAACTAATTGCGTACTTCTATATGATGCAGCTGGTAATGCTAAACTTCCCGAAACCAATGGCGTTGGTGCATTTGGTGAACGAAATCCAAATGGAATCAACGTTTTGTCAATAATTTTGTTTCTAACATCTTCGGATACTTCTACTCGTATAAAATTGTTGTTTGTAGGATAACTACCATTAAAAAATACTTGTCCATTATCATTAACGGTTTGATAGCTATCACCAATTACGCGAGCAATATATTTAGGAGAATCTGGATTCAAATTAACTTCCCACTCTTGAATAATATCTGGTTGTGCATCGGTATCTTGAGATGCATATGGTGATCCAGGAATTCCTGGACTTAATGTATTGACTCGTCGAAGTTGAACTACAAATGTACCATATTGATCGGCAGGCCCTAATTCCGTACCCGTTCCCGATGTTCCTGGAGCTAATTTGATGTCTTTAATTCCAATTTTAACTTCGTGACTAACTGAAGTACCGTGTGATAATGTATGAAATTTAAATAAATTAGTTGCAGAATTTCCTACTAACTGCGATGTAATCCATGGTGTTGATGCTACATTGTAATCTTGTAAAAATTCATAGTTGTTAATAATTTGTAATGATGCTGTAACTTTAGTAATATCCGCAAATTCTTGCCAAAGCTTTTTAGCTTCATATTGTACATATACTGGATAATTTGATGATGCCGGACTTGTACCTAACACTGCGCCAATATATTGATTTGATGAATCAACAATTGAACAAGAAATTCCAGTTGATGTATTTGATAAAAATGAACCATCAAATCCAATAGCCGAATCTTGTGGTGCAGAATATGAACCAGAAATAACCAATGAAAAAGATCCATTGTTTAACGCAGTATTGTATGATACAGATGATGATGCAAACAATGATCCAGCTAATCCGTTTGTAGTTACTGGACGAGTTGGGTGTAATATATGTGATACTTTTTTAACTAATGTTAATCCAGAACCTGATTCTACAACGATTGCTAATGCACCTTGATTTAAATAATAACCATCTTCATACAAGATTCTTGTTACTGTAATTGTTTCACCATTTTTTAAATAATCTTCAACTACCATGGGTACATAATAATCATCTGCAGTATTTGTTCCAAATATTTGATTGAATTGTGTAATATTTGTTATTTTCGTTGGTACTAGTGCCGGGCCTTTTACAGTTGGGCCAACAACTGCAGCACCAATAGTTCGTATTCCTTGTGCTAAAAATGATTGATCGATCTCTCTGGTAAATACTCCAGGCGATACTATTCTTTCTGCCATTTATGTCTCCTAATGATTTTCTTATAAATATAGTTTTGCGTTTTCAAACCTTACGCAGTTGGCGTAAATGTTCCTTGTGCAATATTTATTTGTCCATCACCATAACGATTGCGCATTTTTTCTAAAAGTTCTTCTTCTTGTTTGCGCAGATCTACAAATTGTTTCATGAATTTAGTTCGCTGTTCTGTTAATTGTTGTAATTGTTGTTGCAAAGAAAATTCTTCAATATATAAATTTCCTAAAGTTTGAGAATTTGCAGAAAATGCATCTCGCAATGTTTGAATTTCATCTAAATGCTCTTTATCTAGTTTTCGAGTCATGATAACCTTTTCTTGATATTATAATAAAAATGTTTGAATTATCCAAGCATTTCAGTTTTAGACACGTCAAGTGAAATGTCATCTACAGAAAGAATGTCTCCGATAATGTTAAAATCTTCACGCGTAGTTAAAAGTGTGCCTGCGGGTACGTTTGAAGTATCAATGTTTAAGCCGTAACATGCTCCATCAACGTATACGTTAATGATTAAATCAAATCCATTAACTGTATCAACGGCTGTAATACGTTTACCAAATAAAAATTGTTTTAGTGTTAGTTTCATATGTTTATGTTATTAAATTTATAATTGAAAATACTAAATTATCAAATCCATTCCCTACACCATTAAACCCTAATGATCCAGCATTAAAGGATGTATCTAAAACACCGTTTGTATTAAGTTTTGCAATATAACCTGCTGTTGAACTGCTATACGCAGTAAATGCATTTCCAATATAAACTGCATTATTTTTATCTAAACTTATAGCGTTATTTGCAAGAGTTCCCCAAGCGTTTGGTCCTAAATTTGCACCTTGACCAGGTATCCAGCTTGTATTTCTACTTCCATTAGAATTTATTCGCACAAAACGGCTTACTGTTGAGCCTGAGTATGTAGTAAATACTCCTGCTGCTAGTATAGTTCCATCGGCTAACAATTTAAGGTTGTATATGCCTCCGTTATTACTACCAGGTTGAAATGTAGTATCTAAAGTACCATTAGTATTTATGCGAGCTAAACGATTTATGTTAGATCCAGAGTATGTTGTAAAATCTCCTGAAATTAAAATTTTACCATCAGATTGTCCTGTAATAGCGTATGCTGTGGTATTAAAACCGGTTCCTATATTAAAAGTTGCATCTTGAGTTCCGTCTGTATTAATACGTACTATTCTATTAACACTAGATCCACTATATGCTGTAGTTGCTCCTATTGCTATGATTTTTCCATCGGATTGCAGAGCTAATTGATGGATATTTCCAGTACTTCCTACTCCTACATTAAATGTATTGTCTTTTGTTCCGTTAGTGTTGATGCGCACAATACCACTATTTGTTGAACCCGAGTATGTTGTAAATGCACCTGCAGCAACAATTTTTCCATCAGGTTGAACTTTCATATCATACGCAACCCCATTAAGTCCTGTTCCTGAATTAAATGTAGCATCACGAGTTCCGTCGGTGTTTAATCGAATAATTCGATTTTGTGTTGAACCAGAATATGATGTAAATGCTCCACCTGCAATTATTTTACCATCAGATTGAGTTGCCATTGTATAAACGGTGTTATCAAATCCGGCACCCATGTTAAATGTCGTATCTATGGATCCTGTGTTATCTAATTTAATAATGCGATTGTATCTAGGTGCATCATATGACAAAAATGCTCCAGCTGCATACAACTTACTACCTGATACAAGACTTGTATAAACAAAGTTATTAAATCCTCTGGTTGATTGACCGTTGTATCCTATACTTCCAGTATTGAATGTTGTGTCAATTGCACCACTATTGTTTGTTTTAACAAAATAATTAACAGTTGATCCTGAGTAAGTTGTAAATCCATTGCCTAAATACATATTGCCCGATGTATCCAACGAAATATAAGATGAAAAATTAGCAACTACAAAGCTTAATCCTGTACCTACATTAAATGATGCGTCTCGATTTCCGTTGGGCATCGCTCTAACAATTCTAGTGGATGTTGACCCGCTATAACTACCAAATTCTCCATATGCTATAATTTTTTGATCGGGTTGTATTTTTATGCCATAAACTGAAGAATTAGGGGTTCCTGGGTTAAACGTGGTATCTAAAGTGCCATCGGTATTTATGCGAGCTAAACGATTTATGTTAGAACCACTATATGTAGTAAATCCTCCTCCCATAACATATTTACCATCAGATTGAATATCGATTGCAAATATTGCGCCTGCTCCGGTACCGGCAAATCCAACCCCAGCATTGAACGTAGTGTCTCTAGTACCATCGGTATTAATTCTAAATGATCCGGTAGGAGCAACTGATCCTGAATATTGAGTTACCCCATTTGAACCTACAATGATCTTTCCATTGGATTGAATTGTTACGCAATTTAGTTGTGTTGTTGATCCAACACCAGTATTAAATGTAGCATCACGAGTTCCGTCGGTGTTTAATCGAATAATTCGATTTTGTGTTGAACCAGAATATGATGTAAATGCTCCAACTGCAATAATTTTACCGTCTGATTGTACTGCTATACCAAGTACGGTATTATTAAATCCTGTTCCTACATTAAATGTAGCGTCTCTAGTTCCGTCGGTGTTTATTCTTGTTATATACGCACTGTTTGAACCACTATACGTAGTGAATATCCCTCCCACAATTATTTTACCATCGGATTGGGTTGCCATTGTATAAACGGTGTTATTGAATCCGGTACCCATGTTAAATGTTGTATCTACAGATCCGGATAAATCCATGCGTAATATTCTAGTATAAAATGGTGGTTTATATAAACTAAATGTGCCAGCTACATACATATAATCTGGAACTGCAGGAATTAAAATTCCAGGAACATATGGTTGTATAAATGCAAAAGGCGTAAACATAACTTATATCATATTTCTTACAGAACTTACATAAACAGTATTTGAATCAAACGCAACCATTGTTACTATGTCAACTGCGTTTGCTACTGCTGATCCTGTGTATAAAGAACCACTTGGTTGTTTTACTAATCCAGGAAATGAAACTGTACCAGTTCCTAAAGTTCCTTGAGTTATTAATATATTAACGGTTTGTCCCGGGTTTACATTTGTTGGGGTAATAACGGTATTTGCTCCGTTTACTAGTCCTAAAGTAAAGAAATTATTTGTTGATAAATTAACAGATGCAGCACCCCCAGTAATAGTTAGTGCGGATACTTGTCCACGCAATGAACCAGTAACAACAACTTGTTGATTTAATGGGTTTATAAATGAAGAAGTTGCGGCATACGAGCTCGATAAAGCGGTTGTTGCGTAACTTGCACTTACTGCTTGTAAAACATAAGATGCAGTTTGTGCTGTTTGAATGTAACTTGCGGTTGAAGCAAACGAACTCGATAACGCTTGAGAAGCATATGAAGCACTTATTGAAGAGCTTACTGTAGAAATATATGGGGTTAATGTACTTGCTACATCTTGATAATTAGCATATGTAGTTAAACCGTTAGCAGTAGTTGTTAATATATAAGAACCAGTATTATATCCTATGCTACTGCTAAACCAATTAATTTGATCAGGGTAAAATGTTCCTGATTGATGTAAAGCACCTGAAATAGTACCTCCTGTTAAAGGTAAATAATCAGGAACGTATGAAGCTGTTTCTGCGTATGAAGCGCTTAACGCTTGAGAAGCATATGAAGCAGTACCCGTCAATGTTCCAGTGAATGAACCCGTAAACGATCCTGTGTTGCTTAAAAATTGATCTACTCGATTTACAGTTAAAATAATAGACGGCAAAGTAGGTCCATATGTTGGGGCATTATCTGCAAGTAATCTGACATGAGTATCTCCACTTGCCCACATTATTTGATAGTAGTCCCCTGCAGCTGAGTTTGTAAACCAATTCCATGCTGCTACTAGCGGGTTAGCAGCAGCAGTTCCTGTTAATACAATACTAGTGTTTGTTTCAACAATGTCTATTCCATTTTTTCTCAACCAAATGTATACTGTATCTGTACCTGAGTTTGTTCTATCAAATTGCGCTGAAAATTGTATGTTGTATACCCCAGCATTTGCTGTTTTAATGTATGTGTTATATGGACTTGTGGACCCTGATATAGATACACCGTTGCTAATGTCTGTTGTGTTAAAAGACATTGAACGAGGTATACTAGCTACCGGATTTGTTTGAGTTGTAGTATCATAAAAACTACCATATGATCCTGTTGCTGTGTTAAAGTTTGGACCACCACCTGTCGATGTAATAGTAACTTGTCCTATACCATTTGTTGGAGATAAAGTAATATTAGAACCTGCTAATAATTGGGTTACTCCTCCATTTGAAGCATATGATGCACTTGTTGAAGTATTTGAATATGATGCAGAAATAACACTGTTCGAACCATATGGCCCAAATATATTTGATGCAGTAATAAATGAAGCTGTTTGAGCCGTTGTTATATACGAAGCCGTTTGCGCAAATGTAGTATATGATGAGCTCACTGCTTGTAAAACATAACTTGATGTAACGGCATATGAAGATGATATTGTATTTGATGCATAACTTGATGTTACTGAATAACTCGATGATATAGCAAATGAACTAGTACTAGATTTAGATGCGGATATTGCAAAACTAGAACTTAATACAGTCATCGATGCAGTACTTGAAGTTAAAACATATGGGTTTAACATTGAACTAGTTTGCGATGCTAATATATAACTTGAAGTTGCTGCAGTTAATGAATTTACTTGAGTTTGTATGGAACTAGTAAATGTATTAAATGATGATGTGGTAACAAATGAACTAGTATCAATAGTAGCGCCACCTCCTCCGTTTAATGCATGTGATGCCGTTATGGCATATGAAGCGGAAGTTGCTGTTATGGAATTGGTAGCAAATGATGCTGAAGTTGCATTAACTACATTGTTAATTGTAATAGGAAATGTAGTTGCATTTCCCTTAGTAAACGTTATAGTTGCATTATTTACGGACGCAGTATTAATACTTAATAACGATTGAGATGCAGTTGATGCAAACGATGCCGATGTAGCCAAAAGTGCATAAGATGCAGATTCTGCCCATGATGCTGTACCAAAAAATGAACCTGATATTTCATATGATCCGGTTGGTAATTGCGCTATGTTAAATATTAATTTTCCACGACTCATTGAGCCCATCTCCCTTTAACGATAATTGTATCTGCAGCCGTTATGTTAAATCCAAGTAATATGTTATTAAAAACAATTAATTGAGGTACATTAATACTAGGTGTCCAGTTATATAATGCTTTATCAATATATTGACCGTTAACAAATACATCAAATTCATGATATGTTGCACTTAATTTAGTTACAGGATTTACAGCTGAACCAAAGTTTAGTTGAACAGTTGACGCATTTACATATGTAGCTTGTCGTTCTTGCAACGCCGTTAAATAAAACATTATATCTGGAGTAAGATTAGTAATAAGTCCCCCGCCGCCGACTGTTACTGAAACACCAGAAACTATACTGCTTTGTGCTTGAAGTACTTCTATTGGTACCGATGTAGTTTGAAATATATTAGTATTACCAACATCAATATATTGATCAAATGAAAGTTTCTTAGGTGAAAACATTTTTTTGATAGTTGATATACGTGCTTCTTGTTCTGATAATAATGTTCCTAGTACCGTTAATGGTATAGTTGCTCGTATTAAACGATCTTCTCCAACGGTATTTACAGTTTCAAAATTAATTGAACCTATTGTAGTTTGAAATTTATTGTTATCATTTCCCCAAGCAAATCGGCCATATGGCAAAATTTGATCTATTAAATCATTCATTTGCGCAGTAAAATCACACCATATCATCATATCATATTCTATAGTAACATATTTTGGTATATCCACAATATAAATTTTTTGAGATTCTGCAGGTAGATTTTTTGGTATTGGAAATAAATCATCTTCATACCGATTTCGTTCATTATATTTGTTTTTATATACAATATAATTTGTTGGGTATGGTCTATTAACATCTAATGATCGTTGATTATCTCTTTCGGTAACTGAATTTCGTTTTAACATGATTAATGGAGATTGTAACATTCCTTTTTCATCGCGAAGATACCCCAATCTGCGTACATTGTCCCATTTTTCTCCATTTGAAAAAATTACAGGTATTGAAATCAATTGTTGATTTGCGTTAATTTGTGGTTGTATTTCATTTTCAATAAACCATTTAATTGCATAATCAATATCATAAAGAGTTTGTTGTGGCGTACGTATTATATCATCATCTCGACGTGTTTGATTTGCCCGATTTAATAATAAATCGTCATTTAATCCTTCTGTTGATTTAGGATTAGGTTTATTGGTTTTTCGATCTATATTCTGTCTATTTAATTTAGGCATTTCTATCCTTTATATGAAAATGATGAATTATTTCCGCCACGTCGTATATTTGAAATACCCCATGGGGTTTGACGAGTTGCGTGTGCATTACATATAATAGAAACGCTATATCCATGAGAATCTCCATTTGGCCAAGTTTCTGGATTCTTACCAACAAAGTATTGATTTGCATCAACATTATCTAATTCATAATATTCATTGTCCCAAAATACAATATCTCCTACTTCTGGATAAAAATCTGCACGTTCTAATAAATCTCTAGAAATACCAAATGTTAATGTTCTTGTATAACTATGACCATAATCATCCATTGTTGCAGTTTTATCATCTTTTGTAATCATGCATGGTAGTAATATTGAATCATAATATGATTTTGAATCAGATTCTCCATATATATTTGATTCTGTATTTTCTACAATAAGTTTGTAAAATTCAATTTCAGTATCAACAATTGCATTGATTAATTCGCGATTAACTGATGCTAGAAATTTTGCATCTCGTTGAGTTCCAAATAATGCCATAATTTTCCCTTTATCCTAGATATATTTTTAATGGAACTTTTGCAAGTATTTCATTCATCTGCGTTGATTCGGCATTTTGTCGTGTCATCATTTGTTCTTTAGTCATTTTTTCTAAAAATTCTCGAAGTTGAGTTATCAATTCTCCTTTTTCAGTTTGACCTTGAGATGTTAAATCGCTACCATTAAGTGTTACTTCGCCATTTGGTATTGGAACAGATGAATATTTACCGCGAATATATCCTAACATTTCTTTTGCAGTAGCGGTTGCATATTTAAAAATCCACGCACGGCCCATATCATTGATTCTACTATATGTTTGATATGTATATGGTATATTTGATGCGTCTGTTATAACACCTCGCATAAGTGCTGTATTCCCGTATAATACGGCTGAATTAGTTTTATCATCTTCTAGTACAAACTCAATCCATACTTTTTTATAAAAAATTGATGATGCTGCACTTCCCGTGCCGCTTGATGGTACAGGATAAAATTTAATATCATCTCCATGCACTTCAAAAGTAAAATATGATTTACGAACCATATCATTAAATTCAATTGCTTGCAATCTAAATAAATCTGCATGTATCGGCATCATCATAAATGATACAGACGGAGAAAATCCACCAAAATCAAATGCATCTAAAAGTTGTTGTGATCCTAATCCAGTACCAACAAACGGATCAAAATATCTTACAATAGCAGGCGGCATTTGATGCAATACTCGTTTTATTTCTACGGAACTAGTAGTTAAAACTAATCCTATAGATTTAGAAATAGCGGTGCGAATATTATATGATTGTTGTCCAGGTATAACATCAATTGATGCAGTATACCATTTAAGATGTCCACCAGAATCGGCTTCAGTACCATATGCTTTTGATATTTTACTAATATATCCAAATGAATTTCCAATTAATGAATCAGTAAAACTATTTCCTTGTAAAAAACTAGAACCTGTTTGTACGCCTAACGTATTTAATAAGTTGTTAGCAATATTTACTTGATTTACTTGATTTGAATATTCAATAACAGCAGCTTCAAATGCAGTGTAAAAATTTACTGATTGCATTTCTACATCTAATATTGGGTATCCTAAAACTTGAGCTGCATGTTTAGCAAATTTATCTGCATGTGATTGAAATATAACATCTGAATCAAAAAATCCAAAAGGAGTACTGCCAGCAGTAAACGAAGAACTTCCTGGCCATATTGGACGATTTTCTGAATAATCCATTGTTATATTCCTTTTTCATATAAATATCAGTACGTTTCGTTTAGAAGTTTTAAGATTTCATCTAATGCTATATGTCGATGATTATCTAGTAATATAATTTCATTAACATATTTTGATTTAGTTAATTTTGGTACTTCATGAATTGCCGAATCATTTCCAAACTTTAAATCAATTTGATATCGATCGCCCGTTAATATCATGATGCTGTCTTTTCCTAACCGAGATAACACCATTTGTAATTGTTGTTTGGTTAAATTTTGAAATTCATCTACAATGCATACTGCTTGATCAAAAGTTCGTCCTCGAAAATGTGCTAACGAAACTAATTCGATATTTTCTTCACGTTCCATTTTGTCTAATACATCGGGTTTATTATATACTTTTCGCATATTACTTCGCAACGGTACTAACCATGGATCCATTTTTTCTGCTAATGACCCGGGTAAAAATCCGTTATCTTCATTTGAAACTGTAGGACGTGTTATGATAATTTTATTAATTTGTCGTTTAAAAAACATATCTAAAGCTATTTGAACTGCTAACAAAGTTTTACCAGATCCAGCTTTACCTAAAATAAAATTAAACGGAGTTTGTAAAATTTTTGCTTTTGCTTGTTTTTGTTCTTCTGATAATGTAATTGAAAATTTAACATCAGTTTTCGGTGGAGTTTTTTCTCGATTTTGCGTAGCCATAACTTGCCTTTTATGATAATTTAGTAAGTGTTGATTCGCGATATGTCATCGATTTAAGTGTTTCAATTTTACCTAAACATATTTGACGTATTGCATAAAATGTTTTACGTGCGGGATATGGAGTCATAATTTTTATTTTAATTAACTCTCTATCTGGTCCAAGATCTTGTTCAATATGTACCATTAATACTAATCGTATAGCTCTAATTCTATCTAATACATCAATAAGCCGACCATCATATCGAATTTCAGCATACATTTCATATTTAGTTCTTTCTACTGCCATGATATCTTTTAATATAAATATACAAACAGTAAAAAAGGGTGACCGAAGCCACCCTTTCTTGTTTAATTAGTTAATTCGTTAATTGCTAATTCTAATCGAAGTTAACTATTAAAGTGAATTAAGACCGTGCACGTATACTTTTCCGTAGAATTCTGGACGAACTACTTTCTTAGCGTAACGTGTCATGACACCTTTACGCGGAGTGAAGTTCACCGGATCGTATACAAGCGGAGTCATAATTAACGGAATATAAGGAGCAAATACAGCACCCGTTTCAAGGAACTGCGAACCTCTAAAGCCCATTAAAATTACATTCTCAGTCATGTATGGATTTTTGTATACGGTATAACGATTGTTGATTGAACCAATTTTTTGAACACCGGCAGCAAATTCCATTTTGTTACCATCAGTATCAGCAGCAAATCCTGGAATAGATTCGAGGATAGTTGCAACTGCTGGAGATGTTACAAGGAAGTTGGCGCCGCCACGCAATGTTTTTTGGTGAATTTTATTAGATACTTTTTGAAGTTTGGTACCTAAAGTTTGGAACCAACCACCTTGAGTGTTATAGAATCCATCTCCTGCGGCAGTAGCTGCACCTGCACCTGATTGCGTAAATCCAGATCCGTTCCAGAAGTTGTTGTTTAATGCAGACCAATACTCAGTTGTAGGAGCTGCAGCAATCAACATATCAAGAATCTCAAGATCAATTTCCATTGATACATACTCAGACAACATTGAAGTCAATTCAGCTTCAGCATCAATTGAATGATATGCATTTAAATCTTGAGCAAATTCAGGTGTCCAAACAGCTTTCAACTTACGTGTTTTGGCAACAATTGGATCTGATTGCATTTCAAGATTGATTTCTGGAATTTGAATATCGGCATTGTATCCGTTAGAATAAGTTGTTCTGTCTTCAAAATCACCTCGCGAAATATCACTAGGTTGTTTGCTATATTGTAACTTAAAGTTAGTTCCAGCAATTGCTAATTGAATTGCAGTTGCTTGAGCAGTGGTTACAATAAATGATGCAGTAAAATTACTGTCAATTGTTGAAAATGCTTGAATTGGAACAATTTCAGTTGCAGCAGCACCAGAAACAAATGTCCAAGAACGAACTGAATATAAATCAGCATCGGTAGGAACATTTACAGTTACTTTTTTGTAGCTTGATAATGATGCAGAATAAACACTATCATAATTAACTAATCCAGCATCGGTTAATGCACCAGTGCCAGAACCTGTATTTGCAGCTGTACTAGTTAATGCAGATGATGTAATTGAGTTAATTGAATAACCAAAACGACCAGCACCATAAAGACCACCTGCTGCATCTGAACCAGTTGTGGTAACACCAAACATTGAATCTAATGCATTAGGATTTCCAAATGGATCACCTGTTCTGTTGTTGTTGTCATTATCAAATCCAGGATGAGCTGTACCATATTTAAAGTCTAAATAAAATACAAGACCTGATGGCAAATTCATTGGTTGAACTGAAACAAATTCTTTTGCTGCAAATTCAGCAAAGATACGTCGTACCAATGGAAGTGCTACACCTGCCCACTCTTCAGATCCTTGAGCAACACCAGTTTGTGAAGCTTCTTTTACTAATTGACGTGCTTGGTTTTCAAGCAATTGAGCCATGCCGGCTCTTTCGGTTTCGGTACGAAGGCCTTCTAAAAGTCCGGTTCGTTCCCATTTGTTTACGGTTGCAATTGCCGCAGATCGTTGTGATCGATCTGGACTTTGCAATAAATTAGAAATACTCATGTTGTTTCCTTTTTTTTAATTTTTTTTTTACAATAATCCTGCTAATTTTTTCCACCGGTTAGCTAATTCAAAACCTTCAGATAAAACTTGTGTTGTTGGAGCAGTAGTCCTTGTAGCTTTTGATGCATACGATTCTTTAACTACTCGTTTTTTAGTTGGTCGTTTAAAGCTTTCAACCAATGTTGCAAATACTAATTTTGCTTCACGTGGGTTTGCAGCTCTATCAAAATTCTCAATCACTTTCATTTTTTGAGGTTCTGATAATTCAAAGTTACGGAACAATTTGTTTGTGTAAAGCAATTTAGCATTAAGAAGATTTACTTCGTTGATAACTGATTGCAAACGTTTAACTGTTCGATAAGCTTCTGCTAATTCTTGATTTTTATCTTGTAGTTCATCTTGCATATCTTCTATTTCTTGCATCATTGATTCCGAATCTTCCATAGGTTGTTTTGGTTCTTCTAAATCTTCCTCTTCTCGTAAAATTGATTCAATAATTTCATCAATATCACTCATTTCTGAACTACCAAGATCTTTCATAGTTGCACCATGCTCATCATCTTCAAAATACATTCCTTCTTCAATGTCAGTTCCTAACAATTCATCTGAATCGTCCATTGATGCATCTTCTTCTAACTCACGAATAATTTCTGAAATATCCAAATCTTCTGGATTTTCCATGTCCATGCCTTCATTGTATTCAGCTGTCATTTCTTCTTCAGATGCTGGTTGTTGCTTTTCTGACGCTGTTGTTTCATTTCCTCCTGCCATTCCAACTTGAAAATTGTAATCTTTGCCGCCAACTGATGCTGCTAAGGTATCATCTGTCCAATTGAAATCATTTCCGTCGGCAGTTGTATCCATATCGCCCATTTCTCCTTTTGCATCCATTTTTGCGTTTGCCCCCATTTCTACATCTGCGTCATCTTCTTCATCCATTAATTCGGAATCTAATTTTTCAGCAAACATTCTAGTAAGACGAGGTGCAAATGCTTCTTGTAGAGCAATTTTTGCGTTAGCTAATGCAGTTTCTTTAACTGTTTTAGCATCCGCGATCGCTTGTTTTAACAAGTCCGATTTTGCCATTTTTCTCCTTAAATTTGTTTTTTTTTTTGGAAATAAGATTATTTGAAATCTTAATAGAATTTAACTAATTTTTTTATAAACGCTATATAAAGAACGAATAGCGTATTCTACAATAAATATAGACATGTTTAAAAAAACAGTAAAAAAGTCCTAACATTTTTGTTAAGACTTAATTTTTTTTTAATTTTTTAAAATTTATTTTGCAAATCTTGCATTTGTTGACGATATCGTGCTTTTGAAACAATGTTTCTTCGTTTGGTAGTTGGTTTTACGAATGTGCGATTTTCTTTCACATGTTCTAATACTCCAGAATCTTTTACTTTGCGTTTCCAGGTTCTTAATGCAAATCCTAAATCTTGATTTACTACATTTACTGCCGTCGAATTACCCGGAACGATGCTTTGATGTTGTTTTTGTTTTTTGTTCATATATAATTTATTAAATTTTTCCTTGTGGTTTTTTTGCTGCCTGCTGTCTTACATTGAATCTAAAATGTTTCAACTCAGGTTTTTGAGCTAAATATCCTTGAAGCTTTTGTGATTCTAATGCAGGATCTTGTCCTAATCGAAAATAAAAATATCCAATTTTTCCCGTTGGCGATAATGTTTTTTTAACTACAGTAAATCCTTTACGTTCTGCCCATTCTTGAATTTCTTGTGCTACTGATTGCGCAGTTGCTGGATCGCGAAGAACATATTCAATGCCGCCTCGATAATCAGTTAAGTTGTTAACCAATTGTGCTTCTTCTAATTCAGATTCACCCAATGTAGCACTCAATCCTTGCATTGCAACGTTCATTTCTTTATATGCATCTTTTGCTTTATTTAAATTTTCAATATCTTCATCAGAAAATTTTGGAAATGCAGATGGTTTGGTTTGTTCTTTTAAACCAAAAAAATCTCGATATAATTTTTTAAATTTGCTCATCATGCACCTATATTATAATAATTTTTTTTACGTTATCCAAATTATCCAACATCAAAAAATCGATTCAAATGATTACCAATGTTTTCGTACGCTAATGACATTCGTTGTTGTGCTTCTTTTAATTGCATTGATGCATCAGAAAATTCTTTATAATCTTCATGCATTCTTTTATTTTCTTTTTTAAGTGCCTGATTAGAAAACCAATCATCTCCTTCGGTCATAATTCTATCAGCACTTTCTACAATTGTTTTAACGCGTTCAACAATTTCATCAATATCACCTTTACCGTATACCGAATCACCCATTGCTGAAAAATTAGCAACTGCTTCTTTAAATGTTTGTTTTTCTTGTGGAGACATTGGTGCAGGTTGATCTTGCATTATGGTCTCTAAAATAAATTTCAAATTGGGCGTTCTCATTATATTATCCTACATTTACCATCTTCACATAAAATTGATGTAATGATGTTGTTTACTTTATTATATTTATTAGTTACGTTTTTATTTATTGATTCATGCACGTGCGTAGGTCGCATGAAAGCTCCTTGTGTTGATGGATTTGATACAAAATCCCAACATATCAATTCAAAATCTTCTTGAACTTCTACAGTTCCTTCATTTCGCAATTCTTTTACTGATCCTAACCCTCGTGAAGAAATTCCTAATGTAATACCCGCTTTAAAAAGTTCTTTAAGTATTTTGCCCGAAGGCGTATCTAGGATTTGTACGGCTCCATGCAAATCATCTCCATTCCACCAAATTTTTAAAACATTATGAGAAACATTGTTTAAATTTACAACAGAAGATTCCGGGTGGTCTAGTTCGCCTAACGCTCTGTGCTGATCAATATATTCTTGTTGGTATCGTTGGCATTCTCGATCTAAAATTGTTTTTGGGTATATACGACCGTTTTGATTTTTAGCTCCCGCTCGTTGCAAAATCCCTTGAACAACAAATCCTCCGGGTATTCCATATGCCGCCCCGTTTGATTCAGTTAATGAACCAATGGGGTTAAATGGCATATATTCTACTATTAGTTGTTTTGACATATTATTCTCCCAACGCTCTTACTCGTTCTGAAATTTTAATTAATCGTTCTGAAATTTTAGTTAATGCCGAATCCACTGATGCCCCATATCCGTTTCTTGCAACCCCCGATTCTGTTTTTAATCGTGATGCATATTTTACAGTACGTTCAATTTCTTGTAATTGTCGTGCAACTTCTTTTATTGTATGTTTTATTTTTTGTTCTGGTGTTGTTTTTGCATTTCCTGTTGCGTATGTTCGATATGATTCAATAAGTGATTCATATTTATGATCCATTATTTCTGCAACAGATTGTTTGATAGTTTTATCTTTTGCATGTTTAGTTGGTTTATTCAACATATATTTTAATGGATATTCGTATGTTTTATTAAACCAATCATTAGTATCACTAAACGCAAATTTATCACTTAGTTCTTCTTCTTCAGATTCTGGTGTTTGTAAATCTTCATCTTTCCAACTATATTCAGGTGGCGTGTTTACGGATTCATATGTTTTATCTTTATTTTGCCATTTGCCAGGTTTAGCAAATGCCGCAGGCGTACTATAACCAGCAATTGCACCAGTAACATTTTGTTCTTCTATTTCTTCAGAATTTTCTAAATTATCATTATTTTCATGATCGACTGCATCTAAAGATTCTTCTAATTCAATAAATTTTGATTCAATTTCTTTTAATAACGATTTCATTGATGCAATCCTTTTAATTCTTTAATCAAATCATAATAACGTAACAATGATAATATGTGTGATTCTTTAATCATTTTCATGTTTTCTACAGTACATATCATTTCAGATAGTTTTTGTACTTTTATTTTAGTAGCTTTATCTGATATTAATTTAGATTGATTGTATAATTCTGTTTTTATTTTTGGAACAATTTGTTCTATATATCGTTTTAAAGTTGTAGTATCATTTACATTAGTAATATATTTGTTTAACAATTGTTTTTGTGATTCATCTAAAATAGAATATTTTTCATTAAATTTATCAACTAATAATTTATATGCTAATAATCGAACATCGTTGGGTTGTGATTGATATGATTCTATTAATTCATCTTGTTTAATGCGATTTTGATTGGTAATTAATCCCGTATTTAATATAACAGTTTTACATTCCATTAGTTGTTTAGGATTATCCGAGTCTTCATATTCAAATAGCATATATATAGATGCTAAGTTTTTATAATTAGAAATATGAATTTTTGCAATATCATTAAATACAAATTTTTCCGAAATTTCTTTTACTAAATTATATTTTTGGCGTTTTAACGTTGTTTGATTTAATTTTTTATATGATTCTTTAATCATTCGTATATAATCCAATCCTTGCGCATCTGTTTTAAATTGTTGTTCTTTATTTAAAGCATTGTAAAGTTGCAATTCTTTTGCTAATTCTGTATTATGTCCAAAATATTTTTTTATAATATCAACAGTTATAGTTTTATTGGAAGATAATGTTTCAGAAGTTAATTTTCTAACTAATATTTCAAAAAGTATACCGGTATTTTTGTATTTTGAATGTTTTAATTTTTTCATTATTTCCTCATACAGATTTCGGTTTATTATAAATATGTTTGTATTTATAAAATATTATTTTCATCTAACATAGTACCAGTATCGATAATATGATTAGATTTGTTTTTCATTGTTTCCGAAATAATATTTGGTGATTTTATTTTTTTAATGTATCGTAAAATACTATGTGATTCAGCTGTCATTGGTTTTATTGATGGTTCGGCTTTTGGATCTGGTTGAAATGTTGTTTTTTGATTTTCTGGACGAAATGCTTGATCTATAGTTTTTTTACCCGTAGGGTCCCACCCAAATTCATTTTTATGTTGACCAAATTTAATTCCTTCTTTTGGGCGGCCTCCTTGATCTTTTTCTTCAACCTCATCCGAAGACATATGTATTGATGCTAAATCGTGCGGAGTACCAAATGATACACCTGTTATTGCTGGATCATTACCTTCTTGTTCAATTTGATTTTGACGAAATCGAAGTTTTAAATCTTCAATAACATCTGTTCGTTGTTGCAACCACTGATCTTCCGACATGTTAAATATATATTCATATATAAATTTATCTGAAACCAATTTTGAATCTCGCATTGCTGTTGCTAATGTCATTTTTTCAGTCATTAATGCAACTTTTTGTTGATCATATATAATTGATGGCGCCGTTAATTCTAATTCAAATCCAATTAAATCTTCACCTTCAAAACCTTGTGCATATAAATGTACAATTGCAATTTTATATAATTCGGATATGGCAATTTTTTGTATTCGTTCAATTGTTCTAGCAAAACGAATATCCATTGATGCCAATGTAGTTTTTCCTTCAACTGCTTCTTCAAAACCTAAAAATGCTTTTGGAATACGTAATGCAGCCATCATTTTGTGTTTGATGTAATTGATATCATCAATACCCGTAAAAGTCATACCAGGCAATGTATCAATTGCTGTAGATGATTGTCCTCCGCGAACTGGCAAATAATAATCTTCTAACATGTTAGCAAGATTAAATTTCATATTGTAATTTCCGGTTTGTGGATCTACGTGAGGAATTTTTTTCATTTTCATGATAATTTGTTCCATGAATGAATCAACTTCATTTGGTGGAATATTACCAATATCAATTTTAAAAATTCGTTTTTCTGGTGCTCTCATGATACGATGAATAAGCATTGCATCTTCAAGCATCATTAATTTTTGAAATTCTTGACGAGCTCCTTCTAACATTGATTTACCATATGGTAAAAAATTAGAATCCGATAACATTCTAAAATGTGCTATTTCAAAAACATCGTATGTTGCTTGTTGATTTGCAATATTTTTAAATTGTATTTTATATTCACCAGTAACTTCATTGTACTCTTCCCAACGTTCCATTTCGTAACTAGAAAATGGACGAACATTAACAATACCAAATTCTTCAGTAATATCAAGTTTTAAAAAAAAATCTCCATATTTTGTCATATTACGTATCCATGGCCAAAGATTAAATTCTATGTTTAAGATATCATAAAACAAATTATATAAAATTTTTTGAATTTGTGTTTTACTAGTTTTAATAGTTAAAATATCGCCAAACTGATCTGCAAGTGTAGATTCATCTGCATATATATCTAATGCTGAACTAATAATTGGGTCACGATCCATCATTTCGTAATCTGCATAAAGTTGCATACGATTTTGATGCATATAGTAATTTGAATCATATCCACCCATGCCCCCTACACGATGTTTATTTGCACCATGTAATCTAGTATATCTATCCGCAACTTTTGATTGATTTAAGTTACCGCGCGATTGTAATTGGTTGGTATCAACAACTTTTAATCGATCTTTACCATATGAACGAACAATAACATTCGTAGCAAAAAGATTTTGTAAACGTTTTCTTAATGTGGGCATATATTTTATCTATTTTAATATAAATATAACTTGTTATAAAACTGCAAGATTATCGTATCAACCACGTTAAATCTTCATTGCTATCACCAACGTTCCAATTCCAAGTTTCATTTCCAGATTTTTGATTGCGATTAGTATAAATGATTTGTTCTGATGTTTTTGTAAATTGTGAAAGTGCACGTTTATTAAGTTCTATTCCTTGTTGTCGAAGTTTAAGTGACGTATCGCGCAGCCATAATCCGATACAAAAAGACATAACAAGGTCATCATTGTATCCAGTTTGTGATTGTGCTTTTCCATTCAACCAAATAAAAACAAAAAGTTCTTGTATCAATCTTTTAGAACGTATTATAGGTGTTCGTTCTCGCATATACATTTCAAGTGCCGATATCATTAATGGACGTGTACGTGAGGTTGTTGATACGCCAGGAACCATCTGTGACTTATCCTTCATGTCATAACCTTTTTTGAGTTGTACGTCTACATCAACATAACCATCATCTTTATATGTATAAAATATATTTTCATATCCGCGGTCTAATGCTGGTTGAATTGCTGCCCAACCTATGTTTGCATTTTCAATTGCTAGTAATGCATTATTCCATTCTGTTGCAACTGATACAAGCATATTGCCAAAATCTTTAGGTGGCAATTTGCCTTTGTATTCTGCAACTTGAGATACTGATTCTACATCGATAACATGAAATGTTGACCAGTCAGCGCCGTCGCCTCGAGCAACGTCAGCTACTACTATGTAATTTTTTTCATAGTTAGGATATTCCCAAATCCAATATGCATTATCAAATCCACGCCGCTCGATAGGTTCAATGCATTTATTTTCATAATCCATTAATATTGCACCATCAATTACAGTGTGTCCAGATGAAATAAAATCACAATCACATTCTTGTGCAGCACCTCGTTCTCCTAATAATTGTGTTTGTTCATCGCGCCATGATTGATCGCGATCTGGGTGTACGGACCAATGCAATTTAATTGTATGAAATCCGTTAATGTTTGATTCGGCATCTGCCCATGTTTGATGAAACCAATTTCCAATTCCGTTAGGTGTAGATAAAACAATTGCACCACCACCAGTTGATAACGTTGCTTGCGATGCTATCCATATTTCTTCAATGTTTCGTATAAATGCAGCTTCGTCAATAACTAGCAATGACAATGCTTCTGATCGAGCACCCGTTGTTGCAGATGATACTGCTTTGATTTGTGAACCATTTTTAAATTTTAAAGAAAGTTTATTGTCAGCTTCAATTGTTCCACGCAACCAACTAGGCAAGTTATCATGCATTACCCGTACTTTAGTCACTAAATTTTTTGCTACTTCTTGTGTTGTTGCAATAACAAGTACGTTGAAATCGGGTTTGAATAACATGCTCCAAAGTGCAAATCCAGCAGCTAATGTTGATATACCTAACTGACGTGATTTTAAGATTACATTGTAACGATTATCTCGTAGTTCAGTCAATGCAGTTTCTTGAAAATCATACAAATTAAATTTAATTTTTCCTTGAGTTGGATGTTGAATATAACAATATTGTCGCATAAAAAAAACTGGATCTTTTGCACACATTGTGTATTGTTGCTGAATGATCTGTTTTATGTTTTGAGACATAATATTATTTTAAAATTTGATTAATCAATATTCCAGATCCTAATGTCGTAAATATACCAGTAGCAAACCACAATGCTTTTGAATCATACCATTTTGGTTTAATTAATTTTTCTTTGCGAATATACAATTCAATATTGTCTTGTAACAATTTAATTTGTTGATTTTTGTAATGAATTTGTATGGAATCAAATTTGATCAATTCTTCATGTTGTTTAGACAATGTTACGTATTTATCAATTAATGCCGTATTAATTGAATCTAATTCAAACAATGAATCTATTGTATATGAAATATCAACAATTTCTTGTTGCGTAAAACATGTATCTGGAACGGTTTGAGTAAATGCAAATACAGGAAATAAAAGTATGATTAATAATTGTTTCATGTTATTTTTTTGTTTTTCGTACGCGACGCGTTTTGTTTAAAATGTTTTGTTTAGCTTGATCAACTGACAATTCTTGTGGATTGATATTTTCTTTTTTGTTTTGTAACGTTTCAATATCCGTTTTAGTTTCATCAATTTGTTCTTTAATTTTATTGCGTTGTTCATCAATTATTTCAGTTTTGCCTTGAATTTGATCAATTTTTTGATTGGTATCATCAATTTTTTTATCAATTTTTATAACTTTGTTTTTATTAATTTTATCATTTGCAAAAATTATTGCAATAACAGTTAAGATTGCACCAACTATGATGCCCCAATATTTTTTAATTGTTTTCATTTTGTATATTATTCCTATTTAATTTTTCTAAAAATTTTGTTTTAAATTCTTCAAATTGTTTTTGTATGGTATTTTCAAATTCTTCTGCAGTCATTTTTGCCGACCAATGTTCAACTTGTCCTTGAGAATTTGAAACAAATTGTTGTACTTGTGTATATGCTTGTTTTAATAAATCAACATCTCGTTCAGCATCGCGAAGCCAAGCCAATGCATTTTCTCGAATTTTATTTTGTTCATATTCATCATACTTGCCGGTTTTTTTTAATTCATGTTCCATTTCAATTACACAATCAAAACACATTCCATGAATTTTACGCATTTTTTGATCTAACTGATGTGTACCGACGCATGTGCACATATCTTTTCTACAATTAGGAAATGATTGTAATTCATCTCGTATAGATTGAAATATTTCAGAATTCTTAGTTTTTCGTATACGAAACCCTTCTCGTTGTTCTACAACATGTACATTGCCATTTGAATCAGTTTCTTCCCAAACATCTCCTATTTCTCGATGTTCTGATTTTTTTGATTGAGCATCAGAAAAGCCTACAGTTTTTTTAGTTTGAAACTTGTGAGTTCCATCCAAAAATTGTTGTACGGCTTTAACATTTTGTAACTTTTTTGACATAACTTGTTTATTTTATTTATTAAGATTCTGATTCGGATTCTGTTTCATCTGGTACGTTAATACTTTTAATTTGATTGATAGCCATGGCTTTTGCTCGTTGCAAATCTTCTGGATTCAATTTTAATAACAATTTAGCTAATGGAGATATTGCTGCAGAAACCATAGAACTAGGTCCTCGTTGTTGTTTTCTTTTTAAAAACTCCAACCATTTTCTAATTGCCACAATTCCTTCAGCTTCTTGTTGTTCTACATCTTTTTTTACATCGGTAGTTTCTGCGTCTTGATTAGTTTTTGCTGCATTAGCAGCAGGTGCAGAACTTCCAGCTGGTGGTGTAGCAGCAGTATCTGGTGCAGGTGCAGTATCTGGTGCAGGTGCAGTATCTGGTGCAGGTGCAGTATCTGGTGCAGGTGCAGTATCTGGTGCAGGTGCAGTATCTGGTGCAGGTGCAGTATCTGGTGCAGGTGCAGTATCTGGTGCAGGTGCATCTGCTGGTTCATCTTTTGTTTTTTTGTTATCGTCGCCTTGTTCGTGTAAAACTTTTAAAATTTTTCTGCGAATATATTCTCGTATCAACAATTCTTTTTGTGACAATGTTAAACGATTTAATCGTTCTTGAATTTCTGGAGTAGTTACTCCATGATCAATTAATTCTAATTTTTTTAAATATTCATCAGAATCAGTTTTTTGTCGTTTGTTTAAAACTTTTGAAGCATGTTTTGGATCATATTCTGCAGATTCTGGATTATACAATCTATCATTGTCAGTATATTTTTGATATAATTTTCCATCATCTTGTACAGTTTTATCAGTTTTACGAGCAACTTTTTCTTGTTTTTTTCCGGTAGAAAATGGATTCATTTTTCCTTGTTTGTCATCATACGTATAATCTTTAAGATCTTTACGATATGTTGGTTTTGCATTTTCTGGTTTTTTATATTTGCTTTTGTGTCGTTCGGCCATGATTAAATTCCAATTTTAATATAAATATATCAACGCGCATATTTCAATACTCCTAGTATTTGATTAACTGGTGCAAATGCTCCTGTAAGTTTATATGTATTACCTCGATATGTAAATACTACTCCTTCGGTTGGAACTATTGCATCAAATCCTCCTAATCGATCAATTCGTTTAAGTTCTAATTCCAATTTAGAAATTGTAGCAGGATTTGGATTATTTTGTAATTCTTGAATAAGTTCAGCCAATTCAGATTTAATTTGTTGTACCGTTTTAGATGGATTTGCTGCTAAGAAATTTTCTGCATTTTTTAATGCTACTGCACCTAACCGTAAGAATAAAGTTTCAAACGGTTCCATGTTTTGTTTGTAATATTGTTTAAATTCATTTTTATCAAATTCCATTACCCAGTTTAAAAATTCTGGATTTGCAATTTGTTTTTTAAGTGATGTCATGCTTTCTGATTTATCAAAAAATGCCCAACGATATATTAAAGCATTTAATACGGCGTCTGGAATTTCGTATCCCATTTTTTGAGCTTGTGTTTTAATAACATCACGCCACCAAGCACGATGATATTCAGTAACACGGTCCGTATCTTTTAATCCGTAACGATTTTGTAATTGTGCAATTTCATTAAAAAATGCTGCTTGCTGATCTTCAAAATCAGATATTCGTCCTATTTTGATTCGTTGCGGCGGAATAAATGAAAATGTTTTTTGAAGATGAGCATTAGCATCTTGTATGATGCCTTGCAATGTAGCTCCACCCGTTAAATCAGTTTCAATTTGATTGCCTTGTTCATCATATTCTATTAAGTTATGAAACTGTAATACGGCAACTTCATATGCAATAACATTACGCGTTGCTGGATAAATAATTTCCATGTTGGCAAATACTCGACCATTTTTAAAAATTTGATTGAGTTGATCTTGTGAAATTTGTCCAAATGCTTCTGCTAAATCTTCTGCTGCATTTCCAAATGCATCTGATATTGGCCCTCGACCTCCAAATTTATCTTGCAATTCTTGTACCGACATTGGATTAACTACAGTACCTTTATTACGAGCAAAACCAATTTGTCCGTTTTTCCAAGTAACTTGAATGTTTTGCCCATCAGTTTTTTCGGTTACTGCTTGTTCAATATCTA
>Ga0214923_10001422_pt1 | contig 34036 bp, 26 predicted proteins | sample LL1510_MetaG_FD_177993 | JGI IMG/M metagenome (GOLD analysis project Ga0214923, IMG submission 177993) | Freshwater microbial communities from Lake Lanier, Atlanta, Georgia, United States - LL-1510 | ecosystem: Environmental > Aquatic > Freshwater > Lake | place: USA: Georgia | collected...
CGAACGTCCCGTTGCCGCTGCCCTCGAGGCCCTCACGCACTATCCCCAGATCGAAAAACTGCTCCTTTTTGGCCAGGAAAATCGTATCCGCGAGGAACTTCAAAAACTCGGCCACTCCCAACCTCCCTCTCGCCTCGAAATCCGCCACTGTAAAGATGTCATCGAAATGGGGGATTCCCCCGTCGAATCTCTTCGTCGCAAAAGGGATAACTCCATCCTTCGCTCCATCGAGGCCGTTCGAGATGGCTTGGCCGATGCAGCCGTTTCCGCGGGACACACTGGAGCCATGGTTGCCGCTGCCACCATTCGATTGAGAACTCTTCCTGGAATCAATCGCCCCGGCATCGCCACCATTATGCCCACCGAGACCAACCTCTTCATTCTCCTCGATGCGGGCGCCAATCTCGATGCCCGCCCAGAACACCTTCTCGATTACGCCCTGATGGGCTCGATCTATTCCGAGGAAATTCTCGGCTACAAAAAACCCAAGGTGGGCCTCCTCTCGATTGGCTCGGAAGATGTGAAAGGCAACAGCCTGACGAAAGAGGGCTTCAAGCTCCTTTCGACCGCTCCGATTAACTTCGTCGGCAATATTGAAGGACGGGATCTTTTCGAACGACCGGTCGAAGTTGTAGTCTGCGATGGTTTTGTAGGAAACGTTGTGCTGAAAACCAGTGAAAGTATTGCTTCCGCCATCTTCTCTTGGTTGAAACATGAAATTCAGAAAACGCCCATCCGTATGGCGGGTGCTTGGCTGGCTCGTGCCGCCTTCAAGGCGATTAAGAAAAAAACCAGCTACGAGGAGTACGGTGGCTCCCTGCTTCTCGGAGTAAATGGGATCTGCGTCATCGCACACGGAAGTTCAAGCGTGAAGGCGATTCGTAATGCCGTCCGTGTTTCCGTTGAGGCTATCGAACACGGTGTGAACGATCGCATTATTCGGGCAGCCGAAATTGCCGGTGCCCACAAGGAAGCCCAAGCCGATGCCGTCCCAGCCTGAGTCAGGCCTGCATATCGCCGGGACAGGCGTATATCTCCCCTCCCGCGTCGTTACCAACCATGACCTAGAAAAGCTCGTCGACACTACCGACGAGTGGATTCTGACCCGTACGGGCATCAAAGAGCGCCGTATCTCATCCGAACAGGAAACCTCCACCTTCATGGGTGTCGCCGCGTCGAAGCAAGCCTTGGCCCAAGCCCAACTCTCCGCTTCCGACCTCGATCTCATCCTCGTCGCGACTGTTACCCCCGATTCTTTTTTTCCCTCAGCGGCTTGCCGCATCTCGGCAGAACTTGGGGCTACGGGTTGCCCCGCCTTCGATCTTCAGGCCGCCTGTTCTGGCTTCGTCTACGGGCTGATTCTTGCCGAACAGTTTCTCCTTTCAGGCGCCGCTAAAAATATTCTTCTGGTGGGATCCGAGCGACTCTCGTCCGTTGTGGACTGGAGAGATCGCAACACATGCGTCCTCTTTGGAGACGGAGCAGGGGCGGTTGTGCTTCGTTCTCAGACGGGCTGCCGAGGCCTTTTGGCATTCGATTGGGGGGCGGATGGGTCCAGTTCCGATCTTCTTCATCTCCACAATCCACAAGCTCGAGGTCGGGCAACACAACCTCCTGTCCCTCTCGCACCCGATTGCATCGTGATGGCAGGGAAAGAAATATTTAAACAGGCAGTCCATGCCATGGCCGACTCGTCAAAGCGCACCCTTAAAAAGGCAGGCGTGAAACTTGAAGACGTTAAGTGCGTCATCTCCCACCAGGCCAACATCAGAATCATTGATGCTCTGGTGGACAAACTAAAATTCCCACGTGAGCGCTGCTTCGTGAACGTTCATAAGTACGGCAACATGTCCGCCGCCTGCATCCCCGTCGCCCTTCACGAAGCTGGCCCCGAAATGAAGCTCCAAAAAGGGGATAAGGTCCTGCTTGTCGCTTTTGGCGGTGGCCTCACTTGGGCCAGCGCCTTGATCGAGTGGTAGCCCTCCCCCCGACAGAATCGCTCGCTCCTCGGATCATCTCGGATTACGAACGCGCTCTTCACTCAGACGGCAGACGCCAGTTAGGCCTGTTTGCCTTGGAGGGATTTCGTCTCCTGGAAAGAGCCCTCGCTACTTCCGCTCCAATGACTCATGTCCTGATCAGCGATCAAGCGCACCACGATCCATCTTCCCGCCTTCAGGCTCTCCTCCAAAATCTCCAACAGAAAAACCAGGCGATTCTCACCATTCCTCAATCCACGATGGAGAGATTGACCGAAGGTCGTACTTTGGGATCCATTTTGGCTTTGGCGAAAGTTCCAACTACTCCTGATCTACCTCAATTCTTCTCACAACTTTCTTTAGGACCCCAAAGTAAAATCCTCGTCTTAGATGAAATGATGGACCCCGGGAACGTGGGAGCCCTCCTTCGCACCTCCCAAGCAATGGGAGTCTCCGCTGTTTTCGCAATCGGAGGGACAGATCCCTACCATCCCAGAGCCGCGAGAACCTCTATGGGAAGTATTTTTCGAGTTCCCATCCTTCGCCTCCCAACCGTCGACCCCCTGCTTCCACTTTTTAACCTAAACAATATCTTCACCATAGGTGCAACTCCTGAGGCTCAAACCCTCTTACCTTTCGCTAAACTCCCTAACCAACCTCTTGCTCTCTTTGTGGGTAATGAGGGCAAAGGTCTATCCTCTTCTGTTCGCAAGGTTATCAACCTTCTGGTTGCCGTCCCCATGAGCAACTCCATCGACTCCCTCTCGATCAACGCCGCCACCGCCGTCATCCTTTACGCAATGACCCATCCACCCAAACCTGTAAAGTCTTAAGCCTTTATTCCAAAACCTTCTTCCAGCAAATCCTTATTTTTTGAGTGAGGTAGAGTCTTTATCCATAATCTTGCTGATCAGGACTTCAGCGCACCTTCTGCCTGCTCCCAAATGCTCCTGAAAACACGCCTTCGCCATCCGGCCCAGTTGCTCCCGCTCCTCCGAATTCGCCAACAGCTCTCCCACCACCTGCTCCAACTCATCCGCCGATCCTGTCACCCGTATCGCCTTTGCTTCCTCAAATTCTCTTCGTAGCGGCATAAAGTTCTCCATGTGGGGACCTGCCACAATCGCCCGACCATGCCGCGCCGCCTCAAGAAAGTTTTGCCCCCCCGTCCCCGTCAGCGTCTTACCAATGAAAACCACATCGGCTGTAGGATACAGATCCCGTAACTCCCCCGTCGTATCCACCAGCAAAATATCAGGGTCCGTTTGACCCTCCTGCTCCAGCCGGGATCGTCGAACCACCCTCAACCCCGTCTCTCCCAACTCCCCCAAAATCGAATTCGTCCTTTCCGCATGCCTTGGCACCAACATCAATCTGAGTTGCGGGTATCTCCCTTTTAGATTCTTAAGCATGTGCGCCAAAATCCTCTCCTCTCCAGGATGCGTACTCCCTCCCAGCAATAAAATCTGCCCGTTTCCCCAGCCCGCTGCATGACGCAACTCCCTTCCCTTTCCAGGATGATCCGCAACAAGGGCTGCAACATCGTATTTCATGCTGCCCATTAGATGCAGACGCTCTCGAGGAAACCCAGCAATGGCGAAACGCCCCATATCCTCCTGACTCTGAACTCCGATCCAATCGAATAACTGCAAAACGGGCCGAACAAACGTCCTGGCCATTCGGAAAAGCCTTCGGTTCCTTCGGGATAATCTGGAATTCACCAAAAATACCTCCACGCCCATCTTCCGCGCCCGCCAAAGCATATTGGGCCAGATTTCGTTCTCGACCAGGATCAGGGCAGCAGGACGGATTCGCCGAAATGCACGTAGCATGGCGTAATAAAAATCCGTCGGCACGTAAACCAAACGTGTATTCGCATCCAAAAGCGGTTCTCCTACTTTTCTTCCAGTCGGCGTCCCTGTTGTAATCAAAACCCGCAGATCGGGTCTCTTGGCCCGTAACTCTCGGACTAGAACGCGCGCCAGTAACATCTCCCCCACGCTCACCGCATGTATCCAAACAGGCTGACGTGGATCTTTTAGCCACTCCTTCAAATCCTTAGGGTAGTGACCCAACCTCTCTCCCAATCTCTCCCAAAACGGCTGTCGTCGCCAAATGAGATAGGTGAAGTAGGGCCACGTCAGTGCAAACCCCATCGTAAAGAGAATATTATATCCAATCTTCAACCAGCTCTCAGGGATTGTTTTCATGCTCGGGGATGCGCCTTTCCATAGGCTCCACGCAACCTCTCCGTAGTCACCTTTGTATAGATTTCAGTGCTCGTTAGCCTCGCGTGCCCCAACAACTCTTGAACCGCCCTCAAATCTGCACCCCGCGCCAGCAGATGAGTTGCAAAACTGTGCCGCAACTTGTGCGGAGTTAGAGATGGATCCAACTCCGCCTCCGCCAAGTACTCTTTTAAATTCCTCTGAAATACACGCGCACACAGACGCTCCCCCCTCGGCCCCAAAAAGGCAGGACCCGTCTCTCGCCTCCATCCAGCGGGTAACTTTTCCAAATACTTAGCCATTCCCTCACGCACTGCTTCTCCCAACACGACAAGTCTCTCTTTCCCGCCCTTTCCCCTCACTTTCAAAGTCCGCTTCCCCTCCTCATGGAAGGCCCTCCATGAAAGGCTGAGCGCTTCCCCCAAACGCAAACCGGTTCCATAAAGCAGCTCTAAAAGAGCCGCATCTCGCCACCTCGACCATGCAGGCTCTTTCCGACCCGCCGCCTTGCATGGTTTTTTTTCCAACAGACGGCAAGGTGCCGACAAAAGATTCGCCATCTGCTCCTCACTCAAAAACCGTGGCAAACTTTTACGAGGCCGGGGTAACCGCAGACCCGCAGCAGGATTATCTGCTCTTTCTCCTCGAGACTGCATCCACTGAAAAAAAGTCCGTAAAGCCGAAAACCGTAGCCGAACAGAGGCTGGTCCATGACGTCCCTCTCCCGCCAACCCATGAAGGTATGCGCGACACTCCGCCTCCCCTACCTCCTCCCAACTACCCTTTCGTTTTTTCTGAAACTCTTCCAACACCTGCTGATAGTTGCGAACCGTGTGAGGCGATAAACCTCGCTCCTCCGCCAAATGCCTCAAAAAAGCAGCCAACTTGGGGTTGGCTGCCTCGATCGCGTGAGTTTTCAGGCCGCCGCGCTCGCCCGGGCTTTGGCCGTTTTGGCACTCTTGGGCTTGCGCGGTTCGCGAGGCGGAAAGTCAAAAGAGACTTTCCCGTCTTTCCAAATCAGAAATGCAGAAAAGGGTCGCCTTGTCTTGTTGGAAATAAACTTTTCCAATAGGGCCGTTTTCCCATTCTTGAGAAGATCCTGCACCTCAGGAACGGTGATATCGCGATTTAGAATCTTTTTCGAAACTTTGAACGTACACGTTGCTGGCTTTGCAACGCTATGCTCACAGACATACCGAAGTTGACTCATAAACATCTTTCCCCCGCACGCAGGGCACTGACCCAGCGGCTCCTGCCCCGTGAAATCCAAAGTTCCCTCCTCCTCCCCCACCACCAACTCGATCTTCCTACCCTCCCCCAATTTCAGACCGGCAGAAAAAGGCCTTCCCAAGCGACTCCGAAATCCATCCACCAATCCCATCGTACCCTTTTCCAACAATTCCAGAAATTCGTGAGCCTCAATCCTTCGCCCTGCCAAAACCTTTCGCACTGCGTACTGCTGATCCAACGTGCGATACTCCCGCAAAGTCTCCTCAAACTCCTGACCCGTTTGCGGGTCCTTGAAATCCAACTTACGCAGCACGTGATCCTTGTCCTGAAAAACCCGTGCCTTTTCCACAATGTCCCGAGTCACCTTTTGAATTTCCCGCATGAACTCCTCTCTCTTCATCCGTCCATGCTCCACCTCTTTCAGCTTGTACTCCCACTCCCCCGTCATCTCGGGGGATTGCAGAATCTCAATCCCCAAGGCGTCCAGCGTCTCAAATAATCCGAACGCTTTCGCTGTCGGCACAAGCTCCCGCCCGATTCGACGCACGTACTCCTCCGAGATCAGTGTCTCAATGGTGGCCGCTCGTGTGGCAGGCGTGCCCAACCCCCGCTCTCCCATCGCCTCTCGTAACGCATCATCATCCAACGTTTTTCCCGCTCCCTCCATGGCACTCAGAAGCGTCGCCTCTGTCATTCGTGCTGGTGGCTTCGTTTGCAAACCTTCCGCCAAAATCGCCACTGTTTTAACCTTCTCCCCCTCCACCACGGGAACCAGCAACTTACCCTCTTCGCCGCCTCCCTCCTCCGCTGCCTCCTTTCCATATACAGCCAACCAACCTGCCTCTTTCAGAATTTTTCCATCCGTACGAAAGGCATGTCCCTCAACACGTGTGATCCGATTCGTAACCTCATAAATGGCCTCAGGATAAAATACCGCGATAAATCGCCGTACAATCGCCGCATACACCTTCATCTCAATCTCATCCAACTTGGCTGGAATCTGCTGGGTCGGAATGATCGCAAAGTGGTCACTCACCTTTGCGGTGTTGAAAATTCTCTTGGTCGGCTTCAGCCACCCTTTTTTCAGCACGGTTTCTGAAAACTCCCCAAACTCACTGCCCTTAAAGTTCTCCAACGTCGACTGAGCCACTCCCAAATAATCCTCTGGCAAATAACGGGAATCGGTACGCGGATACGTAATCGCTTTATGCTTTTCGTAAAGGGCTTGAGCAATCTGTAGGGTCCTGCGGGCCGATAAACCAAATCGGCTATTTCCCTCCCGTTGCAGGCTCGTTAAGTCATACAACAGCGGAGACAACTGACGGGAAGGCTTCTTCTCGTCGTGTACCTCACCGCTCTTTCCCTTGCACTCAGCTACAATCTGCTCGGCACTTTTCTGATTCCACAAACGCTCCGGCCTCTGTTCCGCACCTCGTTCTGAAACTTTCTGATCAGCCAACTTCTCGTCAAACCACTTTCCCTCATACTCTCCTGCTTTAGCTCCAAACGTGGCATGTACCTCCCAGAATTCCTTTGGGACGAAAGCCCGAATCTGTTTCTCCCGCTCCACCAAAATACTCAGCGTTGGCGTTTGCACTCGCCCGGCCGTGGTCAGAAAAAATCCACCCCCCTTCGAATTCAATGCCGTTAAAGCCCGCGTGGTATTGATTCCCACCAACCAATCACTCTCTGAGCGTGATTTGGCCGCATCCAGCAAGGGCTCCATCTCCTCCTCTTTGCGTAACTTCGTAAAACCTTCGCGAACCGATGCTGGCGTCATCGATTGCAACCAAAGTCTCTGCACCTTTTTTTTGCACTCAGCCGCTTCCATCACGTAACGAAAAATCAGCTCCCCCTCCCGACCCGCGTCGCATGCATTGATCACGCCTGTCACATCCTTCCTCTTCAGTAATTTCTTCAAAACCTCAAACCGGGGCGCCGTCCGCTCAATCACCTTCAACTTAAACTCCTCAGGCAAAAGAGGCAGACTTTCAAAACTCCACTTCCCTTTTCCCTTTCCGTACTCCGTCGGCTTGCACAACTCAATCAGATGCCCAATCGCCGAACTCAGAACAAAAGTGTCCGATTCCCAATACTCCCCCTCCTTCTTAAACCCAGTCAGCACCCTGGCCAAATCATTGGCCACGCTCGGCTTCTCTGCGATGATCAGTTTTTTCGCCATATGTTAGTCTATACGGGTAAAGTACTTACCGGGCATTTGTCGCACCCGATGCTTGAGTTCAAGCTTCAAAAGGGTGGCGGACACAACCGGCGAAGGCAACCCGCATTTTCGCGTTAAAACGTCCATATGCATCTCCTCACGACCCAACCCCTCCAGCACCTTTTTTTCCTCTTCTCCTAAATTTCCCTTTGGTGCAACAGGCGCAGGCATCTCCCCCCGAGGAATTAAAAATTCAAATTCCGCTAAAACATCCTCCACCGACTCGACCAGTCTCGCCCCCTCTTTGAGCAGCTGATGACACCCCCCCGATTGCGGATGATCAATCCTTCCTGGTACGGCAAATACCTGCCTGCCCTGCTCTAACGCCTGCTTTGCTGTGATCATGGCTCCGCTCGCCCGTGCTGCCTCAATCACCAGAACACCTTTACTCAAACCACTCACAATCCGGTTACGCATCGGAAACGTTTGCCGGTCGGGAGCCGTACCCAAACAAAACTCACTCATCACACAACCCCCCTCTTCAACCATTTTGTCCGCCAAAGCTCGGTTCTCTGCGGGATACATCTGATCCATCGAGCAGCCCAACACGCCTGCCGTTCTGCCCTTTGCCGCTAACGCCCCCTGATGCGCCGCGGTATCGATCCCCCTTGCCAACCCACTGACCACCCCAATTCCCGCAAAGGCCAACTGATACCCTAATTTTTTTGCCAGCTCGATTCCATATCCCGTGGCCTCTCGGGTTCCCACAATTCCCAAACACGCCTCGCGTACTGTTTTGATATTACCCCGATAGTAGAGCACCATCGGCGGGTCATGAATTTCCCGCAAGAGTGAGGGATATAAAGGATCCTCGCAATCCACCACCTTCAATTTGAGTTCTGAAATTCTTTTTAACTCGGCCCCTAGATCAAAACTCTTCTCCCACCCCCGGATCGATTCCGCCACCGCCTGACCCACCCCATCCACTCCCGCCAGCTTCGAGGACGCCATGCCCACGATTCCCTCCACCCCACCCAACACCTCCCGCAACTTTCTCACCCTCACCGGCCCCACTAAGCGCAGGGCATTGAGAATGAGATAGGCCTCCGTCCGCGTCATCCCTTGGGAAGTTTTCCCTCCCTCACCTCCTCCAGTGAAAGTTGAATCTTTTTCTCCGTTACTCCTGTCACCAGATCCGCTTTTCCAATCTTTTTCAAAAGAACCCACCGGATGCCTTGGGTCGTGGCCTTTTTGTCCCTAGCCATCACGGGAGACAACCGATCCCAACGCAACTCGGGGTGCGTCACGGGCAATCCGTGGGCACGAAGTGCAGCCTTGAGCTTCTCCACTGCCCTCTTTTTGAGGCGCCGAGCCTTCACAGAAAGATGGGCCGCTACCACCATTCCGATCGCGACAGCCTCACCATGCCGCAAGCCTTCATACCCCACGACTCCCTCCAATCCATGGGCCACCGTATGACCGAAATTGAGCAGAGCACGTTTTCCTTTGAGATCCATTTCGTCTTCACCCGCTAACTTGGCTTTGATTTCCACACATCTCTTCACCACTTTTCTCATCGAACGAGGTGGCCCCTTTGCCAGGGAACCAAAGAGTTTCGAATCTGCGATCACTCCATACTTTAACACTTCCGCCATTCCGGCCCGCTTTTCTGCCAACGGCAAAGATTCCAACCAGCGCAAATCCGCAATCACAGCTCTAGGAGGATGAAACGCCCCAACCAAATTTTTCCCCTCAGGCAAATCAATCCCCGTTTTTCCACCCACGCTGCTGTCCACCATCGCGACCACCGTCGTCGGAATCTGAATCACGGGTAACCCGCGCAAAAAAGTCGCTGCGACAAATCCTGCCAAATCTCCCGTCACTCCACCCCCCACCGCCACAATCCACCCATCCCGTGTCAACCCAGCACCCGCCAACTGCCGAACTACCCGTCCGTACTCCTCAACCGACTTCGAGCGTTCCCCCGCTGGAATTCTCACTCGCACCACTCGCGAGGCCCGCTTCTCGAGCCATGCGAAAATTGCCAAAGTCAGCGGAAGTGCCGCCACGCCCTCATCCACCAGCATCGCCACGGGCACTTTGGCCGGTAAATGAGCCTGCAACCCTTGGGGCAAAATCTTGTCCCCAACATAAACAGAATACACTCCTGAACCCGATTTCACCCTTACTCGCTGGACGCTCATAAAACCCTTTTTATGCCATCCCTAGGGCGGGACAAGTCGCCCATTTGGGTAAATTTCCACCCCCATCCTGCTACGCTCAACCCCTGCATAAAGTATTAAACTGCCCAAATCGCAAAAGGGTTCGCTTCTTTCCTTCCTACGCCCCCACATCAATAGGGGTCTGTAGGTCATAATCAAAAACATCATTATAAAGCTCTGGTTATCAATGTTTTATATTAGGTGAGAGGCCTTGCAATAGGCTGATAATCACTACTTTGCAAGGGCACTTTTGGAATGTGGGTCAGAGCTCGAAATCCAAATCCCTGCACTTTGCCCAGAAGCAAGATTCGGTTAAAGTAGACATGCTTTGAAAAAGACCCCAACCCAGTCCCACTCTCTTCACGATACCCAATCTTCCCCTGATTCTCGAAACCTCAGGATCGATAAGGTCGGCGTCAAAGGTCTCCGCTACCCCATCGTCGTTCGCGACCGTGCCCACGCTACGCAAAATACCGTCGCAACAATCGCTCTTGCAGTCGACCTCCCCCATCAGTTCAAAGGAACCCACATGAGTCGGTTCCTCGAAGTCCTCCAAGAACACGGCAGCCTCATCCATGTCGAAAGTATTCCCGCCATCCTTCGTGCCCTTCAACAACGCCTTCAAGCCGACTCCGCTCACCTCGAACTGGATTTCCCTTACTTCATAGAAAAAAAAGCTCCCGTCACTGCCTCCCCAGGCCTCGTGGATTACCAAATCCACTTCGATGCCACCCTTCATGGAAAAGATCTCCGATTCAAAGTCGCTGTCACAGTTCCCGTCACCACTCTCTGCCCCTGCAGCAAAGCCATCAGCGAACGTGGCGCCCATAATCAACGCGGTCTCGTCCGCCTCGAAGTCACCTTCGGCAAAACCGTATGGATCGAGGACCTCGTTACATTGGTCGAATCTTGTGCCAGCTCCGAAATCTTTTCTCTCCTCAAGCGGCCCGACGAAAAACATGTGACTGAACAAGCCTACGACAATCCCGTTTTTGTCGAGGATCTCGTCCGCGCCGTCTCCCTCAAATGCGATGCCCATCCCGACATCCAGTGGTACCGCGTTGAAGCCGAGAATTTCGAAAGCATCCATAATCACAGCGCGTACGCAATGATCGAACGCGGCTAACTCCTCTGCGTCATCCTACACTTTTCCGTTCGGCACAATCTCGAACCTTGTTTACTCTTCCGCCATGACCCACGCTCTCCTAATTTCAATTCTTGTCGGTCTCGCAGGCCAGATCGTCGACGGCACCCTCGGCATGGCGTACGGTGTCACCTGCTCCTCATTTCTCTTGGCTCTTGGCACCGCCCCCGCTCTCGTTAGCTACAGCGTCAAAGTCTCTGAAATCTTTACGACAGGCGTGAGTGGCATCAGCCATCTCTTCCACCAAAACGTCAACAAAACCCTCTTCCTCGAACTTTGTATCCCGGGAGTAATCGGTGGCGTGACGGGCGCCTACATTCTCTCCAACTTTCCGGGAGAAAAATTTAAACCTTGGATCAGCGCGTACCTCATCCTGATGGGGGCCTACATCCTTTACCGCTCTAACCACAAGCCGATCTCCATTACCCCCGAGCCCGCCAAAGCCATCCCCCTCGCCTTAACAGGCGGATTCCTCGACGCGGTCGGTGGTGGAGGTTGGGGCCCTGTTGTCACCTCCACCCTCCTCGCAAAAGGCCACCAACCCCGCTACGTGATCGGTTCCGTCAATATGGCCGAATTCTTTGTCACCCTCAGCCAAGCCCTAACCTTCTTTTTCTTTTTGAAGTTAGAAAATCTTCCCCTGATCGCAGGCCTGATTCTGGGAGGAGTCATCGCTGCTCCTTTTGCCGCCAAACTTTGCAAAATCCTCCCCGCAAAGATAATGATGCGGCTTGTGGGAATTCTCCTCATCGTTGTCAGCGCGCACACTCTCCTTCGGGCCACAGGAAAGATCTAGTCTCCCTTTCGGCGCTCTTCTCTCATGCTTACTCTCTCTCAACTCAGTAAATCTTTCGCAGGTCGCACGCTTTTCAGTGATGTTTCTCTCCAAATCAACCGCGAAGACCGAATCGGTCTTGTCGGCCCAAACGGCGCAGGAAAATCCACCCTCTTTTCACTCATCTTAGGCGAGGCATCTCCAGACGAAGGCCGCGTCACTCTCGAAAAAAATATCACCCTTGGGTTTCTCCCCCAAGAGTCCGCTCCCGCTGGCGATGAAACAATTCTCGAACTGGCCTGCGCTACTTCCCCAGAAATGTCCCGCGTCCAACAAGCGATCAAACGACATGAAGCCGCCGGCACTCTCGAAGACCCCGAGTACCACGAAGCCCTCGATACCTTCACTGAACTGGGCGGATGGCAACTCGAACCCCGGGCCAAACAAATTCTTAGCGGTCTCGCCTTCCGCGACTCCGATTTTAACCGTAAAGCCAAAGCCCTCAGTGGCGGTTGGATCATGCGTGCACACCTCGCCCGCCTCCTCGTTCAAGAACCCGATCTCCTCTTGTTGGACGAACCCACCAACCATCTCGACCTTGAATCTCTTGTCTGGTTTCAGGAGTACCTTCGGAACTACCCAGGCGCCATCCTGATGATTTCCCACGATCGCGAATTCCTCAACCAACTGGTCGGGTCGATTGTCGAAATCTCTCAAGCAAAACTGCATCGGTACCGAGGAAACTACGACAAGTACGTCGTGGAAAAAGCCGCTCGTGAATCCCAACACCTCGCCGCGTTCAAAAACCAGCAGAAGGAGATCGCCTCCCTCCAGCAGTTCGCTGACCGTTTCCGCGCCAAAGCCAGCAAAGCCTCCCAAGCCCAGAGTAAACTCAAACAGATCGATCGGATGGAGAAAATTGAAGCCCCCGTCTCTGCCACCCGCTCCATTAAATTCAGCTTTCCCCAACCCGTTCGAAGCGGCCTGCGAGTCATCACCCTGAAAGACGTTGGCCACACCTACAAGAATATCGACGGCTCCGGCGATCTCACTGTGTATCGGGGACTCAACTTCGAAGCCGAACGGGGACAGCGCACGGTTCTCGTCGGACCCAACGGAGCTGGCAAATCCACCCTTTTAAAACTCCTCGGTGGAGCCCTCCCCATTCAAAGCGGCGAACGGCTCCTCGGTCACAACGTCCGGGTCGGATACTTCTCCCAGCACCGGGGCGATACGCTCGACATGAAACATCAGGTTCTCGAATCGGTACTCCACTCCCCGAACCCAGTAAGCGAGCAAACCGCCCGAACCGTTCTCGGTTCCTTTCTTTTTCGTGGAGACGATGTCTTCAAAACGGTGGGAGTGCTAAGCGGAGGGGAAAAATCCCGCCTCGCTCTCGTCAAACTCCTCCTCGATCCACCCAACCTTCTCCTGATGGACGAACCCACGACCCATCTGGATATCGGATCGATCGATGCCTTGATCGCCGCTCTACACCAGTACGAGGGAACACTCATTTTCATCAGTCACGATGTTCATTTTATTCGTGCTATGGCCACGACCGTTCTCCACATCAGCGCAGGTCACCTCACCCCCTATGCGGGTGACTATCAGTACTACTTAGATAAATCGTGCGCGACGTCAGAACGCGCTGCCTTGACCGCCGGCGAACAACTCTCCAACTCCCAGCCCATCGCTCCACCCACCCCTGCAGTTTCACTCTCGCCTGATAAAACCCCCACCCCCCGAAAAACAAAAGAGCAGAAACGCGCCGAAGCTGAAGCTCGCCAAGCGAAAAGCCGTCTCAAAAAAGTCCGCGACACGCAAGTGACCGAACTTGAACAGCGGATTCTCGCCCTCGAAACTCGCTTGGCTGAAATCACCGCCGAGCTTGAAAAGCCTGAGACCTATCAGGCCAATGGCGCTGCTGTCACCCTGAGTCGCGAATCGGTTACGGTAAGTGCCACACTCGAACAGCTCATCGCACAGGGCCTTCTTCTCTCCTCCCAATCTACCGAAGACTAATTCCTCTTCCGTTTCATTTCTCCCAGCACTGCGATAGGCAAATCGGCCCACGAAGTTGTGTACGCAGGCGACCGCAGCCCACTCTTCATCCGCCATCTTTGCGGCGAAAGCTTTGTTCCCATCGCACCCCTCGTAATCACGGGATTTTTCCGATCTCCCAACCTCTGATTGATCCGATCCACAATCGCATCAACGACTAAACTCGCTTTTCTCGACCCGACAAAAGGCAGACACTCCTGAATCCCCTCCTCCCGAACTAATGTCCCCAAGCTCACTCCTGTCTTCTGATAGCGAAATCCAGGGCGATAAATTTCCTTTAGCAACTCCCTCGCTCGGCCTAGCAACTCACTTGTCGAGGCACTCGGCTCATCCAGATTCACTCCTGCGACAGGACAGTACTGCGCTTCCCCCACACGAAACCGATTAGTTTGCAAAAACACCTCAATCCGAGATGCCCTCAACCCCATTCGCCTAATTTTTTCACTCGCCCTTGCCACATGATGCGCCAAAGCCACCTCCAACTCCTCAAGCGTCTCCACCACGGCTCCAAACGATCGGCTCGCCACCACTCCCTTCCGATCCGGCGGGGTCTCCTCCCACGGCAGACACGAAACCCCGTTCATTTCCCACCACATCCGCTCTCCCACCACTCCCAGACTTTTTCTCACCTGCCTCGGGTCCGCTTGGCGAAACTCCCGCGCCGTATGAATTCCCAGCCCCGCTAATCTCTGTGCCAACCTCTTTCCTACCCCCCAAAGCCCATCACACGGAACCCTGCCCAACAGCTCCTCCACATCCACTCCCCCATCCAGATCCAACACCCCGCCTGTCTGCTCTCTTCTTTTTTTTGCCTCACGATTCGCAACTTTTGCCAATATTTTGGTCGTTCCGATTCCAATGCACACAGGAATCCCCGTCCATCGCAACACCTTGGCCCGTAGAGCTCGCGCCTCTTTCTCTCCAAACTCTTCAGGCAACTTCAAAAAGGCCTCATCGATCGAATACACCTCCATCTCCAACGCTGCATCCCGCAAAATCGTCATCACACGGGCCGACATATCCCCGTACAACGTATAGTTCGAACTCAACACCTTGACCCCATGCTTCCGAATCACCCCCTCCTGCTCGTGACGAGGTGCCCCCATCGGAATTCCCACTGCTTTGGCCTCCTCGCTCCGCGAAATAATACACCCATCGTTATTCGATAAAACCACCACGGGTTTTCCATGCAGATCAGGGGCAAACACCCGCTCGCACGAACAGAAGAAATTATTGCAATCCACCAGAGCTAAACGGGACTTCATGCCTCACCTCGCAGGATGGATGACAAACGATACCACCCCCCAAACCACCAGCTCCTGATCCCCGGAAACTTCAATCTTGGGAAACCGGTCGTTCGCTGCTTCCAAAAAGATTCGCCCCTCCTGATTTCGGAACCGTTTGACCGTGAACTCCCCATCAATCATCGCCACCACGATCTTTCGGTCCGTCGGAGCCAAGGAACGGTCCACCACCAAAATGTCTCCACTCTGAATTCCCGCATCGTGCATCGACTCCCCCTTCACACGCACAAAAAAGGTCGCTGCAGGATGCTGGATCAGCTCCTCATTTAAATCGATCGACCGCTCCAGATGATCGTCGGCAGGAGAAGGAAATCCCGCCTGCACTCGGGCCGAGAAAAGCGGAAGATTCAACTCCGTTCGTCGGGCAAACGGTATGGGGGCATCCACTTTCACGACTTAATCCTACCCCCACCCCAAATACCGTCCAGCGACGAAAGCCGTCCGAGAGTTTTACTCAGACACGACTCAGAGTCGAACAGCACTCTGAATTTTTTTTAGAAGCTATAGACAACTTCCGCGCCCGCGTAGTGAGCGGGCCCGTTTTGCCCCTCAGGCTGTGCCGCTCCGTTGGGCACTTGATAAAGATTCGTGCCCCAATCGAGCCGGTACTCCGCACGGATGAGAACGTTGTCGATGACATTGAACCCGGCGGTCAGGGTGTACTCCCAAAAATTCACACCCGTGACATGCCGAGTTGGATTATTTGCCTCTGGCGTATTAAAAGTCGTGCTCGCGCCAGCGTAACCGATGACCCCATCGTTATTGCTCCCCAGATATTCTCCACGGCTGCAAAGACTAAACCAGTCGTTGAATTGATACTTGGCGTAAGCCCCTGCTCCGTACCAGTGGGTGTTCACATTGGCTACACCATCCGCCACTCCACTTAGGTTTCCGAAAACGGTGTTGAAAGCCAGAAGGAGCTTGTCGTCGGCAAACTTCGGCGCCCAATTTCCCCAAGAGTTGTACAAAAGCATATAGGCAGAGATATCTCCATTATTGGCCCGGGCCGGCTGGCTGGAAGAAGTAAGGCTGCTGTTTGTCGACCCTGTTGAGGTGTTGTTGTCATAGCCCGTGCTGTACTGGAAGTTATTACTCCAGTTCGCGTTGCCTCCGGGAGCCGTCACATTCAAAGAGGCTAGGACGGCACAACCATCTCCACTGTTGGAATTCAAGGTTGTGTTGTTGTCACTATTCGATCCGTTCACCACCCCAAGCTTTCCATCGAGATAGTCGTCGAACTTATAGGAGGAGAGAACCCCGGTATAGTAGAGGGGCATCACGTTAAATAAAATTCCGTACGTTGTGTTCATGTTCGCAGGTCTCTCCATCACCTCGTACCCCATCGTAGATACGAATTTGCCTACCTTAAAATCCCACCCATTCCCCACGGGGGCACGGATCGAGGCATACGCCTGCTCCAGAAAGAGACTGTTGGAGTTGTTGTTGGTGTTATATCCCGCATTGGGGGTGCGATTGATAAAGTAGGAGGCATCTTCACCGATCATCACATCCGTCCGAAATCCGGCTTGGGCCTTGTTTTCCGAAGTCATTGCTTTTTCGAGGGCTAGCTTGACCGCGTATAGGTTGAAATCCCCTCGTTGAGCCGTGTCGGTGGCATATCGTGTCGCGACCATCGAATTATTGTTCTGGCCTGTGAAATTATAACTGTAACCCGCATCCACATACCCACTCAGCTTAATGCCCTTCTGCGCCGTCTCGACAAAGTTGTTCTGAACCATTTTTTTGGTGTCCTGAGCCGACGCTTCGGGGGCACTGTCCGCACGAAGGGTTGATAAACAGGAAAACAGGGCGACCGACATGAGGAGATTTAATTTTTTCATGGATTCTTTTTGCACCCGTTTTTTTATGCCGTCGACTTTTTTTCTCTCGGCCGCTGGCCGGCACTTCGTCGGCTCAACCGGGACGACTCATTTGCCCCCATCGTCCCCGGGGGCGGGTCCAAATCCCCAAAGTGAAAAATCCAAATCGTTCTCCCTTCGCATTTGAAACTCAGCCGGTTGGCCTTCCACCCAAAGATTTCGGATTTTGGTCATTCGAGGGGACTGAATCAGCAGGGCTGGCGCATACTTACCTTTCCCCATCAACATCTCCTCCCCATTCGCACTATGGAAAATCAAAAGATTATCCTCTTCCGTTTTTTTATTGGATATGTCTCCAAACTGTTCCCGCCAGATAGCTTGGGCCCTGGCCTCTGTCCAAGGACTCTTTCCGCTGAAATAGCGGATCTGCACGCACTCTCCTTTCAGAAACAGGTACTGCGCCTGACGTCCGGCCGTTGCTTTGTCCTCCGCCACAGCCAAAACAAAGGTCCGATTGTACAACAGGGTTTCCCGCACAACTGTAAGGTTCTTTAAAATCTTAAGATCCGTCAGCGACTTGCCTAATTCGGCCAACGCGAACCCTGTTCCCAACACTGAAATAACTGCCAGTAGCAAACATCTTCGCATATCCCTTTTATGTTCGGTTCTCACAACTTCGTCGACTCGCGATTCTTGGAGTCCAAGCCCAGGCTCGTTCTCTGCTAAAGGGATACAATCCCAAAATGTCTTCCCGTTTGTCCTTTTTCAGCTCGGTACGAGTAAAATCTTGTTAGATCAGATGCCGTGCAAAGCCCACTGTCTACCACCTTGCCTACCTTCTCCCTTTCCAGTTGCCGGAGAATCTCACCCGCAAAATTCACTTCGTAGTGCGGAGGCCGAATGCAGGGCCCAAGAAGGGCCAGCATCGAGCTCGGCTCCGACCCAAACTCCTCTCTCATTCTGCGAATCGTTGCCCCCACTACTCCCGCCTCCGTCCCCTTTCTTCCACTGTGCACCAATCCAATCGCACCCGTTTTTTCGCAATGAATCCAGACAGGTCCGCAATCCGCCACCCGGATCACGAGCGATAGATTCTTTTCGCGGGTGATCAGCGCATCCACTGCGGGAATCACTTTCCCTTTGCCACCCTGATTTACGAGCGCCACCCCCACCCCATGGGTCTGCTCTCCTATCCCATAATCCTTGGGTAATCCCGCCTCTTCCAGAATTTGCGGAACATCCGCCGATATCAACGGAGGAACCGAGCGAAGGGTAAACGCATGAAGCAATCCCCGCGCTTCCAACTCTGGAAAGCGTAAAAAAGTCACTGCCCAGGCTGAAGGCCCACTGCGGTCGAGGCCTGCATGTTCAGTTTTGGCTTGGGGGTCAGACTTGCTTCCGCGGGAAGCGGCGGAGGATTTTTTGGACCAAAGGGTGTCGCTGTTGCCCTCTCGAGCGAAGCCACCGCCACATTGTAATCGAATCTCCCCTGCAACTCGTTGAATTGAGCCTGGGTGAGGTTCGACTGGGCATTGATAATATCCAACTGGATTCCTGCTCCCACATTGAAACGAGCCTCGGCCAACCGCAGGCTCTCTCGAGACTGCTCCACATTCCTCTGCTGTGATGTCACCAACTCCTGCGCCTCCTCCATCTTTACGACAGCGTTCCGCACATCACTTTCGACCAAGCGCCGCTTCTCCTCATAGGCCACCTCAGCCTTCCGAATCTGCGCCTTCAACTGCATGAAGCGTCCGGTGCTCAACATTCCGTCAAACAAAGTCCACGTCCCGTTGATTGAGGCCACAGGCCCTTGAAAGCTGTCCGTAAAGGTGGAGCTTCCCGGATTTTGAATCACGTCATACCCTCCCGATCCAACGACTTTCGGAATAAACGCCTCCTTTTTGGCCGCTTCAAAAAGTTTGCTCTGAATTTCGATCTCTTTTTTCACTGCCCGCAAATCATTTCGGTTGAAAACCGCATTCCGCAAAGAGGCCGAGAGATCGGTTTTGACGGGCTGATAGGGTAAATCCCCCTCAACGTACACCGGCGGGGTCCAATCCTCAGCTGATTCGATCGGATAATCCAAAGCCAGAATCTGTGCCAACTGAACCTCGGCCACCCGCTTGTTGTTCCGGGCCCGGATCAGCTGTGGCATATTGTTTGCCAACTCCACGTCCGCGGTCAGGACGTTGAACTTCGTCACCGTCCCAGCCTTGAAACGTTTCTGCTGCGAAGTGAGTTGCTCTTTCTTCAAATTCACCGCCTCCGTCTGTACGTCGATCAGGGCTCGGTTTACTAGAACGGCATACACATTTTTGCGAACCTCCAAAATCACCCGATCGATTGTGTCCCGGAGAAGAAGCATCGACTGGCTTTCCGACATTCGTGCGGCCCGGGTGCGTGACAAGGCGGCTCCTCCGTCAAACAAGAGCTGGGTTACCCGCACCCCCGCATTCCAGTTCATCTCATCGGCGGAAACAAATCCTGCGTTCACCAGCAACCCGTTCAACTCTTTCGACTGATATTCGTAAGTCCCCTGAGCCGTCACTTTTGGGAGCAAGGCACTCCGCACCTCGACCGAAACACCCTCTTTTCTTTTCACCTCCTCTTGGGCCTGGCGAATCTCCGTGTTCTGCTCCAAGGCCAGCGCCACGCACTGGGCTAAATCCAGCCTCTTACTTGAAAATTCGGGTACCGCGGACTTGCTCGCCAACGGCAGGGCGACATCCACCGCCTCTTTTTTCTCCTCCGCCCGGGCGCCCAACACCCCCAAGCCGAAAAAACAAAGGATCCTAATCGCGCGGTAATTCACGGCAGTAATTCTCCATTACCCGATAAATCCGAACCCAAGCATCCTGATCCCCCGAGTCGAGTTGACTCAAAATGACGCTCAAATGATGCCTCAACTCCCCCTGCAACCGCCCCATCAACTCTTTCCCCTTCGTTGTAATTTCCACCAACTTCTGTCGCCGATCCCCCTTCTGAGCCTGGCGCTTTACTAATCCTACCGCCTCCAACCGATCCACCAATCCCGTCGTAGCAGAAGTCGCATGCCCCATCCGTTTGGCCAACACCCCCATCGGCACACCCGACTCCACCGCCAAAAACCCTAATAAGGTGAACTGCGGAATCGAAAGCCGCTTGGCCGAGGTTTGCCGGAAAAGGTCCAACAAAAACCGCCTCTGGAGAAGGGTCGCAATCCTCTCCAACTCGGGAACACGGGGATCCATGATCACCCCGACTCCATTTTGCGGATATTTAGTCATGTGAAATATATACTCAATGAAATGTCCAGTGCGCACAAGTACTGAAAAATACGTAAAATCGGCCCGAAAAACGTTGCCCGCCCCTCCCCGAAGCCTATTTTCCAGCAACTTACTATGACTAACTTTATCTTCCAACAAGCGCTTCCCTTTAGTCTCGTCGCAGGCCTGGTCGGCTTAGTTGCTGCTTGGGGCCTCATCCTATGGATCAAAGGTCAACCGGACGGCAACGATCGTATGCGCGAAGTCGCAGCCGCCATCCAAGAGGGTGCCGCCGCCTACCTTCACCGCCAGCTCCAAGCGGTTTCCATAATCGCCCTCCTTCTTTTCGCCGCCATCTGCTACTTTAAAAATCTTCCCACAGGCATCGGCTTCCTCGTCGGTGCCGCCTGTAGCTTGGTCGCCGGTTTCGCCGGCATGCGCATCGCCGTGATGGCAAATGTCCGCACCGCCCAAGCTGCCACCATCAGTCGCACCGCCGCTCTACGCAACGCGTTCAATGGCGGAGCCGTCACCGGCTTACTCGTTGTCGCCCTCGCTCTTCTATCGATCGGAGCCTTCTATATGGTAGCCTCCAAATATCTCGGCCTCCGCGCCGCCATCGACAGTCTCACCGGCCTCGCGCTCGGTGCTTCCCTCGTCAGCGTATTTGCACGTCTTGGAGGCGGCATCTACACCAAAGCCGCCGACGTCGGGGCCGACCTCGTGGGCAAAATCGAATCGAAACTCGAAGAAGATGACCCCCGCAATCCCGCTACCATTGCCGACAACGTCGGAGACAACGTGGGAGACTGCGCCGGAATGGCTGCGGATGTGTTTGAAACTTACGCCGTCAGCCTGATCGGGTGTGTTCTCGTCGCCTATCTCACTGTCTTCGGTGGCGATGGCAAACCCGAACCCGCCGCCCTCAGTTACCCCTTCATCGTAGGTGGAGTCTCCATTCTCTCCGCCATCCTTGGCATCCTCACAGTGAATTTCGGAAGTGGCAATCCCACCCGCCTCCTCAGCCTCGGCGTCCTCCTCAGTGCCCTCGCCTCGGCCGCCGCCCTTTGGCCCCTCACCCAGATCTTTTTTCCAAACGGTCTCCGCCACGACGGGCAAATTGCATCCACAATGGGCATCTACTTGGCCTCTCTTGTTGGACTCCTTATGACCTTTGTCGTTCTCCTTATCACAAACTACTACACATCCACCCACTACTCTCCCGTTCGGAATATCGCGAAAGCCTCGGAAACCGGACACGCCACAAACATCATCGCAGGCTTGGCCATCGGCTCCCACGCCACTGCTCTCCCCGTCGGCTTCATCGGGATCGCCATCCTCCTCAGCTACCACTTCGCAGGCCTCTACGGCATTGCCATCGCCGTCATGGCGATGCTCTCCATGGCTGGAATCGTCATCTCCCTCGATGCCTTCGGACCGATCACGGATAACGCGGGAGGAATCGCGGTGATGTCTGGCATGCCTAAATCGATTCGCCAACGGACCGATGAACTCGACGCCGTCGGCAATACCATGAAAGCCGTGACCAAAGGCTATGCGATCGCCTCCGCAGGTCTTGCCTCTCTTGTACTTTTCGGAAGCTACGTTCAGGAGCTGAAAGCCCACTTCCTTGCCTTGGGTGCGGCTATGCCCAGCCTCGAATTCTCCCTCACCGAACCCAAGGTCATTATCGGCCTCTTCATCGGCGGACTCCTTCCCTTCGTCTTCACCGCCCGCTCGATGGATGCCGTCGGCGTTGCCGCGGGTGCCGTTGTCCGCGAAGTTCGCCGCCAACTCGCAGCTAAACCCGGCATTCTCTTGGGCAAAGACAAACCCGACTACGGAACTTGCGTCGATATCGTGACCAGAGCCGCTCTCCGCCAAATGATCATCCCCGCCCTTCTTCCAGTCATCTTTGTCGTAGGGGTCGCCGCAATTCCTGGCCTCGGCCCCGTTGTTCTGGGGGGCGTTCTCGTGGGCACCATCGTCACAGGTCTTTTTGTAGCCATCGCCATGACCTCCTCCGGCGGTGCCTGGGACAACGCGAAAAAATATATTGAAGAAGGCAACTGTGGCGGCAAAGGCTCCCTCGCCCACGCCGCCGCCGTGACCGGCGATACCGTCGGCGATCCCTATAAGGACACGGCAGGCCCAGCCATCAATCCGATGATCAAAGTCGTCAACATCGTCGCCATTCTCATCATCCCGATCTTTTTCTAAAGTTCCGAAATCCTAAATCAAATATCCTCCCCTAACGGAGGCACAGCCTGGCCCCTCAAACTCCGCCAGCAAACAGACCCGCACGCTATAAGAATAAGAACGACCAAAAAAAGAAAGAATCCCGTCACTCCCGCATTCGTCGCTTGTGCCACAGCTAGCTTGATCTGACCTGCCTTCTCCGCCTGATCCCAGCCCGCTAAAAAACCCAGCCTCGGATCAGGACTAAAAATCTTCATCCACCCCGCGGAAAAGGTAACGACCACCAGCCACACCAAGGGCAAAACCGTGACCCATGCAAACCTTCCCCTGCCCATTTTAATGAGAACGGTTGTGGCCAAACTTAACGCCATGACAGCCAAAAGCTGATTCGCGACCCCAAAAATCGGCCACAGACTATTGATTCCCCCCTGCGGATCCACGACCCCCTGATACAAAAACCAACCCCATCCTCCCACAAAAAGAAGACTCCCCAACAAACCGCCGAATCCCGACCGAATCTCCCCCCACGGCTTCCAGATCCAGCCCAAAACCTCCTGTACCAAAAAGCGTCCGATCCTCGTTCCCGCATCAATCGTGGTTAAAATAAATAACGCCTCAAACATGATTGCGAAGTGATACCATAACGCCATCGCCGCCCCTCCCGCTTGTCCTACGGATTGGGCAAAGATTTGCGCCATCCCAACCGCAAAAGTCGGCGCCCCGCCCGTTCTTCCGATCATGGATTTTTCCCCTACCGATTTTGCCAGATTTTCCATCTGCTCTAGCGTCACGGGAAATCCCGCCGCCGTAATCTGCGCCACCACGGCCGCAGGCTCACCCCGTAGATTAATCGCAAAATACTCCCCTGCAGGCATCGAACAGGCAGCCACTAAAGCCAGAACCCCTACACACATCTCCGTAATCATGGCCCCATATCCCACCATCCGAATATCCGCCTCACTCGCCAACAGTTTGGGCGTTGTGCCAGATGCTACCAGACAGTGAAATCCGCTGATCGCTCCACATGCAATCGTAATGAAACAGAACGGAAAAACCGGACCCGCAAAAACTGGTCCACTCCCGTCGATGAAACGCGTCAAAGCAGGCATCTGCAGTTGAGGCGCCAAAATAGCTACCACGACTCCCAGCGCACCCACCGTCCCTATTTTTAAAAAGGAGCTAAGGTAATCCCTTGGCGCCAAAAGAAGCCAGATCGGCAGGACACTCGCCGTCAGTCCATACCCCATGATCGACCACGCCAATGTCGGCGCCTCCCACGTGAACATTTTGGCTAGCAAGGGTGTCTCGGCTGCCCACTTCCCCGCCCAGACACACCCCACCAAACCCAACACCCCAAAAATTGTCACCCAAAGTGTCCTCGTTCCACCCGCCCCTCGCATTCCCAGCCCCATCGCCAAAGCCAACGGCATCGTCAACACAATGGTAAACAAACCCCACGGACTCTCTGCCAACGCTCGGACAACCACCAGTGCCAAAACAGCCATTAAAATTGTAATGATTCCCAAAAGCCCTACGACGGCCAAAGTTCCTGCGACTGGCCCCACCTCTTCTCGCAACATCTGACCGACCGACTTGCCTCTCCGCCGAACACTCAGCCATAAAATGATGCTGTCATGCACCGCCCCTCCCAAAACAGCCCCAATCAAAATCCATAAAAGCCCCGGCAAATAACCAAATTGCGCCGCCAATACCGGACCCACCAAAGGCCCGGGACCCGCAATCGCCGCAAAGTGATGCCCAAAAACCACCCACCGGTTTGTCTTAACGAAATCTCTCCCATCCGCACACCGCTCCGCAGGAGTGACCCGTTTGGGGTCGATCGTTAATACCGTTGCCATCAGCCACGCACTGTGGAAACGATAGCCAATCGCATAAACACACCCAGTGGCTACCACCAACCAAAGTGCATTCACCGGCTCTCCCCTCTGCCAAGACACCACCCCCAACGCTCCCGCCCCTACCAAGGCAACCACTCCCCAACCCATCCGGCTCCAGATTCCTAGGCTGCGATTCATCTATCTTGAACTAGCAGATCAGTTGTTCACGACCAGCCCTTCATCCGACTTGCTCGCCCGGCCGATTACTTTAATTAAAAAGCATGAAACAAATCTTTGCCGTCTTAGCTCTTCTCCTATCCCTTCTCGTAGTTTTGCCAGATTCCTTTGCGCAAACCTCCTCCCGCACTTCCACATCACAAAAGAAATCAAAACGAAGTAGCTCAGATTCCACTCCTTGGGAAAATGTCACCCTTCTTCTCGACAGGCCTGAAAAACCCTACGAAGTCATCGGCTTGGTTAGTGCGCCCCAAATTTTTCTTTGGGACGATGAGGAGTCGATGAAGGAGTCCCTCCAAAAGCAGGCCTGGAAAATGAAAGCTGACGCCGTCATTCTAGACCGGGTCGATACCAGTTTCCGATTCACAGGTCCCGCAGGTGGCGCCAACGGCCGTGCCATCCGCTACAAATAATTATAGCGTTTTCCGCCTGCCTTCAGGCCACTAATTCAGGCCTTGTAGGTTCAACCAACTGATACTCGTTATTCCTCTGCCTAGGCTCGTAACCGGCCTCTCGGATGAGCCGGCGCATCTCGTCCAAAGTTAAACGGAAGCTTGTTCCAGCACTGGAAACCACATTCTCCTCCATCATCAAGCTCCCAAAATCATTTGCCCCAAATTTTAAAGCTACCTGCCCCATTGCAGGTCCCTGTGTCACCCAACTGGATTGAAGATTCGGAATATTATCCAGAAAAATCCGTGCCAAAGCCTGCATTCGCAAATACTCATGGGACCCAGCCTTCTCAGCCTTCAACACCGTATTTTCAGGCTGAAAGGTCCAACAGATAAATGCTGTGAATCCCCCCGTCCGATCCTGCAGATCCCTTAACCGCATCAGATGCTCCACTCTCTCCGCAGGCGTCTCCACGTGACCAAACATCATCGTCGCACTTGAACGGATACCCATTCCGTGGGCAATCTCCATCACTCGAAGCCAAGCCTCCGCCCCGCACTTCCTTGGTGCTATTTTTTGGCGCACCCGATCCACTAGAATCTCGGCACCACCCCCAGGAATACTTCCCAATCCCGCCTCGCGAAATTTGCCGATTACCTGTTCCAACGAAATTCCAAACACCTCTGCGAAATGGTTGAATTCCGGTGGCGAAAAACCGTGAACATTCACCTGCGGATATTTCGCTCGCAAGTGCCGCAATAGATCTAGGTACCACTCCAAGTCTAGTTTCGAATGATGTCCCCCTTGCAGAAGAATCTGATTTCCACCTACCGACACCAACTCGTCAATCTTGGCATCAATCTGCGCATGGCTCAGGACATAGTGATCAGCATCCTTCTCTGTTCGGTAAAATGCGCAGAATTTACAGTAAACGTCACAGACGTTCGTATAGTTAATGTTTCGATCCACGATGTAAGTGACCACTTCCTTGCCCCGCCCCTCATAATCACTCGCCTTGGCTAAATTCCTTCTACGGTCAGCCGCTTCTCCAAGTCTCGCCAAAGGCCATCTATACATCTCCTCCGCCTCCGAAGCTGAAATTCTTTCCCCTTCTAGGACCTTCGCCTCCAAACTACTCATGGGGTATCTGTTTTACCGCGAGATATCGCCCTGACCCAGTAACTTGAAACCCCCGCGCCCCAAAACCTGTGACCCAAGCTCATTGTCATCCAAATTCAAACAAAGAGCCGGCCTTGCTTCCGGGCGCACCAAAAAAGCAAACGTCGTCAAAATATTAATCTCAGCCTCCAGCAGGGACGAAAGCACTTTGGGCAACTCCGTAGCTGCCCCTAACTCGACCGCTACGACGGTCGACTCAGTATGAGCGACCGCCTGCTCATGAAAAATCGCACGAGCCTGATCCGGATCATCGACCACCATCCTCACAATCGAACTGTCCGTGGTATCGAGGATCGTCAGAGCTACTACGTGGACCTGTCGGCTGTGCAAAATTCGAATCAGCTCCAACAACCGTCCTGCTTTGTTCGCTAAAAAGATCGAGAATTGGCGGACAGGATCCGCTTGGTTTTTTTGAGTAGCCACGCCCATGCAAAGATTCTACCCCCTCTCCTCAGCCCCGCCAACCCAGGATCACCTTGGCCGTATTCCTTCCACTCGCCCCAAATACCCCTCCCCCTGGATGCGTGCTTGCCCCAGTTAGATACAAATTCTTCATGGGTGCCCGATAGCAGGAGATCTCGGGCAAAGGACGAAACATAAACATCTGATCCAAGCTCATCTCAAAGTGCATCACGTTTCCCCGAAGCAATCCCAGGTCCCGCTCCAGATCCAACGGAGTCTGAATATATCTCCCGATCATTTTCCCCTTCATATTCGGTGCGTACTGGCACACTAAGTCATACAACTTGTCCGCCTCCCGCTCCCGAATTTGATCCCAATGCTCACCATTTCTTAATTCATAACTGTGATACTGTGCCCAAGTAAATAAGGTGTGCTTTCCCTTCGGTGCCAAGGTCGGATCAATCGCGGAAAACGTCATCGCCACTACGCTCGGATTCGCCGGAGGTTGATAACCCAGATAATCCCGATAGCTGCTCTCCAACATTGCTCGATTCCGGCACAGCAACTGCATGGCCGTATGATAGCTCCGGGGTTGCGATTCGCTTGCAACCTCACTCCCATACACAGGCAACTCCTCCACTGCGTGCCTCACCACCATCCCAAAACCATTTCCAATCCGTGCCTTTTTCATCCTATCTGGCAACTCCGAGACCCCATCCTTTAGCAGATCACAAAAGAACGTTTTTAGATGGCACGCTGCCACCACTTTTTCTGTCTCATACACCCCCCCCTCGGTTTTTACGTCCCATCTTCCCCCCTTCTTCCGAACCTCCTGCACTCCCTTTCCTAAGAAGAGTTCTCCCCCGTGCCGTTCCAGGCACTTGACCAAAGCCGTCGCCAAAGACCCACTTCCCCCTTTGGCTCGCTTCGCCCCACACTTATGGATCATCGCGTTCCACCCAAACATATCGCCACTGGCCACTTCGTTGGGCGCAGGTCCGCTCTGCGCAGACAGCCAAAGCATTGCGGTCCGCAGGTGTTCATTTTCAAAAGTCTCCTGAATCACCTCCCCATACGGTGCCATCAACTGCCGTGCCGTATCTAAACTCGACCACAATCTGCGAGACTGCGGGCGAAACAGATTCCTCTTCACAATCGTTCCAAAGAGTCGCCCGGGAGAAGGAGGCGCAAGAAACGTCTCGAAAACCCCCTCGTTCAACTCCGTCCACCGCTCCACATATCTGCGATACGCCTCCGCATCACGCGAACTAAACTCCGCAATGCTCTGACAGGTTTTTTCAACGGATCGATGAAACGAAATTCCACGCCCCGTTCCCTCAACGGGATAGTAAGCCCAAGGATCCATCTCGATATACTCCAGCCCTTCTCTCGCTAAATTCAGCTCCGCAAGAACGGGAGTCAGATGAATCATGATGTGTACTGAAGAACCCACATCGAACCGAAACCCTGGCACCAGATCCTCCCGGGTACACACCGCACCTCCGGGCAAGTCGCGACGCTCCACCACGGCCACCTTCAAGCCCGCCTTTGCTAGATAGCAGGCGCAGATCAGGCCATTGTGACCCGCCCCCACCACGACAATGTCGTACGCCAGAAAGAATTACCTCGCTACCACCAAGCGACGCTGACTCAATTTCTTCACAAAGCGCCCGATTCTCTCCGCCGCAACCTCGATCCGATCCAAAGCGGTCGCATAGCTGCAACGCACAAAACCCTCTCCACCTGGGCCGAACGCCTCTCCAGGCACCACTGCCACCTTCTCTTCATCCAACAGTTGCAAGGCAAACTCTCTCGAGGTCAGCCCCGTGCTTCGAATATCCACAAAAAGATAAAAAGCCCCCGCTGGATTCGTCGGCTTTAACCCAGCCTCCTCCAGCTTCCTTCTGAGAAAATCCCTCCTCATCTGGTAGCTCTCCCGTGCTTCCCGAGTCGTTACCTCCGCTCCACGGAGCGCCTCTACAGCCGCCTCTTGGCTAAGCGTGGGAGCACACAAAATCGCGTACTGATGGATTTTCATCATGGCTTCAATCAAGGGAGCCGGAGCACATGCATATCCGATTCGAAATCCTGTCATCGCAAACGCCTTGCTTAATCCGTGCAGAAGAATTGTCCGCTCTCTCATTCCAGGACGCGTTACAATCGATTCATGCTTCGTCTCATACGTCAGCTCTGCATAAATTTCGTCGCTAATGACCAATAGGTTGTTCTCCACACACACCTTGGCCAAAGCATCCAACTCGCGACCACTCAGAACTGCCCCTGTCGGATTCGTCGGAAAATTCAGCAGCAAAACCTTTGCTCCTTTTGCCGCCTCAGCCACGGCCTTCGGATCCAGCCGGAACCCATCCTCTGCTCTTGTCCGAATCGCCCGACCTTTCGCATGGGCCAAAGTGATCGACGGCGCGTACGAAACATAACACGGCTCATGATACAAAACTGCCTCGCCAGGATTTAAAACAGCCCGCAACGCCAGATCAATCGCCTCACTCACTCCCACGGTCACTAAAATTTCATTTTCTGGATTGTACCGCTCCCCGAAAATATTTTCCACGTACGTAGCCACCTCATTTCGCAATTTAAGACTTCCTGAGTTCGAGGTGTAGCCCGTCCGCCCGTGCTCTAAGGAGTAAATCGCCGCCTCTCGCACCGCCCAAGGCGCAGACACATCCGGCTCCCCGATTCCAAGCGAGATCACATCCCCTCGCTTCTGCACAATCTCAAAGAAATCCCGAATCCCAGATCGTGGAATTCCTTTTACATGATCGGCGAGAAATTCTCCCCCACTCTTCATGGCGAGATCGAGAGTCTCTCCGCCTTGTCATCCTGGAGAAACAGAACTCCCGCCTCCTTATACGTTTTCAGCTGAAAGTGAGTCGCCGTTGAAATCACCCCCTGAATTGTGGACAGCTTTTCCGCCACAAAACCCGCAACACGTTTTAGATCCGATCCCTCAACCACAATCAGCAGATCATATCCCCCGCTCATCAGTTGACAGGAAACCACCTCCGGATATCGCGCAACTCGGGCGGCAATCCGATCAAATCCCCCATCCCGCTCAGGCGTGATTTTTACCTCAATCACCGCGCGAACACCCCCATGCCCTGTTTTGTCCGAATCCAAAATAGCTTGGTAGCCCAGAATGACTCGGTCCGATTCAAAACGACGCAGTGCCTTTTCCACCTCAGGCTCTGATTTTCCCGTAAGTTTGGCCAGCTCAGCCGTGGGCAAACGCCCCCGCTCTTTCAAAATTTGTAGGAGAGGATCCATGGTAGACCTCAGGTTTGTTCCCTGTGTAAGGGACTTAAGGGACGAGGAAAATCTTGCCCGTGTAAGGGCACTTTACTTCTGTTCCAGGCGCAAAACCCTTTACATCCACCAACCCCGCATAAGGCGCATAGGGGCTTCTCACCATCCCTGTCTTGCCGGAAACTTTTTCTCCCTTGGGATAACTGGCTTTCGTAGGAGTACTCTTCTCCGCGGTTTCAGGCGGTGTCCAAGGCTTCTTCTCCTCACTTCCAGCCGTTTGTGTCTTCGGGCTCGAGGAACTCGCTGCAGGAGTATCACTCGCTGCAGGCGTCGTCGTATCTCCATAGGTAGTCGTTACCTCTTCCGCATCCCCAGGAACGGTGCAACCCGTCCAAACAAAGGCGACGCCAAGACAACCCAACCATGCAATCCATCGAAAATTCATAAGTTGTAAGCGTATCACAGTCACTTCTTTGGGGCAATCCCTCCCTCTTTCTTGCGAAAAGTCACCTTCAACCGCCCTTCCGCCTTTTCTCCGGGCTTGAGATCCAAATGTTGGCCAAAAAGAACGCAGTTACCCTGACGAATCGGGCCCTCAGGCCCTCGCTCCACGTCCAAAAGCGGATATCCCCACGCCAAGGGAAGATTTTCTGAAGCCAAAGTCACCTCAAACCCATCCGTTGTCACCGCCACCACTCTTGTCACCCCCGATCCGTGCCACATCTCTCTGTCAGATTTCTTGGTTTCCCCAAATTGCCAACCCCCCCGACCCGACTGATCTGGCCCCAGATTCAAATTCAGCTCCGTCGCAAAGTTTGCCTCTAAAGGCAACTTTCCCGTATTCGTAATTCGATAAGAAACTTCGATTAAGCCTCCTACCGCATCAATCGCATAGGTTTTTTCCAGCAAACACGGCATCCGCGTTCCCACGCGATACAATCCCCCATCCCGTTCCAACGCGAGCGTCACCCGACTGCCCGTTTGCCGCATCTGCTTAATCTCAAACGGCTGAAGAATAAAATCTCCCAGTTCAGGATACGTCCCCGCTGACAACTGCTCGACGGAAGTTCCCTTTGCAAAAAAGTGATCCTGAAAAAGTCGCCTCTCGTACCAATCCACAGGACCTGTGCTTGCCCCGTTCACCCCTTCATCTCGTCGCGTCAAAACATCCGCTAAATTTTTCCCCAGTTCAGGTAACCCGACCTCAAGGCAAGCCCCGCCTAAGTGGGGCGCAAAAAGCAGGCTCAACGCAGGATGCCCAGCCACCACCTCCATCTGCCCATCCGCATTGACATCTTCCCGCACCAGATCCGTTTCAGTCTGACCTGCCCTCATCTCCGCCTCGGCCATCAGAAGCTCCCGCCACAACGCGCCTCGCAAATGAGGCAAGTGAACACCCCCCTGTGTCCCGTGCCACTGCGCCGTTGAACACTGCGCCCGCCACAACCGCTCCATCACCCCACGAGCTCCGGGAAAAGAGCTCTTTGCTTTCAACCTTCGCCCCAACATCAAATTTTTTCGATAAAGCAGGTTTAACTCCTCATACCGAACACGAAAGGAAGACCACGACCCTCCGCGGAAAAACGGAAGCCACTTCCCAGCGTCAAACCTCTGTGCCAACTGCCCTCGTTCTCGAAAATACTCCTTCCTTGCCACTCCAGGCAAAGACCAACCCCCCAACTCCGCAGGCGTACCTGGTGGCAGGGAAACTCGCCCCCGCGCACTCTGTCTCTCCAACTGGCGTTGCCCTGTCAACGTGTTCACCCAGCTGGCCGACTCCTGCAACTTCGTAAATAAATTCCCCAAATAACCAGCCACCCCGCCAGGTACGGGCCCCCAGTTTTCTAAGTTTCCAGCAAACGTTAGGGTAATATCTTCCGCCCGATTTGCCATGCGTCGTAAATAACCGAAAAGGTCATCCAATGTTCCATGCGGAATAAATCGGGCTAAATCTGGACACGTCGGTAAGACAGACAATAAATTTCCCGCCTGATCCGTAACATAGTGACCATTCATTTTTGCAGGAGTAATTCCCGCCTGCTGAAAGAAAGAACCCTCCACAATCGCGTACTTCAGTCCCGCTCTCCCAAAGGCTCCACACAACGACGGCCCCCAAACCCCCTCCGCCAGCCACGCCCCTCCTGGAGACGCTCCCAACTTCTCCTTCAACCAGCTATTCATTTTCTGCAACTGCCCATCTCGATCCTCCTCCGCCCACTCCACCAAGACAGGTTCATAAAATCCTCCCGACATCATCTCAACTCTCCCCGTAGCTACCAAATCCTTCACTTTTTTTAATAAATCCGGATGCCTCTCCGCCCACATCTCCATCAAAGGACCGCTGACATGCAAATTGAGTGCCACCCCTGGATGCTTTTCAATCACCTCCAACACGGGCTGATACACCGTCCCCGTGATTCGATCCACCACTTCAGGCAGATTTCCCACGGGTTGGTGCATATGGAATCCGAGAACTAAATTCACGTTCTTCATCAGAAGTCCTAAATATACCAGTTCTTCATGTCCAACGCACGCACTGGCCCGCTGAACTCAATCAACCCCCGTTCGGGATACCGCTCCACCTCCGCCCCCCCGCGAAGGATCCGCACCAAAAAGCTTACCTCTCCCCCCTCTCTCCTCCAACCAAGCGAGGAAAAGGGCAGTTGAGCCTGCAATCCCTTTCCCTCCGCCACTTCCACCACACAATCCGTTTGTTCATAAACCACACCGTCCTTCGATTTTTCCAAATTCACCTGCCACCCGTCGCCTTGGCGGATAAATCGCAACCGAACCGGCACAGGCAGGTGGAAATCTACAATCACCTCGTCGCCCACCAACTCATTCGAATCTATGCGGAAATAAAAGTTCTTTTCCCCGTATCCGTAATAAATGTTTTTCACACGCCGATCCCCCTGAGCCATAGCACCCTGATCTCTCCACGCTTCGTATCTTCCTGCACCCGCCCAATCCAGAAAACTCGATGTTCCGCCTAATTTGGGTTCAATCGCCCGTGTCGGCAGCACACCCAACCGTATCTCCGCACTACAGATTGGCACGCTCAACCCCGCTGGAGGTGTCACCCCCAAACGCCGATACACATTCTGTAATCTTGCCCTAAATAATCCGTCGAAGATCAAATCGCTGTCCGTCTGAAAATCCGGGCCGTACCACCAAAACCAGTCACTTCCCTCCGCCGCATACAGATCCTCCCACGCCGCCAACTTCACTTCCGTAGCCAATTTTCCCTTTCCTTCCTCCCGTAGTAGAAAATCCCGCGTCCGCTTGATCCAACTCCATCCCTGATTCTCCTCCGGATCCCCAATCCAGATGTCAAAGTTCCCACTGATCCACGAACCCGAATGGAGGCGCCCCGCCGGCCTCCCCATATGCCGATCCAAATAACCCCCAAGGGTTGTCGAGCTCACCCCCTTCGTTTTTTCCAGACGAAGATAAAACTCATCCAAAAATGCCTCCCCGCTGTCGGGAAACGCTTCCCATGCGTTTTCTCCGTCTAATGCCAACAACACAATTCCATCCTGCGGCATCACCTGCGCGATATGCTGCAAATGAACCCGTAAATGCTCCGCCGCCATCTTCGGTTCGGTTCTTGCCGCCGTAAATCCGATGTAATCCGAGAGAGGCCGTTCGCGGAAAAGTGCCTTCAGACTCGCCCCTCCCTCCTCCACCCTCCACGCCTGAAACAGCTCGGAATGATTCCCGTGCCACCCCTGCGCTTCCAATCCTCGAAACAAAACCATCTCATCTGTGCAGAAATACTCGAATCCCGCTTTGGCGATGAGCGGAATCAACTCTGGACAGACCGATCCTTCCGAAGGCCATAACCCTCGCGCCTTTCTTCCAAACACCCGCTGATGCGCCTCTTGGGCCTTCTCCAGTTGCGCCAGCGCATCCTCCGGTGCCTGCAACCGTTCTGGCAACCGCACTCCCGGCATCGCCCGCTTCGCAATATCCGTATCCACCAACAGCGGCAGAATAGGATGGTAAAACGGCGTCGTTGTCAGCTCCACCTGCCCCGAATCTGCCAGCGCCCGATATTCCCCTAAAATTCCCCGCAACATCTCCTGATGAATCTCCAACACCCGTTGCTTCTCCTCTTCCGTGAAATCCCGCCCCTTCTGAATCAGCTCCCCCAACTCCGAATACTTTTTCCTCACCGCAAATCCGCACCAGCTCAGGTTAAACCAGACCTGCAGATCCCTCAGATCCTTATCCCGAAATCTCCGCATATTCTGATCTGATTGACCCGCCCCCGCCCTTCTCCCCCGCAAATCGAGCAACTGCCGATACCTCGGATAAGGATCCACACAGGTCATCCAGTTGATTTT
>Ga0214923_10001423_pt1 | contig 34018 bp, 25 predicted proteins | sample LL1510_MetaG_FD_177993 | JGI IMG/M metagenome (GOLD analysis project Ga0214923, IMG submission 177993) | Freshwater microbial communities from Lake Lanier, Atlanta, Georgia, United States - LL-1510 | ecosystem: Environmental > Aquatic > Freshwater > Lake | place: USA: Georgia | collected...
CAACAACCGGCGATGTCGACAAAGATGAACGACAGATGTATTTGTAAATGGGATATGCCGTCAACATTGGAATGTCAAAATCCATAGGAAATGGCCATGGATCACAAGAAATGCGACCCTTAAGCGAGGAAGTGGGACTTGACAAATTTATACAAGATCGCAATAGTCAAACATATCTGGACTCTGTATTTTCTGGAGAAAACATAAAATTTAGCGATGATATTGCAACAAGAGAAAAACAAATAAAGGCAGAATTATTTTCTAGGATATACATGAATCATGTCATTCAACAAATATCGGGAAAAATTATATTTCCTGAAGTCAATCAAACTCAGGGACTGAGTCAAGAATTGCAAGATACATTGAATGACATAAAAACCAGGATTCATACAATTGGAGATGTTCACATGTCTTCGGCATTTACTCCGTCAAGATTTCCTGGTTTTTCCGCTGGAAGAAAAATGACGGATGACATCGAAAAAGAAGGAAGTGAAGGAGAAATCAGAGTCAGAAATAATACATTTTACAGCCGTATTGAATACGCAAGACAAAAAGCAGATAGATACAAAAGAACCTCATCTGTTACTCCCGATAATTTTACTGTGGAGTCCATTTATTCTCCGGAAATGGAAAAATCAGAAAATCCCCAGTACGATGTGTTGGACGCAGTAGCGAGGAACTCGCACGCATTGATTGAGCCTTCATGGTTGATTATGAGGGATATTATTCCCGGTATAAATTCATTTAAAAATGGAACACCACAGCCTTTTTTTGAACAAGTGGTAAAAAAAATACAGTATGTGCGCACACCTCAAGGTGTAAAAATTTCAATACCAGGAAATTCACCAAGCGACTTGTTAAAAAACGCCGCATTGGTGCTTTATGACAAATATCTTGAAGAAAAATCAGAATACGAAAACTGGGCAAATAATCCTCAATATAATGATATTCGCAATAAAATACTAACAACCATATTTGAAGAAGCACAAAAAGATCCAAATTTAAAAAATAAAATATCTCCACAAAATCCTAACATAACAGTTCAAGATGTTGCAGATTATCTTGTAGATTTTAATAAATCAACAAGATCAGACGTAATATCACTAATAAAGAACGCTACTCAATCAACCGGTATTAATGCGAGTGATGCAAATAGGGCAATGCTTTGGGGCGTACATCTTGCAAGCAAAAGGGAAGGAATCGAACAATTAACACCACAAAGAAGGGCAGTACAAGATTCCAATGACATTTACATGTTATTTCCTCAATTAACTGCAGCCATGACCGGTTGTTTTGAGATAGAAAAAAGCAGAGTGGGATTGGGAGTATTTTCCAGTGCAAATGATAGACAATCAAAAATAGACACGGTAAAAACAAACTTGACTTTTGGAGACTGGGTTAAAAAATCATTAGAAAAAATAACAAATTCTACAAATAGAACGCCGCAGCAACAGCAGCTAGCGCAATTGTTCAAAGATGTTGATAATGCGATGCAATTTGGATTTTCCTAAGGATTATGAAAATGAGCAATATATTGAATTTTTCTAATATTTCCAGTGCAGCATTTGGACATTGGATAGTGCTTCCAAATGGAAAAATATCGTATATGTTAGGAAGCATGCATGAAAATCATCCTCACAAAAAAATTCGCGACACTACATCTAACATAAAAGGCATAAAAAAAATTTCTGTCCACGGGTTGGAATCTGAACATTACGAAGATGGATCATACAAAATTGGAATTCAAGTCGTAAAACATGGAAAACTTGAAGATTTATCAAATTTAATACAAAGAGAATTGCTTCAGCAATCCAAAATAATTCACTCAAAAATAAACGGACACAATTGCAAAACAATTTTATTTAAAAATTCAAACATAAAATTGCAAATTATTGATCACGGAAGTTATCAACTTCTTGTGTTACGTGAAGCCAATCATCATCCGGTTTCGTGTCACATAAAAAAAACCGACAGTGAAGAAAACAATGACAATAATTTCATAAAAATTGCCGCAGAATACCTTGCGCATGAAAATCACAGGACTTCTCTTGCAATACATGGAAATGGTATCATTAGTCATGCACCTGATCATATAATGTTTAATATAAGCCCAATATTATATTGGCCATCTCATGAAAGAAATCTGTTTTTTCGCACTCCAGATGTTGCATTTTAAGAATTCAAGGACAGAGGAACAATATGCAGTCGACAACGGAGCAAGATGCAATCCCATTTTTTTCAATTCCAGAAAGAACGATGCCTTCTGTTGATTCGTTATCAAGTGATGAACTTTCAGGAATTTTTGATTATCTGGATCCAAAATTTTTTCATTTGCCAATTGAACAAGTATTGCCTTCATACTTGAAAAAAGAATCGGCAGTATTGCATGAAGAAAAACAATTTTCAAATGGATTAAAAGAAATTTTTCCGTCAAAGGTTTTTTCAGATCAGGAAATTCAAGAAATTTCTACAAAATTGTTTGCATTTATGAAAATGTATGCATATTGCAATAAAAAAAATATTCCCATACAAGATTGTGAAACATTGCTTTCCCTTATCACAAATATTTACACTTCTGACCAAATTATCAAATTTGGAAATCTGATAACAAAAACATACAAAATTATCATGGGATTGCTTGATTTTCATCACAGAATCGGCAAGTTCAACTTCTATGTCAAAAATCCAGACATGCTTTTCCCCGAAGAAGATATTGAAGCGGAACAATGGGGACAAGGAGCATATTCAAAAACGGGTGTATGGTCTTATGGCAAGCAAGATATGGCATTTTTGCCAACTGTTCGTGCAACGTTTGTTGCAAATGGTCGTCACCCTCATCATGATTTTGAAATGTCGGTGTTGCAAGATGCCATCATGGAAGGCAAAATTATTGTCACTTCTGAGTTTATTGACAAGCAAATGATATTCACAAAACATGGATACATTGAAGAATCAGAAAGGAAGCAGCATCAACGCAGTGCATTTCTTTATGTATTCAATCAAGCAAAACAAATGTCAAATTGGCATAAGTATTCAAACAAATACATGAATACGTTGCGATGTGAAATAAAAAACAACCGTCAAAACAAAATTTTTTCAGTTTCTTGCAGGACATTCAAAGGGCTATCTGGATTGGACGAACACTGGATATTGGAAATATATAATTTGCACGGCAAAAAAATTGGACACATTACCACAAATTTCAAAGAAACAGATTTCATAAAACACGTTGCTCGTCCGTGCGCTGCATTCATTTCTTCGTACATGATGTCAGAACTGGCAGTGTATGTGTATTGTGCAGCAAAAAATGCTCCATTGCCTCATGAGGCCATTTGCGCTCCAAATTCGAATCCTTGGAGTGCCATGCGAATCGCAGGCAACATTCACTATTTGCCATCATCTTCAACGGGACAACTTGCCTCTTCAGCAACAATGATTCAGCCATCGTATTTTCCGACAAGATCAATGCATCCTGTGTTGAATATATTGTTAAATGAAAAAGAAAATGAAAACAACAAAATTTTCAATCCTAATTTGTGGTGGGAAACATTTCAATCAGCAGTTTCAATAAAAAAAATATCACAGGATGCATATCGAGTAGAATATCCCGGAAGCAATTATCATGTTGATGTTGAAAAAAAGGAAATTCATAAAGGATATTTGATTACACTCGCAAATGATTTTTTTGAACAAATTCAACAACTATTCATTCCTGCTGATCAAGAAGACGAAAATAACTTGCTGGGAATTGTTGCGTTTGCTCGATGCATGAAAATAAGAAATGCTCCATCTTTTGAAGAATTTGGGTTTTTTGTCAATAATGATGAGCTTTTTTGGAATTCCAAGGAGAAACTTAATTCAGAGCCTTCAATTGGAATGCCAAATAAATTGCCGCCTTTGTCAATTCCAGAAAAACCTATTTCCTACAGTATAAATAATTCTTCAATGACATTTGTCAAATTTTCAAACATGAATGAAATAAACGGAAATCTTACAAAATATTTGAAAACATTTGAAAGAAATGAATTATTGGATGTTTCCCAGGAAACAAACTCAATAAATGATTATGAAAATTTTTTTCACAGCGTATTGAATTTCTACGATTCAAATATTTTGTCAACTCGCATTGTTGATCAAGAAAATGCAATGCAAATGATAAATATTGCGCCAATTATTCAAGCAGTTCATTCATTGTCTGTTCATGCAAACAAAAAAATGATTGTTCCTCAATTGGTAAAAGTAAATGAATTTGGTCAACATGAAGACAAATCTGCAAAACCTACGCAATTTCAATTTATTAAAATTGAAAATCAAAAATTCAATTTTTCATACAAGATTATTCTGCATTCAGAAAAAATCATGAGGAATACTCGCTCTCCAAGCAAAGTAAAAAAAATAATTGTAAGTGACTTTTCCAAGAATTATTCATTTTCAATAATATGCGAAGACATCAAAAACAATCCCATTTTTGTTTACAAGCCTCAAAGACAGTTTTCATTTGGAAACGTAGACATATTCTCAAACATAGAAATGATCATTTGCGGCTATCTTCCCGATTTTATTTTTTGGGTGAACACAGATGGCATGAACATCCACAAAAACATGAGGATATCTACGGGAAATTACGCCAAAACAATGGAAAAGATATCAATTGCCTCGAAAGACGCGACAGTGAAATGGAACATGCCGTTTTCGCCGAGTTGCACCATGATGAGCGCTCAATACGAAACGGTAAAATCCTGGATCACCAGGCAGTTTCCCTCGCTGAAAGGAATGAAGCAAGGACCAGGACATGGAAATTTTGATGTGTTAACACACATGTTGAATTGCGCAACCCTTGTAGACGTAGTGCGATCAGATGGATATTGTCCAGCAGCACAAATCAACAATGATCGCATGACAATGATTCTTCGTGTTGCCGCAGTGTTGCACGATGTTGGAAAAGCCTCAAAGGAAGATGGAGGTGTTGGCGGAATTTCCGAAGATCATCCAAGATACTCGTCAATTCTTGCAGAGCCTCTTGCGTCAGAATTCTATTTCGATCCCGAAGAAAAAAATCTTTTATTGAAGCTTATCAGATATCATGATGTTTTTGGAAAAGCGCAAACAGGAAAAATAGGGTCAATTGACGAGGCAATTTCTCATGTAGCAAAAATCTCCGGAGATGTGTTGTCCGCAGACATGTTGTATCACATTTATCGTTGTGATGTGGACAGCATTCCTGCTTTGGGAATAGAAGGCAAGAATGTTGCCGAAGAAATATCTGAGCATACCTTGGTTTCTGCGGAAACATTATTAAACATGGTAAAAGAATATATTTCGGTCAATAAATTTGAACCGATTGACATGCAACAAATATGGACCGAAGACAGAAAGTTGTTTTCAGGGAAAAAAATTCCTACGCAAGGAAGAAAAACAATACTTTCCGGTGAATTTGTGCAAAAAGTAAATGATTTTTCGGAAACACATGCGCTGTTTACCGGAGAAAAACCAAATCAATTATACAATCCACAATATTTTAAAAAAATAAAATTAATGATAAAACAAATTAAAATAAGTCCTGATATTTCACATGCGCGAGATTTGGGAATGCATTATGATGGGGCTACTGGATCTGTGGCACGATGTTTCATATGGACAACTAGGGATTTTGTAAACAAGATGTTTTTCAATGGGGTAAAAAATTACATAGGATTGTCATACTCTGGCATACACGCACTTGTAAACTCTCCCATTGGCAACAAGAAATCTATTGCCTCGATACTCAGTACAGAGAACAATTATGAAAAAATAATTGATGATAAATTTCTCTTGGTATTTGATTATCATGCTGGAAAAATCATTGATCAAAATGATGCCGAAGAATTAATGACTGTATGGAAAAAATGGAAACAATACAAGGAAGGATTTTCTGCATTTTCATTGACTGTAAATGAAATAGACATGTTTGACATGAATTCATTGGCACTTCATCTGGGGTATTCAACAATAAGAAATAACGACGGAACAATTGTTTGTCTTGATCCACGAAGAATTGCAATAATTGGAGCGTATGAAATAACAGATAGCAAATCGCAAGTTGCACCAAGTGTTTTTGCAACCAAAAGTTACTATGGAAGTAATCCTGCAACCATTGAAGTGCTTCTTTCATCGGGTCACGCGGAAAAAGTGATTTTACCCAAAATTAATTTTTCAGAAATATTTCTGGAAACAAATCATACTCATTATTTTGACAAAAATGCATGGGATGGCGTTCCGATGGAAGAGTCATACAAAAGGGAATTAGCATGAAAATCCCTGTTGTCTCACAAAATTTTACGTTGAATAATGATGAGTCTTCAATTGTTCAAAGTCAATTTGGTCAACTCTTGAAAGATACGGAAAACAAGGATTGGTCAAAATTTTTCATTGATGATTTGTCAAAAAAACTCAAGCAATATAAATCAACAATTCCGCAAAACATTTTGTCTCGTCCCGAGCAAGTCAGGGAAATGATGGCATGCTTGGGAGTTCAGCGAGTTGATTTGCCGAAAATGCCAAATGGGAATCATGTAACATGGTGGTATTTTTTGCAGTTTAAATCATGTCTTTCGTGTGTTTATCTTTCAAAAAAAGATGCATCGTATCCATTGAAAAGAAAATGTCTTAATCCAAAAATTCAATTTCCAGAATTTATTGTGTATTCGTCAAGTCTTGACACATGTACTCATTGGCGAGCAGGATATGATGATGAACGAATCGAAGAACAGAAATCAATGGGCATGAATGAATCATCATTTATTTGGGCATCCCTTGTTGCATTGGGAATATCGGAAAAGCCCACGACATTGCTTTTGCCGATGGTGGGAATCCCACAAATATTTCGTGCTACTCCCGAAGTTATTCACGCGACAGAAATACACAACAGTATTATTTATGATTATCTTCAATTGTATTACCTCAAGCAAGCAGGATACAAAATTGATGACGAAGAGTTTCAAAGTGCGCCTTTGGAAAATCTTCCAATCATAAAAGCTGAAAATTTTGACACAAATGTCGTACAATCTGGGGTAATGATATGACCATGAAAAATCTTAAAAAATCACAAAAAGATATCTTGCCCATTAATTGGTATTGGCCTAAGAACGAGGAGGATTTTTCTCGCCTGAGTGACAAAATTGTGGAAAACACAACCACCATAGACAATGACAAAAAAATTGCCAGTAATACCGAAAAAATCATCAATGACGCAAAAAAGAAGTTAAGCGGCAAAACGGTAGCCGGAAGACTTGTCACTGCTGACGATTTTGAAAAATTGCTTTCAAGTTCTGTTGAGCAAAACGCAAAAGAAATGGCTTTTGGAGAAAAAACAGGCAAACCCAAAGGATACAATGCGGCAATGCAAATAGCAATTTCCGGACGAATGCTTGCAATGCAAAAAGCCATTGCAAGAGCCGGAATTCCTGATCAATTCATGTTTGTGGATGATGAAAACAAAGAACTTAAAAAAAAAATAAATACTGATGTTTTGCAAAAAGCCAAAACAAAAAAACGCGATCTCTACACAAGAAACGGATTCTCGATTCCTCCGGGAAGTTTAAGCTACATGGATGTTCCCAAAAAAACGCTTGGGATCATTCCTGAAATCGTTCCTCAATGGGGAGCAGACCCCGTTGACCCGGCAAATCCTGAAAAAGTAACGTATTCAGGAGCCAAAGGAGCAATTGGAAGAGCGGCACAATTTCCATTAAACATTCTTGCATTTGCCGCAATGTATGGATTAGATATTGCAAATGCAACATATTCTGGTGCTACGGGAGGACGCAGCATTCCCGGATTATACAGAAGGGAATACGCGAATGAAGGAGATGCTGCATACAATCCCAATCCAGCTGCACAACAGAATATAATATATGTAAGTCCTCTTCAAAGATTCTTGCAGGGACAGGGGGCTTTGGCATCAAGGGTCATGGGCGCACAAATTCGCGAAACAAATCCCAATGGCAGTCCAGTCACTGAAAAAGATCCAGGAATTTCATACAACAGCCAGAAAAACATATACGAGCAGAATCCCATGCCTCCTGCCACAATAACAGATTCAAAAGGAAATCAAATTCCCAATCCGGATTATGAAAAGTTGCCAGACAAGCAAGTCTGGTCCAGAAATCCATGGTGGTGGGGAGGGGGATTCCCTACATTGCAACAAAGGGGATCAGAAGATCCAAGTATCATTATCTCTAACGGAAGAAGAACTAGAGTATACACAGACCCTAAAATGAAGCAAAAGGCAAGGACCGAACACGAACAACAGTTCGATTCCGATTCTTACAGGTCATATCTTAATTCTTTGTTTGATTCTTTGCGATTACAATATGGGAAAAGCTTTGCTGACAAAGACCAGAATCATCTGGATCATTGGAATATCATACCGGAAGAATGGGAACAAGAAAAAGCCCAGCCATTTTTTAATTCAGTCAATTATGAAGCCTTGGAAAATCAGTACAAAAAAGACTTTGTTGAAAAACATGTCAATGAAGCAAAAGACCAATGGAACTCCATGTATGATCCGACAAAGGAAGGATTGACTGCCGCTTCGGGAAGAATAATTACCCCGAAGGCAAAACGTTTTTCCACAAAAAGAATTGTCGAAGGATTTCCAAGTCCAGATCCTACCAAATGGAAAGGTCATCAATCCGCCGTTTTGGATAATTTTCGCACAGAAATGTTGGATCCAAATCAAATTTCTCAAGATCCATTTTGGCAACATGCTTTTTCACATAGCATCGGTAACACTAAATTGCATGTTGCGACAAATCCAGAGTTCACGCATACTCCAAAACCTTAAATTATTAGCTCATTGGAGAAAATCATGGAAACATCAGCACAAAAAAGATATGAAGCAAAATTAAAAAGCAGAAATGAAAGAAAAGCATTGTTAAATCTTCATAATGCAAAAAACAAAATGAGAAGAAATCCACTGGAACGAAGTTTGACGAACAAAATCAAAAACAGCGTTGCGCGTTTGGAAAAAAGCGGCAACTCGTTTGAAACGGCAATTCCCATGCCAACGATCATGGGAGGAAATGCCTTCGATTGGGACGCGCCAAAGGCAAATACATTTGTCATTGTTCCCATAAACAATAAGAAATCTTCTCTTCATGGAAGATTTGTTGTACTTGAAAAAATGGAAAATGGCTTGTACAAAATTGCGAAAAAAGATCACCGCAAGAAAATGTCCGAGGAGGAGGAGAAAATGGAAGAAAAAAAGCGCAAAATTGCCGACACTGATCTTGACAAAGAACGTATCGAAAAGGCCAACAGGGCTGCTGCATATTCAAGATCATATATGGTCAATTCTCCCGGTGGAACACATGCAAGGGGTCTTGCTCCATCATCGGTAAGAAAAATGCGAAGATTGAAAATGTCTCTAGCTGAACAAATTGTTCACGAAAGACGTAATAGATTGGAAAAAGCACTGGATAAATGGAAGTAATTCATGAAAAGGGTTGGGCCAAGCTCATCGTTGCCCCCAAAAAACTCGGGCATGAAAACGACAATAAGTTCCTTACCCGGTCAAAGAGGATCAAGGTATTACGGAGATCTTCCCAAAAATATTCAAAAAAAAATATCATCTTCTCCTTCGGGGGCAAAAGCAACAAATATAGAAAATCAGCTTAGATATGCATTACTTAGAAAAGGAATAAATTTTATTGAACAAGCTGACATAGGTCCATGGTCAATTGATTTTTTCTTGCCGGAACATAATGTTATTATCGAAGCAGATGGAGAATTTTGGCACAACAACATGAAGACAAAAATGAAAGACAGACGCAAAGATTCATGGTTAATGGCAAAAGGTTACAAGGTTTTTCATTTTGAAGGAAAGCAAATCACTGATGACGCCAATGCTTGTGTTGAAAAAGTGATAAAATCGCTTGAATATTTTATGATTGAGAATTTGGATGAAGCAAATAATGAGAAAATTCAGAAAATAGAAAATGAAGACGAAGATGAAGAATACGAACGATGGATTACAAAACGATGAACAAAAATCTTTTCTTATTGAAAAACTTCAAAAAAGTCTTCAAAAACCGCATGTGTCTGTCTCTGGAAATTTTGTTTGCACCAATCCGCAATGCAAAACAAGAATGATAAAATCAAATGCAACGATTGAATTAAATTCTGTTGTTCACAAAGCTGTAATGATAAATTCAAAAACAAAAGTGTTTATTCTGGGAAAATCACTTGTTCTTGAATGTGTTTGTGGAACACGATATAGTATAGATAATCAAAAAGAACAGGAAAAATAAAATGCAAATATCTGCTATGTCAATAAGCACCAATTTAAGCGAATATAGCAGGTACGAAGAAAGCAGGAATACCATTGATGTGCTTGTTTCATTTACAGGAACAGTGACAGAAGGGGAATCATTTATTGTTAGGGTTAAAAAAGTTTCTTCATTGAATCATCCTGATGAATTATGCACAGTAATGAAAAACACTGTCGTTGTTACTTCGCAAATTGCTACAGAAAACAAATTTTCTGTTTCTTTTGTCATCGGTTCTGATGATTTAGACAAAGACTCGATAAATCGTGCAATTTCCGGGAAATACCGTATATCGGTTGAAAATTCCATTGATTCTTCCCAATACTGGGAAATGTCCTCCAAAATCACGATTACGTTATTGACAACAAAGAAAATGAAAGAATCATGGTTATTTGGTGTTTCATTAAAGGCAAAAGAAATTCTCGCGCCAAAATTTCAACCAAAAATAATTACGGGGTTGAATATAGATGAGGTTTCCTATGGAATTATTCCGGGTGTAAAAGTCTTTACATTAAAATATCTTAATCCGAATTGGACACTTGAGTGGTCAGATGATGACCCAATAGTGATAGAACCGAATACAAATTCCCAATACATAATGACTGATCAATCGACAATAAATTACATGCTCGTTACAGTAGATTCATCATTGTTGCCAACTTCCGACAAAACGGAAAACATTCTTATTACAGAATCAATGATGAGTGACGATATGATACAGGAAAGAATCAGAAATTCAATCAGAACCGTTGAGTCGAAATTGGGATTTCCTATTGAGCCATACATATACACTACGCTTGCTGCAACACCTGGATACGAAAATGATCATATGGGCCAAATACGACAAGAGGCTTATTGGGACAGAATAGGGAGGCCCGTGGATTATCGCGTCAATGTAAACTCAGGAAATTGGCCGGGATTTCGGTTTCCTCAGCAATGGTGCCTGAAAATTCACCGTCTTGTTGGATATTTCGGCGTGAACAAGCTTGTAGAAGTCGATGGAGATTGGTACAACAACACGGTTGACAGAATAAGCAGTTTTGTCACCCTTGTTCCTTCAATTCGAAGTTTTGTAAGTTGGACAGTATTTGCAAATCCCATGTTGTCTCCTTTTTACATGAGAAATGATTTGCCATCATTTTGGAATTACACGGCAACTTTTGGTTTGCCAGATTTGGAACAAAACGACCGAGCTGTTGTTCTTGAGCTTTTGGCACGAGTTGCGACCAGTGCCATTCTTACTGAAGCGGGAAGGGCATATCAAGGCGGCGTAGGCGGCGAATCCGCGTCCAGAGATGGATTGTCAACCAGCCTGTCCTATAATCCGGGTGGCCCTTATGCTACCACCATTCAGGCACATGAGCAATGGATACAGATGGAGATTCCAAGAATCAAATCCAAATTGGGCGGGTTTCTCATGGGTGTCATAGGAGCGTAAATGCCAATTCATATTCCTTTCCATACCCGAATGATATTGTCGCATGGAGAAATTGTCACACATTATCAAGGACAATTGTGCACGTGTTCTCCAACGGGAAAACCGGAAGATGCCAACATCACCTGTGTCCGGTGCAATGGCTTGGGAATGTATTGGATAAATCCCAAGAAAATCATTGCAGTCATCACTGGTCTTGATTCTGACAGAATAGGAAGAATGTGGCTGCAGACTGGCATGGCACTCCCTGAAGACATGTCCTGCTCTCCCTTGCCCAATAGCCAAAGAAGATTCAAGGATTATGACAAGATTATTCCAACGTGGAGCAGGGGGTTTCCATATCCAGGAGAATTGCTAATTCGGGGAAAAAAGGAAAAGCTGATTTATACTCCGGTAAAGAAAATACTTCGCGTTTCCCAGGTAAATCCGGAAACGGGCACGGAGAAGACATGGGAACAGGATGTCGATTACGTGCTCGGAGGAAATGAAGGAAAGACTTTGATATGGAATTCCAATGAGACATCTCCTGCCTTCGAAACAACCTACGCGGTTGTCTATGAGCCAACGTTTGAATTCGTGACGTGGACTCCTCCGGCTCCCCGATGGGAAAAAGGCAGAGATCTCGGTCTTCGTGTATTATTGAGAAAGGCGCATCTTCCGTGGCCGTCCAGCAACTGGGGGTAGCGCACTAATCAGGAGTTAGGCAATGTCAGCATACGGACAATCTGGTGGATTTCGCTCTTCGGGGGGAAGGGATTCCGGGCCATCTTACAATCATGTACTTCAGGAAATTCGCAATGCAGGAATGATTTCCACGGACACTTCCGTGGAGGTTGCTCCGACTCCCGCAAATGAGTATCTTTGCGTGATCAAGGCTGAGGTGATCATGCCCCCATTGCGGGAAGGTGATCCTAACCGTCGTTACACGTCGATGGGAGCGGCATACCCTCGCAAGAATGCAGCCAACGTGATTCATGGAGTTTCCAATCCCGCGTTTTACATGCATATTGCAGAATCACGTGCAAAGAAACGCGCATGGATGGATGCCCTTGGGCGCAATGACGGGCTTGAAGAAAACATACGCGAGGAAGTGTTTGCAGAGCGGAATTCTTCAATTAGTCGCGCAACCGTTGTTCCTGCCCTTCCTGTGACATGGCGGATGTCTGATGATGCCGCAACGAGGATCAGCACCGCACTTGCCCTTTCGTTTGATGAGGCAAAGAACATGTCGCGCGAAGAGGCGGCAGCCGCTGTAGCAAAGATCAAGAGCATGTCTCAGCCACGAAACACGGAAAACGACCCTTTCTAAATTTTAAAAACATCAAGGCTATTTGACGAGAAAATAAAAGGTATTATATAGACAGTACGAAATAGGGTTATTGCAGATTGCAAAAGGACCATCTTCGTCGCTAGGAATGCATTTCATTTCCGGTGATAAAGATGGTCCGTTTTTTTTGAGGATGGCAACAATACAATGAATCAACTTGAATCTTTGAAACAGCACAGGCAAAGTTTGATAAGCGAAGGCGTAACTGCGACATTTCAGGTTCCGCTCATGTTTAGCAAGGCATTCGTTGGTCAATACACAAATAAAACCGGCGATATTAAGACTGGGCGCATCATTGAGGGTATTGCATCAACTGAAGACAAAGATCAGCAAGGTGAAATTGTCATTCAGGACAAAATGGATTGTTCGTATCTGCTTGAAAAAGGATACCTAAACTGGAATCATAGTCACGCACCAGAAGATCAAATTGGAAAACCGCTTGAAGTCATCAAACTTCCGGGTGGACCAAATACACCAAATGGACTTCCTGCCACGTTTTTTCGTGCACTTCTTTTTGAAAGCATGCCAAGATCTGAGGCAGTATGGGGCCTTTCCAAGGCTTTGGAGGATGCATCAGGGATTGGAGAGGATCGCTTTTTGGGATTTTCTGTCGAGGGCGGAGTTCGGGTTCGTCACGGAACTGTTCTTGCCGAGACGGTAGTTCGCCACATGGCAGCAACACATGAGCCTGTCAATGCGCAAGCCGTTGCGCGTTGTGTCATGGCAAAAAGTCAAGGATTCAGGGTTCAGGACTCGGTAATGATTGACACTCTTGACAACAACATCCCTCATTTCATTTTTAAAAACTTTGGTGAACTTGTCAAATCCTTATATTTTGAGAAAACTTTTGGACTTGGGAACACGGGCAACATTGGACCAGGTTCAACTGGGCCTGCTGTCTTGACAACGGAAAATTTGGTTTCTCAAAATGGCCAAAGGAATAAAATGGATTCTGCAATGAAAAATTCCCGCCTTAAGAAGTCGTTGTATTCCATGGAAGATTTTAACGAAATCATATCAATGTTGTATGATGATTGCATAGATGGCAACAATTGCAAAATGAATGAACAATTCAAGAAAGGATATCAAGGAGCATTAGATCATCTTGTATACTGTTGTGGAATACAGCCGATGTTGGCTGCTGAAGTTCTTGCCAAGAACTTTAAATTATTCAAATCGCAAACTATCCATTAAGGAGAAAATTTATGGCTAATGAAATGAACGCGGCTCGTGCCAAGTTGGAAAGAGAGTTGAATCAGCATAACATTCCTGATGCCTTGTCTGTTTTGGACAAGGCCGTTTCTGGATTGATTGATTTGGCCAAGAGTGGCACGATCACCGACAAGGGAAATCTTCAGGGCAAATTGCTGACTTCGCCTTTTGGAAAACAAATTGATGGCGGATCACCTGATATCCTGAAAATGGGTAAGCGTGGATTGATCAACCCTGAGAAATTTGCGGGAGTCTATTCGGTTTCTCAAAATGTCGAAGGAAGCAGCAACAAGCGCAAAGGAAAGCATTCCAAGAATCAGCAAAGCACAGCTCTTCCCAAGATGGGCAAGGCCATGCCGGGCGGACCTCCTCCGGGTGGCCCGATGGGCGGACCTCCTCCGGGTGGCCCGATGGGCGGACCTCCTCCGGGTGGCCCGATGGGCGGACCTCCTCCGGGTGGCCCGATGGGCGGACCTCCTCGGGACGATGATGATGAGGGCGGAGACATTCCTTGTCCTCCGGGCATTGATCCCGCCATGTGGGCAAAACTCACTCCAGATCAGAAGCAGATGGTCATGCAAGAATTGCAACGTCGAATGCAGGCTCAGCAAGGCGGCCCGGGCCGTCCGGACGGCAATCCTGATGGTGACCAGGGCGCTGAGGACGATATGGAGCCGCCTGAGAAGGAAGATGATGGGCAGCAGCCCATGGGCAAGGCAATGAATCGTCGTCGTGCCGATGACGACGATGATTATGACGACGATGATGATGAAGACGACGATGATGAAGATGAAGATGAAGATGAAGATGAAGATGAAGAGGAAGAGGAAGAGGAAGATGAGGATGGCGACGGCATAGATGATGAGGAAGAGGAAGAGGAGGAGGAACAGAACTCGCGTTTTCGGGCAATGGCTCGTGCCAGAGCGAAGAAAAACACGAAGAAAAGCTTTGCTCCTGTTCAGCTCGGAGACATTCACAAGGCTCTCGTTGACGGACCTGATGGTGCACGAGTCGCAGAAGTGGTTGAAGCCAGCAAGGAACTTGCCCAGATGGTAAATGTTTTCGGACGTTTCCTCTCTGACATTTCCGAGCAGGTGGAGGCAGTTCGCGAAGAGCAGTATCAGTCCACCGCAATGTTGGCCAATGCGGTCAGCACTGTTGTCAAGTCTCAGGCCGCACTTGCCTTGGGTCTTGAAAGAATGGCGAAATCCACAACGGCACTCGCGCAAAACGGTGGGGCACTGAACAAGTCTTTCGCCGGTGGCAGTGAAGATATGCGCGAAGTGAATCCCGGAGTGCTCATGAATGGCAGGGTTCTTGTTGAAGGCCAAGCACTTCGCAAGGCAAATGTCATGATTGATGATACTGGTCGCGCAATTGTTGATGGGACAGATACTGAACAGCGTCTGACCAAGTCGCTAGTTGGTTCCATCATCCAGCAATCTGTTCTTGATGGCGAATTTTCGCCGAAAGAAGCCTTGCGGTGGTTAACTGAGACCGATAGTCCAACTACTGGTCCAGTGGGAGTGTTCAAGCAGCTTCCTCCGAAGTTGCAAGAGCGGATCTTGAATAAGGCGCAGTCTTACTAAAAAAAGGAAAAAGGAGAACCATTATGTCGCTGTTAACAGAATTCCCTTCGGGGTATCGCAAACCGGAGCCATTGAACAAAAGCTTCGATATGACTGTCCGGGACTGGAGCCGTCAGCAGTTCGGAGGAGATGACATTGTTGATGAGATTCGCAAGGCTCTCAACACGGGTATCGTCACTTCCACTGGAACGAATCAGTATGGTCCTGTCTATCCCAATTCAGGTGGCCAGGGAGCTGGACAAGGTAGCGCATTGCGCCTTGAGAACCTTGACAACACCATGACCTCCGTTCTTGCGACGGCAGAGCATCTCAAGATTTTCAGGTTCCTCCACAAGGAGCCGAGCAAGCAGCCATTCTATCAGTGGAACCGTCGTGATTCCTATGGCTCCACCAGAGGACATTTCGGATTTGCCGAAGGTGGCGCTCCTACGGGTGGAGCTGGCCAGTGGAGCCGTAATGGGGCGTACGTGAAGTTCCTTGGAACTCGCGGTGGTGTAACTCATCCGGCAGTGCTGACCAACATCCTTGGCGGAATGTCCGTTGATCCGGTTGCTGAGGATCAGCTTGGGCGCACCATGGATTTCATGCAAAGAATTGAGCGAGCCATCATGTATGGTGACGAATCGATTCTTGATGCTTCGGGCTCGGATTCGAACTATGATGGTCTTGTCAAGCAGCTTACCACCAAGCGCAAGAAGAACATCATTGACTTGAAGGGCAAGCCTCTTACCATGGACATTATTGCAAATACAGCTTCGCGCTTGGTAACAGAGGGAAAGCTCCTTTCGTTCCAGGATGTCACATTGTTCATGAGTCCGCAGAACATTGAAGATTTTGGCAAGTTGCGTTATTCGACGCAGCTCGGCACAATCAACGGTACTGCGAACGTTCCATTCGGGCCGGGTACCAGTGTTGATCGTTCTGATCTTTCGACATCCGCACGCAACAATCTTCTGGCGGGTCTATCGATTGTCGGACAATCGACTTCTTTCGGTGTCATTCCGTTTGAGTGGAGCATCTTCACGGAACCTGTGGAGGGTGGTGCACCGCTTGTCGATGGTGACTCAGGAACGGGTGTTCCTTCGGCTGGTCCAGCCGCCGGTCAGCTGGTTATCACTTCGCTGCATAATACCTCCGCTGGCATTGTCTCCAACATGGAAGCCGGAGATTACGCCTATGCTGTCTCGTCAGTAAGCGATTCGGGAGAAAGCGCTCCTGCAAAGGTTGCACTTGCCGTGGGTTCCGCCGGTACATCTACGACTTCCGATCCGACTCTTGCCAATCTTCCCTTGTCCAGCGTTGCCAATGGGGTCTCAGCAAATCCGCGAGTGTATGTAACCGTGGCTGCTGGCGATTCGGTCATCCTTTCGATTCCTGCGGTCGACAAGGCAAAGTCTTTCCGGGTGTATCGCTGCAAGTTGATTTCCAGCTCGGAAACTGCGCCTGGTTTTGGAGCTACCGACAGCGAAGGGAAAAACCGCTGGCAGTATGTCGGACATCTTCCCGGAACGGCTGGTACGTTCACGGATCGCAACGGCACGCCGGAGCTGTACAACAACTTCCGTCCGGGAACAAACATTGCACCGCTGATCTGCCGCAATTCAGCTGACCTTTGCATTGCTCAGATGAGTCCACTGCTCAAGATGCCGCTGGCTCCAACGAACACCACGTTTGAGTATTTGTTGCTCTTGTATCATACGCTCGTTCTCAAGTCGCCCGAGAGACAGTTCATCTTCAAGAATGTTGGTGCTCTCAACTAATATTGATATACTTAAATAGCGTTGAGGAACCGCCGGGGAAACGGGTAACCATTCCCGGCGGTTCCTTGTTTTGAAGAAAGAGGATTTTCATGGCTAGGAAAAATGCGCAACAACTTGCCGAAGAAGCAAAGGAGAGGTTGAGGATTGCAAACGAGAAACAGCAAGAAATTGCCTTGCAAGCAATACAGTCGATTGAGAATGGCGCTGACCCAAAACTTGCAATGATGATTGCGGAAGAAGCAGCAAAATCTGTTTCTTCGAGACGTTTAACGCAAGAGCTGGATCAATCAAGCAAGAAAGTCATGCAGATATCTCCGGAAGAACAGGAAACAAGTCACATTCGTTGGATTCCCGAGGAAATTCCTGCGTATTCAGAGGCTTCATCAATTGAGTGTCGTGTCTTGGAACGTCATCCCAATAACGAACTTATAGATTTTATTGTCAGGGATCATGATCCTATTGCTCTTCCCGAGTATGCAGCGGATTACATGATCAAAAAATATCCCAATCATTTTGCGAGAGTTGAGAAAAATTGATGGCTACATTAGGACAAGCACGATTAGCGAAACTTGATGCATTGCCAAGTGGATCTTTTGTCATTGACGATGTCAATGAGGCGATGAGATATTGGTATTTGTCCGGAATTCCAACGGTTATTCTGAATGCATTGAATGGATCTCAATCAAGTGACATTTATGATCTTCCGGGCCGAAACAGCTTTATCGTTGATAACAGGACAGCAGTAATTGTCAATGTGCAAGGCTCGCTTGATGGAACAAGTTTCGTAAACATTTGCAGTACAACTGCAACGGCGACAATTCAGACATTCAATGTTGTTGCAGCAAGTGCATTCAGATACTATCGATTGACTTCAGCATCGAATGCAACTGCCAATTTTTCTGCAGTGAGAAACTAACACCATGTCTGTTGCCGAGTACGTATTCATCAACAGGATCACTGATTTTTACAAACGGATGCGTGCTGGAGAATTTCCTGAAAAGCTCGATGAAATTTTTTATTTTCTTGATGAAAAAAGCAAGGTCATGACCAAGAAATGGCTCATGGATGAACGATTCGAGTGGACGATTGGCAAGGGATGGAGTTTGCTTACCCAAACCCCTCCCATTGTTGCGCAAACAATGGACATAGAATCAGATAGGCAGCAGGTTCTTGGAAATTACATGGGACAGGATACGTCTTATGACTCCAAAGGTGTCGAGACTGCGCATTACGACGTGCATGGAAGGATAAAAACGGCAAGATTCAATTTTTTTCTTGTCGCTCCAAACTCTGACATGATTACGGCAATGTACCTCGTGTTGCAACGCGCTCTTGCAGAAGGCGAAACTCCCACCAGCAATGAACCATATATTATTCCCTATGAACAAATGGGAATTACTGACTTGTCTTATTCCGGTGGAGATCTTCGTCCTGATCAGAATTTTCTTCCAAATGTTGCATTTGCCAGAACACTTAGTGTCACTTGTAGCTATATACATCAATGGAGAGGTAGTTCCTTTGGAAAATATGGATTTGCCTCAAGCATTGAATTGGGTACGGTGAACACATAAAATAGAATTGGAGAAAAAAAATGGCAAGATCCAGAAAGGCATCAGTTCCTGATGCATTAAGTGAGGAAACAATTATGGAAGATGCACCAATTGAAGAAATTCCAACTGAAAACACAGAGGAAGAAATTTCTGTGCCATCGAAGGAAGAAGAAGAGGAAGCGTTGCGCGAACACTTGTTCTTCCTTACGAGAGGAAGAACTCCGGTTCCTGTTCAACCAATGGCTGAGTGGATTGGAGATCCTCCTTCAGAGCCGGAACCAGAAAAAGCTTGTTCATTCGATGAATGGATACAGGAATTGAAACATCATTCCCGCCCTTTGCTTGCTGCATTCAGGATCATAGCCACAAGGAACGGATGGTATTACGCGCCCCCTTCATTTTGGGAGCATCAATTTACAAGCTGGATGCATGAACCCATATAAATGAGAAAATAACAAAAAGAAATAACATCAGAAGGAGAACAATATGGCAGTTTCATTTAATGGAGTAACATTGATCGCTCCGGGAGTTGCATCCTACATTGATGACAATAATGCATCATTTGCAGCGGCACCAAGCACTGGACCTGAAATGGTCATCATGGGCGAAGCTGTTCGAGGAGAGCCCGGCAAGCCATTGGCTTTCAGCAATTACAATACCGCACTTGCTTATTATGGAGATCCGAATCCTGTAACCAATCCTTTGGTTTTCGGTCTCAAGAGCGCATTCAATGCTGGCGCTCGAAGAGTCGTTGCTGTGCGAATTGGAAGTCCCATTTCGACAACCACTGCGTCAGGCTCGGCAATTGCCGCAACTGCCTCGCAGGCAACCGCTACGGTTTCGCCTTTTACCTTGACAGCCAATGAATATGGCTATTATGGAAATTCGTGGCTGTTGTCAATTGCAAACTCCTCCAATGGCAAAACAGGATACAAGAAAATCACATTGACCCGTGACGGAGGAGTTACTTTCGTGACGGACAATGTCGGGTTGGACCTGCTCAAGCTTGAGTATATCAACAATGATGGAATAAATAATGTCGATGCGCAGGCAAACCTTACATCCCGTATTCCAAAGGTAAAGATAACAAGTACGGGAATAGAATTGACAGCAACATCAGGAAATCCCGCACAAACATCCACAGTAACAGCAGGAAATATTCAAGCTGGAAATACTTACACAATATCTTCTAACCCGACTCCATCAGACATCACAAAGACAGCATCAATATCAGGCAACGCATTGGTTGCCAATTCGGCAATGACCATTGGAACAGTCACTGCAGGAACGAACGTGATTGCTGCAACATCGGCAAATACTGTTTCTCGATCCGGAACTACAGTAACCGGAACAGGATTTAACGGCATTATGACTGAAGGGAAGATTACCTTTGCAGATGGAGGAACATTCACTGGTTCAATTTCCGGAACAACGCTGACTGTTACTTCCGCCTCAGCCACTCTTGCCGTAGGCACGGCGTTTGCGGGAACTGGAGTTCTTCCCGGAACAAAGATCAGCGCATTCGGAACAGGATCCTCTGGTGTTGGCACATATACATTGCAAGTAAATGGTGTCAGTACCAATCAGACTGTTGCATCAACAACAATGGTGGTTTTTTCAACCGTTGCAACGATTGTTAGTGTCACAAATGCGACAACCCTTGTTACGGACACAAGTGGAGCTATTGCATCCTGTCAGTATTCCATCGCTTATGGATGGACGTATTCCCTTACTGGGGCATTGGTTTCCAATGGAATAATCAATGCGACTTCTTCAATGAGCGTGGGAACATTATCTACTGCAAATGTTGCCAATAACGGAATAACGACAAATGGAACATTGTGGACGGTTGTACATGACGGTTCATACAGGTTTCCTCCGGGAACTTTGGTAAAGTTGTCGAACTTTGCTAACACTAGCTACAATGGTACGTATGTGGTAAACACAAGTGTTTCCAGCACATCATTCACCATTGCAAACACTACCGCTCTTGCAAGCTCCGGAACGGGAACAATAACTGCTGTTTCTTCCCTCGGTGTAAATCCTGTCATTTCATCGGTAACAGATGACGGCACGGCATACACGATCAATGTAAGTGTTGCGGGGCAGACAGGATATGGAGTTCCGACTGCGCCCGTTGCTCCCATCGCTGCGGTTGTAGACAAGGTAACGTTTGCCACCAGTTATGCAACAGACTTCAAGTTGCTGGGATCCTCATCTAACATAGTGGGAACCAGTTTCCTGGCAAGCGCAACAGGAGGAAAGGGAACAGGTCAGGCCACTTTCACAAGTGTTCCTGCAAGCATTCCGGGATCGAATTTCAAACTGGATGATACTGCCAATCAATTGACGTGGGAAAAATACCCTCAAATTTCTTCACTTATACAAAAAGTCAATCAATGGTATCTTGCAAATGGAACTGGTTGGAAATTGTCTCTTTCTTCTGGAAATCCAGACGCTGGATTTTTTTCATCAAATCTTGATTTGCTTGATGAAACAGTAGTGCCAAGCTCTTCAGCAATTGTCTTGAATTCCAGTGTTGCAAACACTGTATTGAGAGGCAATGTATATAGCATCTATCAGGCATTGATCGGTAGTGTGTTTTCTCCGCATTTTTCCGTTGCAAAATCAGGCAATGCGTCATCGATAGCCAACGGAGTGTATGGATTTTCTGGCGCGGTACAGAGTGCAGTTACTGCCTATCATTGGGATTATGCATTGACACAACTTGAAAGTGCAGAAACGGTTGAAATCATATGTCCTATGACCTCCAATCAAGTCATTCAATCTGCAGTGCTTGAGCATTGCAAGAATATGGCGCTTCCAACTGGAAAGAAAGAGCGATTTGCGGTTTTTGGTGGTCCGGCAGGACAAAGTGTTACATCTGCCAAAACGCTTGCTTCCTCATTCAATGACAAGCGCGCCGTTGTTGTCTGGCCGGGAATCAAGGATTATGACAACGATGGCAATCTCGTGACATGGGCTCCGACATATCTCGCTCCATATATTGCTGGCCTTCTTTATTCGCAGCCAGATCCGTCAATTCCTCTTACAAACAAGACAATCAATGTGTTGGCATTGGAAACAATTGCCAAGCCTGCAGATATTGATGATCTTGTTTCAAATGGTGTGCTTGCAATAAAGTATGAGGCTTCTCGTGGATTTGTCATCTCCCAGTCATTGACAACATGGACAGGGGATACTCGTTATGTCAGACGTGAAATCAGCACAATGCGTTGCGCCGATATTGTCATGAAAAATGTCAGGAACTCCGTACGGAATCTTGTTGGATCGCGTCTGGATGGAGCGCTCATTCAAGAGATCTCCAGAAGAGTAAATACAACTCTTATTTACGCTACAGACGCAGGATTGATTGTTGGCAATGCATCCAATCCGTCGTATAAAAATCTTGATGTTCGCACCGTTGGCGATGCGATATATGTGGATTTCTCAATAAGTCCGGCAATTCCCGCAAATTATCTGCTCATCACCGCACATATTCTATAAAAAAGGAAAAATGAAATGTCAACAACTGCAAAACTTTGGAATACGGGAGTACGCACAGGCGGTAAAGTAGTCATCTACATGGATAATTATCCAATCGCATTTGCACAATCAGCTCGTTTTCGAGACGATTATGGACTTGAACCGGTAAACGTGATTGGCCAGCTTCAGACCATTGAGTACGTTCCGATGCATGCACGTCACGAAATCACCATTTCAGTTCTCGTCTTGAGAGGAACGAGTCTTTCAAAATTGGGTCTTGAACCCACAGGAGCTGGATCCTTTGGTCTTCTGCAGGCAGGAGGAGGAAAAAAGACACTGGGAGATGGGTTCATGGAAATGGATCCGTCGTCTGCATACTACAACAAGCAAGTGTCAGAGTATGGCAAAACCAGTAAGGATACGGCTGCGGACAATGATGACCTCCTTCCTGCGAGTGATGTCGGCACAACAAGAAACATTATTAGTGGGCCAGATTCCAGCAAGGATTTGTCCCAGGTTTGGCGAGTCATTCATTCCAAGGTCTTTGACATTGAAGTCAAGGATGCTCAATTGTACACAGGTGCCGAGGCAACTGCCAACGCTTCTGGATCGGAGATAGCTGCAGCTGCTGCATCTGCAGGTGCACCTGCGGTAAACAAATGGCCAAGAACAATTGTGAAATACAAAGATTGTTTCTTTGCGGGTGGGGATCTGAATATTGATGCAAATCGCGTTCTCATGCATAATGTAACGTTTTATGCAAGAGACAAGGATGCCACAAACAGCTCTCTGTTCTCCAGACCTTAACATGTTTTTGTCGCAAGCATTCACAAAAACCATCCGGACTTCCGGATGGTTTTTGTGTTATACTGAGGATGCATTTCGCAAGGAGAAATACATTGAGCGAAGAAACATCACCTACCATTAATAAAGAAAGCATTACGGCTGTCATTGCAAAAGCTTCGGAAATTCCAAAGATTTCCTACACAAAAGATTCTATTCCATATGATCCTTCAAAATGCCACGAGATTGAGGGCCCATGCGGAACAATCGGCGTGGTCAGGGGACATCTTAATCTTCAAAGGACAGCAGGAAAAGCGGTTGCCCTTGCCTTGCAAGGAACAACCGTTGATCAACGCACATATGAAATGACATGGATGTCTATCATGCTTCAGATGGTTACACAATCTCCCGGATATCTTCCGGCATATTGCAATGGAAATATTGACAAATTCCTGGAAAACATTTACGAATTTGATGACTTGTCTCATTATTATCGTGAGTGGGAATCATGGAGGGGATCTTTTCGAGTTTCCAGACCCGGCAAGTGAAAAATTCATCAAGAAACAGGCACTTATTGATGTCCTTTCTTCCGACATTCTTGAGTGGTACAGAATTCAATACAATCTTCCGATAAATGATCCTCGGTTTGTCGAAGTTTCCGAAGAAGAGGCCATGAAGGATTTTTACAGAAGGCAATATTATCATGAAATACAATGTGGTTTGCGTGATTTTAAAAACCAAAACATAGAATTTAACATGCCATCTTTCATATTGTTGAAACAATTCGGAGGAGTGCTTCCTGCTCCCAATGGATTCAAGTACACTGATTCAAACACAATAAGCGCTGAGGAACTGACAAGCAAGAAAAACAATAATAAATTTGAAGACGAAAAACTTGAAAATAGCAATTATGTTCCAGAAGAAAGCATCAATCCCAACATTCCTCCTCATCTCACAGCTCCAGTCCGGGCTTCACATGGAGGAATGGTAAAAAATGAAGAAAGCGAATTCGGTCTTGATGATGAGGATTTCTGGAAGTGGGTCAAGGAAGAAGAAGAAAAATCTGAAGAAAGATAGATAAATCATGGGCGGATTTTTTCCATTACCTGCGTCAAATCTTACAAAAGGGATTTTGGGTGGTCCTCTTTTGTCTGCAGGTGTAACTACATCTTTTGGAGCCCAAAGTGTCGGTCTTACTGGAGAAGGGTACGAACGTCAGTTTCGTGAAGGGATCGTTGCAGGAAAAAGCAATGATTATGAATTGGGACAATTTTCAAGACAAATTCGCGATTTGGGAATGTCGCTTGTTGATTTTCGCACGAAAGTTCAACAAGTGTCTACTGGACTTGGAACGAGCGTTACAGAACATGTGCGGTTTCTTACTTCTTCCATGCGTGAAGTTCAAGGGTTCACTGACAGCATGCAAAACGCATCACGGGTGATCAGGGCTCGTGATTCCGCGCAGTCTACCATAGAAACGGCTCGTATGACAGGGATGAACCTTACTCAATACGGCCAAAGTGTTGATGCCATGAGGGCGTCAGGATTGATTGGAAACATGGGACAACGCCAAGGATATGGCACTACTGAAATAGGATTCAATCAACAATTTGCCCGTGCAATTGGCATGGGAGGATTTGGGGCTTTGCGAGATCAGGCACTTCAATCTGTTGTAATGGGAGCAATAAGCCAGGTTAGCGCAGGAGGAAGGATGATTGACATTGCCAATTCAATTGGCACGCAAACATCAGTATTTCAAGCCGCAAGAGGATTTACTCTTCCAACAGGAGCGAAAATCGATCCTGATGCTTCAATGCTTACTTTCGGATTACAATCAATACAAAAATTTGACACATCTCTTGTGGCCCGTGGAGCGACGGGATCGATGCAAATTCCAGGAATGATGGTTGCTGGATATGATATGGCTCGGTCTTCATTGATGCAGACAACAAATGAGGAACTGGATTCTGTAACCAATGAACTGAATCAGTACAAGGGAACAGAAGATCAGAATGCCGCGAAAATAGATGAGTTGAATTCTCGCCGGAAAAAACTTCTTGACCAGCAAAAAACATACGGCAACATGACAAATCCAATGGCCATCAACAGGGCATTCAGATCTGGCGACAAAAACCTTCAAGGCGAGCTTGTTGCTTCAATGGCAAAAGCATTTACCGGAAAAGATGATTCAGGATTGCTTGATGATAGCCTTGATAATGACATGATTTTTGGAATCATTTCCCAACAAATGGGAATAGAAGGTGGCGTTCCTGCTGTTCAGGCAATTCTCAAGGCTCGACAAGCGCGATTGGATCCCAAAAACATAGAGGCTGCCAATCGCACAAAAGCCTTGACCAGTGGAATGGCAGGATACAAATCCCTTGGCACGATGTTTGGCTCTGACAATACAAATACAGAATACGCAAGACAGATACAAACATCATTGGAGCCAATATTGAGTTCAGCGGCAACTGGGCAGGACTTCGATACGGAACTTGCAAGTTGGATTGACAGTTCCGGTTTGTACAGTGACGAAAAAACAAAGAATGAATTAAAAAGAAAAGTAAGCAGAACACTGAATGCAACAGAATTTAACGACATGGATGAACTCCGAGCAAGAGATAAGCAGCTTAGCATAATATCGGAATTCAGCAGTGATTCGGAAAGAATTAGAAATGGAGCAGTAAGACCAAATTATGCCGGACAAAATATTCTGACTTCTTCTCAAATTCAAGGAGGAGAATTATACAAGTCATTTGAAATAATTGGAACGGCAACAAATGAGTTTGTTCAAAATTTTCGTGCTGGAGGACAATCACTTTCTGAAACTGTAGCAAATCTAAACAGAACAATAGCCTCCGGCGGCGATGCATTATCCGCAATGATAAAGGTAGTAGGCTCATATGTTGATTTGGGACTCAAGGGAGCATTTGGGGTACCCAAAGCAGCAGCAGACATTTTGAATCCTGAAGGAGCAATCGCAAAAGGAGTAATAACCAATATCCCTGAACTTATGGGCGTAGCTATGGATGAAGCAAAAATAACGCTCGCAAGAAGCGTTGCCCCAAAAGATGAAAATAGAATAGATATAAACACAGGAGGTCCTCGCGCATTTGGTGGTCCTGTTTATGGAGGACTTACCGCATCAATGCAATCAGCAGAAAGTCTTGTTCCCCAGCAAAGATCTTGGAGCATGGCTTCAACGCTTGACGAGGAACATGCATTTGTTCCCAAATATGATTCGTATGTCATGAGCACAAAAGATGTTCGAAACAGCATGAAAGATGTTAATTTCACCAAAGAAGAAATTGATCGAATACAAAATACGTATGGAATGGAATGGTATCAAGACAGAGCCATACTTGCTTCTGCTGCATCAAGACGAGACAATCAGAGACCCATTGATCCCAGACTTATGTTTGCTCTCATGAAAGAGGAAAGTCACTTTGACACAAATGCAAAAAATGCAGACTCCTTTGCAACGGGTTTGTTTCAAGTCCTTGCAAATTCGGAAGAATTACGGAAGCCATTGCTTGATCCAGAAACAAACACTCTCATGGCCGGGAAAATCATGGCTGACAAAATCAGCATGTTTGACAAAATTAGTTACGACAAAGACGGAAACAAACTTGAAATATCTTCATTGACACATACGCAAAACAATGAATTCACGATGGGAAAGACCCGAATATTTGATGTCATTGACAAAACTCTTCTATTGTGGCATGGATCATATGCAAAATCAGGAAAGCCCGGCTTTAGCGATAACGATCCCGAGCATACACTGGCATGGTTGGACAGAATCAGGGACGCTTATAGCGCTCAAGGCGGGAAAAGTCGCGACAGCGGTGCAAAACTCGATGATCTTTTCTGGGACGAAAATGAAGCAAATGAGTTTTTTAATGCTTCGTATCCAAGACGTGCATATGGAGGACAAATTCTTGGTCGACATCCTGTCATTGTCGGAGAAAAAGGGCCTGAGGTTTATGTTCCTGGAGGCAGCGGAAGCATCCTTCCCAATAATTTCCTCGCCAATCTCAACAACCGCGGAGAACAGATTGAAAAATCCATTTCCCATAAGATGACTATTGAATTTGTCACTTCATCTGGAGATTCACTCGGAAGCACAGAAATTGATCTTATGTCTGCAATCAGTCATTATGCAATACTCAATCCAGCAAAACAGATTGCGAGGATGTCGTGATTTCTTTTCGCCAGTCTCCAAGCGATGAGGTTTCATCATTCGATTCTTCAAAAAAAGTCAGAACAATATCTCAAAGAATTACCATTGGGAAATATGATATTTCAGAATTTGTGTTGCGCGGAAAAACAACAAAGGCTCTCGGAAATCCTGCAGGAGTATGGCAATTGGAGCTTCGACCATCCATACTCAACGGTACCGTGGTAAATCTTGGCGATATCAATGTAAATGACGTATGTGAAATACGATTGGGAGTCATAAGAGACAACATAAAGGACCCTCCAGTAATTATGCGAGGACTCGTTGATTCAATTCGTATAACGGAAGCAATTCAAAAAGGAGTTCCTTCACGATCAATCATAATATCCGGAAGGGATTTTGGAAAAATATTTACCGAAAAAAATATTGTCCCGCCAGTTGAATACATCAATGAAATATCAAGATCAAGATTGAAAATGTTTATCAAAACTGGAGTTGACACAGTAGTAAAAAATAATAATGTTGATAATGCAAGTTCACTAACAATGGCAAATGAAAAAAGTGAAATAAAAGCACTTGTTTCTTATGATGAATTTCTAAACAATATTTTTTCAAAAATTCTGTCAAGTCAATTCTTGGGTTTTGACGCAATAAACGAATTAATTGTAAATAACAAAATACAATATGAAATAAATATTCCGGAAAATTCAGGACAAGAAGAATACATAATAAATTCCCAATTTACAATTTTGCAATCACAAGGAATGCTGTGGTCATGGTTATCTGCATTCATTCCTTCTCCCATGTTTGAATTTTTGGTGATTGATTACGACAATAATGATCCAACCGTTGATGAAAAATATCGAGGAAAGACATTCTGTCATTTGCGTTGGGCCCCGTTCCGAAACAAATGGGGATTTTATCCGCCAAAAGGCAGGATCATTGCGGATTCTCTTGCAGAAAACAATGTGAATGTATCTGAATCAAATGATTCGCTATTGCTTCAGACAAATTCCAGATTTTTTAACGAAGAAAATTTTGTCAAAGCAGGAAACAGGGCATTCATTGGAAGAAATGAAATCATTTCAAAAGATTTGCAACGAGATGATAATGACACCAGGACATTTTTTTTCACAAAATGGAGAGACTATGCCATTGACCAGGATCCAAGTTCAGGAAGTCAATTCCCGACAGAGGCGAAAAAATTCGACTGTCGCAGCTCTCCGCAGTTTACCAATTCCAGCGGTCCGGACAATTATGGATTACTGAATTGTTCATTGAACAATGGAAACGATGGATTCAATCCCCTGTACGACATTCTTGGGATGTCAAGATTTGGTTTCAAGCCAATGATTGTTGCGGTTCCTTTCTGGAATCAAGGATTTTATAAAGACAAAAACAAGGTTGATGAAAAAAATACCATATCAAGAATATTAGATAATATAAATCAATGGATGTATGATGTGTTTACTCAACAGCACAATATTTTTTCTGGAACAATTGTAATGATTGGCAATCCATATGTTCGTATTGGGCAAGAATTATTCATCATTCCGGATTCTGGGAAAAATGCCGAGGCACGCTCAAGTCGAGATGATTACGAAATTTTTTATGTTGAGCAAGTCATGCATTCATGGAGCGTCTATCCTTCGCCAATTTTTCAGACTCAGGTAAAAGTTTCCAGAGGATCGAAAGTTCCTTATGCGTTGACTGGATTGTCTCAAGATATCATGACAGATCCGGGCATGCAATGGGAAGGACTTCCAATCGCGGGAACAAGTCTTGTCACCACATTGCCGTCTCCAGAAAGTCTTCTCGCTGGCTTGTACAATTTTTCATCGCCTGCTGAAACGCAAATTACCGCAGTCGAAGACGTTATTGAGGAAACAAACGAAAACAGCGGAGAAACATACGAATTCAGTTCCATGGATAGCGGAAGTGACACTGGAGGAGCTTTGTAAATGCCTGTCTCTCCGGCATACTCCGGTCAATCTGCAATACAGAATATTGATATCGGCAATCGACCTCCCGTTTCAAATTTCATTATTGCCCGAATAATTTCAATAAATACGCAAAACACAACAATAAATTGTGTTGGAGAAGGCACGCAACAAGGCGTGCAATGGCAAAATGTTCCTGTCCTGAACACTGTCTATTCACAAAAAGAAGGAAGAAGTTGGCTTCCGCTTGTTGATCCGAGCAAACAGACGACTGATGATTTAATAGCAAAACCCACAGGAACTCGTGATGCATACGCAATGCTTTGTTTTGTTGAAGGAAATGCATCCATTCCAGTTTGCGTAGGATTTATTTCTCCCGGATTGAATGAACTTTCTTTTAATGAACCCGGAACAAGGATAGACAGGCATTACAGCAATGTTTATGAAAGACTTACTGCAACTGGAAAATACGAAATGGTATTTCCAGACAAAACATATTTCCTTGTCACTGATGCTGATGGCCTAGATGTTCCTGACAATCTTGAAGCAAAAAATGCCTACAATGTCACGAATCCCTGGAACATTCCTTTTGACAGGGAAAGAAAAATAGTTCTTGGTTCTTCGCGAGGAAATACATTGTCTTTGGGAAACAAAGGATTTGTTGTTACCTCAAAATCAGACGGTCAAGACAGTGCATTTCAAACAACACTTTTTGATTCATACGGAATAAGAACGTCTGGGACAATATATTTCAATGACGTTTCTCTTTCTGATGTGACGCAATCACAAATAAACAATTCTATTTCTTCAGTGTTCAACAATGGAACATTGCCATCGCTATCTGGATCTACATCTACTCCAATGAGCCTGAACGTTTCCGGCGCGAGCATTGCAGATGGATCAATTTCTCTTGCAAAACTTGACACGACGGTTGCGACATATGCCCAACTTCTTTCAACTAGCGCCACGATATATACCAGCATCAATAATTTGCAGGCAAGCACTCAAGCAAATCTTCTCGCGGCAACAACTTCACTGCAATCAAATATCAATACTGTGTCAACAAATCTTTCCGCGCATGTGGCAGACACCACGATACATTTGCAGCTTGGAACAACACATACAACTGCTGCGTATGGAGATCATACGCATGATGCCTTGAACACAAATGGATCAGTAACATATGCAACCGGGACGAATATTCTTTCTGTTTCTTCGACTTCGAATTCAGCCGGAACATCGGCAACCGTTGCAAGAGGAGATCACGCGCATGGCTTGAACATTGTCGCGTTATCCGCAATACCCGGAAACATCACCATAGGCGCAACTGCCAGCACAGGAACATCAACGATTGCGTTTGCCCGAGCAGATCACGTACATGGCACTCCAAGCACATGGACTCCATCAACACATACGCATGCAGCACTTTCAAACACATCAAATTCAATAAATTTGAATTCCGACGGAACAATGGATATCACCGGTTCCTCGATAAATCTTACTGGTACATTGAACATTAATGGAACATCTTTGCAGAATATCATTCGGGCAAATCAAACCGATCAAAGTTATCTTCTTTTTGCGACCACAAATGACAATATAAACAGAACGTACCTTACAACAAGCGGTGGAACATACGTAACAAGCATTTTGTCTGGAACAAACCATGTCGTTGTTTCTCCCAATCAAGTTTGGGCATTTGTCGTTGATGTGGTTGCAAACGCACAATCAGGAACAAGCGGTGGAAGATGGACAGTCAATGGATTGCTCAGGAAAGGAAACACCATTGCTTCTACGCAATTTATTGGCACTCCAATGGCAACAACCGTCTCCGTTGATGCTCCGTTTGCCAATGCGGCAATTTATGTTGACATTGAAAATTCTTCTTTTGGATCATTGGTCATTTCTGTAATTGGAATTGCCTCCACATCGGTAACATGGGGTGCGGTGGTAACCATAAAGGGTGCGTACAATAATGCAAGTTCAACAGCGTATTCTTCCTATCCGATTCAGTCAATACCACCAGTTTCCGCATCAACCTCATACGATTTCACAACATACATGTTGCAAACTTCAACGTCTTCAAATGAAATTGCCACAATGACCATGGATGGATATTCTGTTTCTTCAGCTAACATGCCCGTGCTTGCCAATAATAGTGCATGGTTTGCCAAAATGACCATCATAGCAAACGCATCAGGCGTTTCTGCTGGAGCATGGACAATTTCAGGAATATATCGTCGCGCATTAGGTCCAGGCACAATAACTTTTGTTGGACCATTGACCTATGAACAACTCACTGACACTGCTCTTGATAATGCAAATGTAAGTGTTGACACAGATACAAACTTGGGTGCAGTGTCCATTTCTGTTCTTGGCGTGACAAACACTTCAATAAAATGGCTTTCAATTATTGAGGCAACAGAAATAACTTAGGTGCTGTAAAATAAAACAAATACTGAAATTGGAGAAATAAAATGGTTACATTTGTTGGTACAAACAAATCTCTCTTTAGCGTGCCACTTGAAGGCATGGACGCAACAGTTGATGGATCTTACAAAGATGGGTTGATTCTGAAGCGTGATGGACAAGCAGGAAGTTCACTTTCCGGAACTGGTCATGCCGTTGCAACTGTCAAGGCGATGACAGTGACAGGCAGTCCTGCTGTAGCATATGGACTGTATCTGAATGCGCCAACAGGAGCGACAACCAATTATGCACTGTACACCACTGGAGCGGTTTCACTGGGAACGATCAGCACGGGAACATGGAACGCCACGATCATTGGTGCCTCCTATGGTGGTACAGGAATCAATAACGGTTCGAATACAATCACTGTTGGTGGAAACATCAATACAGCCAACGCATTCACAACTGCCGGAAATTATGCGCTGACACTTACCACTACCAACACGACAAGTGTCACGCTTCCAACGTCGGGAACGCTGGCCACCCTGGCTGGCACGGAAGCCCTGACGAACAAGAGCGTCAACGGGTTGACCATCACGAGCACCACGGGAACACTTACCGTTGCCAATGGCGGCACACTTGCAACGTCTGGTGCATACAGCACGACATTGACGGCTACCGGAGCGACAAACGTGACGCTTCCAATATCAGGAACGCTGGCCACCCTGGCTGGCACGGAAGCCCTCACGAACAAGACCGTCAACGGATTGAATGTCACCACGACCACGGGAACGTTGACCATCGCCAGTGGTGGCACACTTGCAACGTCTGGTGCATACAGCACGACATTGACGGCTACCGGAGCGACAAACGTGACGCTTCCAATATCAGGAACGCTGGCCACCTTGGCTGGCACGGAAGCCCTCACGAACAAGACCGTCAACGGACTGACCATCACCTCGACAAATGGAACATTGACCCTTGCAAACGGAAGCTCGATCATTACTTCTGGTGGAAATTCGATCACTTTTGTTTCCACTGGAACGACAAGTGTTACATTGCCAACAAGCGGAACTCTTGCTACCCAAGCGTATGTTGATGCCGTAAAAGTAGGATTGGATGTCAAGGATTCGGTTCGTGTTACGACAACAACGAACATTGCCTCGCTCAATTCGACAATGACAATCGATGGAGTCTCGGTTGTTGCCGGAGATCGTGTTCTTGTCAAGGATCAAACTACTGCTGCAGAAAATGGTATTTACGTTGTTGTCTCTGGAGGAGCATGGACACGCGCAACTGATTTTGACACTAGTCAGAAAGTAACACCGGGTGCATTTGCCTTCGTTGAAGAAGGAACTACTTATGCAGACACAGGATGGGTATTGACAAACAATGGCGCAATTACCGTAGGTACAACAGGACTGTCGTTTACGCAATTTTCAGGAGCAGGATCGATTCTTGCTGGAACAGGATTGACCAAGACTGGTAATACCCTTTCGATTGATTCTACCGTTGTCACACTGACAGGAACACAAGCCCTTACCAACAAAACCGTCAATGGATTGACCATTACGTCAACATCTGGCGGAACATTGACATTGGCGAACAACAGTTCCTTGGTGACCGCCGGTGCATACAGCACGACATTGACGGCCACTGGAGCGACGAACGTCACATTGCCCACATCGGGAACGCTGGCCACCTTGGCTGGCACGGAATCCCTCACGAACAAGACCGTCAACGGGTTGACCATCACGAGCACCACGGGAACACTTACCGTTGCCAATGGCGGCACACTTGCAACGTCTGGTGCATACAGCACGACATTGACATCCACCGGAGCGACAAACGTCACATTGCCCACATCGGGAACGTTGGCCACCCTGGCTGGCACGGAATCCCTCACGAACAAGACCGTCAACGGGTTGACCATCACGACGGGAGGAACTGCAACGCTGAACATTGCGAATGGAGGATCGCTTGTCACCAGTGGGGCGAATTCCATCACGTTCGTTTCCAACGGACCGACATCAGTCACAT
>Ga0214923_10001424_pt1 | contig 33988 bp, 29 predicted proteins | sample LL1510_MetaG_FD_177993 | JGI IMG/M metagenome (GOLD analysis project Ga0214923, IMG submission 177993) | Freshwater microbial communities from Lake Lanier, Atlanta, Georgia, United States - LL-1510 | ecosystem: Environmental > Aquatic > Freshwater > Lake | place: USA: Georgia | collected...
ATTATTTTAACGTTACTATTTAACATGAGAGTTTTCCTTTGTTTTGATTTTAAGTTCGCACTTCTATCAAAACCGGAAACTCTCACCTTTTCAAGTGATGTGTCAGATTAAATCGGAACTAATACACTTTAGGCAACGTATATGGACTCATCCGTTTTCACTCAATGAGTACTTGCGAAAACGGATGAGTCCATATACGTTGCCTATTTAGAATGGTAGACCTGTTGCCTCATAAATAAATGTTACCGAGGGAATTAAACCAATATTGACTCCAAATTAAATTTAGTGTACAATAATTAATCACACATTAAAATAATGTGGGTCATATATTATGCCATTAACCATCGAAGCGATTGAGAAGGGAATTAGCAATACCAAATTAACTCTTAGAAACCAGGGGATCCAATCCAATGATATTCCGATGCTCTGTGACTATTTGGGGCAGCATCCAGAGATCAAAAAACTTGATCTCTGTAATAATTCCATTGGTGATGCCGGGGCTGAACGTCTTTCAGCCACAAATTTGGAAGGAATGGATCTGAGCAATAATCAAATCAGTCACCTTGGGGCAGCAGCCCTTGCAAAGAGTTTGTCTTTACAAAAACTCATTATGGGTAATAACTTTATCGGTGATGAAGGAGCAAAAGCTTTTAAAAACAATAATAATCTGATATTACTTGGTCTTAGTGGTAACAAAATCACATCGACTGGGGCGGCAGCCCTTGCAGAATTAACCACGGTCAGAACCCTTGATCTTAGTAATAACATCATTAGGGATATAGGCTTTGCTGCTTTTGCGAGAAATACCAGTATCACGGAACTTCATGTTAGTCGATGCGAAATAGATCCTTGGGGGGTATTTGATTTTTTAAAGGCAAATCAAACCGTGGTTTCGCTGCAGATCAGTGAAAACCGATTAGGTGATTCGGGCGTTGCAGCCCTTTTAGCGACTGAGCACATTAAAAAGCTGGATGTTCGTATAAACCTTTGCTCAGATAAAGGAAGAGAGTTCATTCAGACAGGCAATCCTGAAAAATTAGCGAATATGATAACTTTTGTTCCTTCTTTAAGACGATTGGCGCTGTTTGCCGTTAAGCGGAATCATATCTCTCTTGAAGGAGCAACAGAGCAGGTAAAACGTTACGCAGCAAGTTTTCAGTTCGATTTCTTCTAACGGAGTGAGTTGGACGACTTGCCGAAAAAAGCCTTGACTGTGTCGGATGAAGACCAGGTGTCTTCATACCCTAAGTCAATTAATATCCGAGTAAACTCTTTTTCAAACAGTAAGAAACTTAACAAATCGCCGGAGTGGCTCTGGGCTCCTAACACATTGAGTAGTATCCTCAATAATGCAGGCATGGTTAGGTATTGTGATTGGGCCAGTTCACCGATGTTAGAGGTTGGTCGCAAATGCAATGTTTCAACGGGTCGCCAAGGGGAACGTCGTTTTTTCCAAACAGACAGTAATTTTACGATGTCATTCATACGGTTGACCATTTCCATGTCACGGTCCAAATTATCAAGAAATAAGCCATTCAGCATATTGCCTAAAATAGGTGCAAAACCAATGTCTCCATCAGATACTTTGTTGATACTCCGAAAGCGCGGTAAGGCGCGCGTACCCAAAATAAGTATTTTATCCACATTAAAACGCAAAGCTCCGCGCAGCGGCGCAACCAAGCCCATCCCGCCATCTCCATAATGGAGTCCATCAATGTTTACCGTAGGAAAAAAAAGGGGGAGTGCGCTGGAAGCAAGAATATGTTCTTTATTTATTTCTGTGCGCTGACTAATGTGCCTTGGGTATTCCCAATCTTCAAAGGCAGCCGCACTATGTTGATAGAATGAAATGGATTGCTGTGTTTCATAGCACGTGCTAATGACCTCCATGGTTTCTAATAAATGGTTAGAAATATTGACTCTAATGCGGTCAAAATCAATATTATTGCTAATAAATTCATGCAAGGGGGAGGTGTCTAACAAGTGCCCCGATTGGCTTTGCCGGACTACCAAGTTAGATAAATTACGAAAAACGGACTTACTGACTTGATAATTACTAGAATTAAAAATCTGTTGGCAATGGATATGGCTCCATAAATCTTCCAGTTGCGCGACTCCCTCAAAAAAATCATCCGCGTGTTGCGCAAGAATAGCCGCATTGACGGAACCAATGCTCACACCACTAACCATTGCAAAAGGCAACTGTTTCACTTGTAAAATATCTGCAATCGCTTTTAAAACGCCGACTTGATAGGCACCACGTGCACCACCACCTGCTAAGTAAAGGGCAATTTTTGCCATGATTTATACATATTTTTAGAGTAGGATAATTGAAATATAATTTAATGGTGGTCTCTATGGCAAGATTAATCGGTGCATTATTTCGTGAGCAACCCCGTGCTTTCCATATGATTTTCATGTTGGAAATTTGGGAGCGATTTGGCTTTTATACGGGACAAGGCATACTGGTCATCTATTTCGTGCGCGTATTCGGGTTTAGTGATGAGAATGCTTATTGTACTTTTGGTGCTTTTTCTGCGCTTATTTATGGCATGGTCGCATTGGGAGGATATCTCGGTGATCGGGTCTTAGGGACAAAGCGAACCATTCTCTTAGGATTGATTGTTCTCGCCTTGGGCTATTTTTGGTTAGCACTGGCGGATAAAGCCCATATTTTTTATGCCTTGTCAGCGATCTGCGTTGGGAATGCACTATTTAAAGCCAATCCTTCGAGTTTGCTCGCCAAATGCTACAGCAAAGGAGACAAGCGTTTGCACGGAGGATTTACGCTTTATTACATGGCCATCAACTTAGGAGCTCTCGCCGCGTTGCTTATTGGGCCTTTGATGTCCAGTCATTATGGTTATCCAGCCGCCTTTTTTGTAAGTTTTATAGGCATTATGCTTGGGATACTTAACTACTATTTGCAGCGGCATCATATAGCTCATATCCCTTCCCCCCTTGATGCCCTTCCCGTTGGTCGTTGGAAAATGGTGATGATTTTCTTTGGTATTTTAGGTGCCATTATTTTGTCCAATCAATTGTTGCAACAGGTGTATATCGCAAAAAAAATAGTATGGGTGGTATCCCTGCTTGTGACCGGGATATATTTTGGGTGCGTTTTTCGTGAAGAAAAAGCCAGAGCTTTACGCATGGTTGTGGCGTTTATATTGATGTTGGAGGCGGTGGCTTTTTTTGTTCTCTATCAACAAATGCCGACGTCTTTAAACTTGTTTGCTGTAAATAATGTACATGCGGTCTTATTCGGGCTGCCATTAAATCCACAAAGTTTCCAAGCCCTAAATCCCATATGGATCATATGCTTAAGTCCTCTATTGGCGTATTTTTATGGTTTTCTTAATAAACGAGGAGTCTCGTTCCAAATGCCCTACAAATTTGCTCTGGGTATGGGGTGTTGTGGTTTTAGCTTTATCGTCATCTATTTTGCCAGGTTTTTTCATGATGATCTTGGCATGGTATCCTCAAATTGGCTGGTTGTAAGCTACTTGTTTCAAAGTTTGGGCGAGCTTTTAGTGTCTGCTTTGGGGGTTGCCATGGTCGCAGAATTGGTACCCCATACTATTTCTGGCTTTGTCATGGGCATGTGGTTTTTAACGTCTTCTGTGGCAGGGTTTTTAGGCGCAACAGTGGCCTCTTTTACGGCGCTACCAACGGATGTATCACCGGGGTTAGAATCCTTGATGATCTATACCAAGGTCTTTGCCTGGATTGGGATCATCACACTCGTTTTGGCTTTTTTTCTCTGGGTTATTGCCCCTCAATTGTGTCGATTGATCAACTCAGAAAACGCAGTGGAATCGTAGCGAAAGAGTCTAATGTGCTGAGCATCATTCATGTTGCTAGGTTAAAGCACGACGTCTTATAAACCCATTCTACTTGCGGCAGTGATACCGATCAGGCACGGTTCTTAAGCTCACCATAAGGTTTCGTTAATATTTAATCTGTATAATTACTATTCTGTTTGATTCACTATAGAAGTAAATCGTGCAAGCAAATTTTAGCTTTAGTCCGGTTACAAGGAAATTGGTTTTAGAATTGGCTCCTAGGCTTCAGCAGGACGAAATGTTTCAAAGCTGGGCAGTAGTGGAGCCATGTGAGCGTGCTCCAGTTGTGTATTGGCTTACAAAACCAACCCCCGAAACAATAAAGAGCCCTAAAGATAGATATCTGATGGAGTTACTGTATGTTTCCTTGCTAAACGATCTACTTCGATCCTTTGAAGGCCATCATTCCCCTGAACAAGCAACCCCAAAGGCGAGTTGGTATGCCGGAATTAAATTTGCAGTGGTTTGGTTTTCTGGTGTGATTTTAGCGATCTGTGAGGGTTATGCGGGGATTTCCTCCTTGTTGTTATTAGTGGGCAAGGCTCCTGCGGCCGTTGTATTTTCTCTAGGTCTTTTGTTTGCCTTGCTATCTGTTGTGGTTTTTTACGGCTTTGGTCTGGTTGAGATAGCTAAAAATCTTGGGGTAAAATTATCAAAATCTCGGCAATTACTCGATCTTTACCTCGAAGAAGTAGCGATAATCGAAAGATTTACTCTATTATTGAAGCACTCTCAGATTGAAGCGACTAAAGAAGAGCTGCAACAAATCGAGCCGGTTTTAGAAATGCTCATAGCCCGCCATCAGGCATTGGAACATCCTCGAGAGGTGTATAACAACTTATTTAAGAAGAAGATTTTTGTAGTGGCAAAATTATTTATCACCGTATCTACTGGAGTGCTTTTTTTTAGTGGCGGATTTTTTGCTGGCCAGTATTTTGCAATGGCTATAGCCGGTCTCTTTACATCGGCTGTATCTGCGACATTCTGGCCGATTGTCTTGGTTTCGTTGCTTATTGGTTTGGCAGCACTAGCAACCTATTGGTATATTGAACGACCCGGACTTGAGCATGTTGTTAGCCGTTGGTTTGGATTAGAAAAAGACGATGTCGATAAATTTGCTGCATCGAAAGCTCATATTGGTAAACTAAAAAAACTATTAGGATTCGTGAATTTTAATCTTAGCAAATTGAATCCTAATCATGCTTCTCCTGAGCATCCGCTCAATGCGTCCAATTCAAGAGGCGCAAATCCCAATTTAAAACGCGCAAATAGCATGCCGAATTTATTTAAGTCCTATGAGGAGCCTGAGTTACAGTCCCAAAATATGCTTGACAAAGGGAATCGTAATCCTTCTCTGGGCAATGAGGGATGCCTCATCCAACCGGTTTAGCAGCGCTTCTAGGTCGTGCATGTTGCGCCCACAGCGATTAATTAAAAAATAGCCAACAGTCGTTGGCAATTCAAACCCTCGTTGACGTGCACGTAATTTAAGTGAGTTTATTTTACCGGTATCACCCAATTCCAACAATTGAATCACCAAGCCCCAACTTAAGCGGGAACGTAAGTCCGGTAAGAGTAACTTGGTTTGCAGAGGTGGAGATTGGCTAGTCATAATCAGTGTGGCTTGCTCATGGTCACGAACACGGTTGTATAGATGAAAAAGGGCCTCCTCCCAATCTTTATGGCCAGCGATGGTCTCTATATCGTCTATGCAAATCAATGCTTGCTCTTCTATCCCATCAATAACGGCCGGTCCCCATTCAATCAATGATTTTAAAGGTAAGTAGATGGCTGATTGAGGGCTTTTTAAGGCTTGGCAACAGGCTTGCAAAAGATGAGATTTTCCACTTCCTGGTGCTCCCCAAAGATAAAGCAGTCTGTCCCCAGTGCCATCAAGTGTGGCTTGTAGTTGTTGATTTAAAAGGGTATTGTCCCCGAAGCAAAAATTGGTGAACGTGGCTTCGTCATTTAATTGGATGGATAAGGGTAGTTGGCGGTTCATCTGGCTATTTGCACGTCGATAAGTGCTTTTTTGCCCCAGGTCCACACATAGTCTATATAGGTTGTGGCTGTTGTGAACGTGGTTAGTGCGATGAGTGTTTGATCAAGGTAGGGTGAAAATTTGAAATAGGCCAATTCAAATAAACACAAGGTGATTAACGTCAATTGTAAAAAAGTATTGATTTTGCTTAAGACGGTTGGCTTGAAGTCTAGTTTTCGCTGTACGAACCAATACCACGCAAGCACACCAAAAGAAATGGTTACATCCCTCAAAAACACTAACGTGACTAACCACCAGGGCAAAATCCCAAGCAGAGCGAGTGAGATAAAACTTGCCGCAATCAGTAGTTTATCGGCTAAAGGGTCAACAAACGCGCCAAAAAATGTTTGCCAGTGAAAATATCTAGCAAGCCAGCCATCCAAGCCATCAGTAAAGCCGGCTAAAAGAAAAACAGAAAACGCATGGTTGTAGGCATGCTGATGAAGCAGCATTAAAAAAGGAGCTATCAACAGCAAGCGAATGATGGTCAATGCGTTTGGTATATTTTTTAAGATCATGTGTTTACGTTGTCAATCATTATACCGTCCTCTTGGGTTGGCTTTCGGCAGAGGCATATCTTTTTCGTCATTGGTAGCAAGTGTATACAATACTTTGGCTGCTGTCACCTAGTAAAAGTCGCATCATTGCGAGCAACTTCGTGGAGGAATTGGTGCAAATGGCTCTTGGGGAGGGGGTTTTTGAGCAAACAATCCTGGTCCGCCGAATGACTGTGATCGAGGGCCCTGTTTGGGAGGGGTTAATTGTGCAATCAGTCGTTCGTTCGCTGCAGTCAAATTCTTTACGGATGTTGTCAGCTCGTCAATATGTTGTAGGTTTTTTTCTCTTTGCTCGAGCGCGGCTTCTTTTGCAACACATTGTTCTTCTCGTCTTGCAAGCGCCGCTTGCTGACCCTCATGACCATTCATCAACAATTCGCTTTGATTTGCGTAGTCCGGATAGTCGACAGAGATCTCATCTTTCAGAGTACTTTGTAGTTTGCGAGCAGCACTTTTTTGTATACCAGATAGCATTGAGCGTGCGGTGAAAGAGATTAGCATCATGAATCCAACGCACGTAATCGTTATGGCAAGCGAACCAGGAAAAGCACACCAAATACCAACAGCTGTTGCTGTCAAGATGGCAGCCAATATATTTATCCCAATTGTTTTTGCATCTTTGTTATTTAAACTTTGTGCTCGGTAGTATTCTGCCTGAGTTTCCCACGAATCATCGTCTTTCAGTGCTGGGTGTTTCTTCCAAGCTTTGTTGCGTTTGTGCCAATTATACAAACTCTGAAAAATATCCGTGCAGGCACTTAAAATAAATAATGCCGCTGATGGAATCCCTCCAAACCCATCAGCAAGAAAAGCCAGTATATATGCGGTGATGCTTAAGGAGGCCGCAACGGTTTGAAAAAAAAGCTGACTGAACATTGCTCTTCTAGTAATGGTTGCGGTTGAAAACACCTCATACCAGTTATATAGCAACGCAAGACTTTTATATACAAGGCCAAGCAAGGGGATATTGCGGACCATAGAGAAGGTTTTACCCAACCAAAAAATCACTTTTGGAACTGCTTTTAGAAGCCAGTGGCCAATGGCAATCAAATATTTTTGATTGATGGCGAAAAATATTCCTAAAATACCCGTGCCAAGTGCCGCGAATAGCAAGGGAAGCGTTAGGTTTCTTTGGGGTCTGGCCTTGTTAATAAGTTTGACCAAGTAGTGCACGTGTTCATATTGGCTGTGTTTGCATAAGGCCAATAATAATTCATAGATGTTCTCGTATTTGCTTTTATCGGTCAGTTCTTTAAAAAGTTCTCGCTTAGCCTCATCGTTGTGAGTTGAGGATATATTCAGGCTGTTTAAAATTGCAATAAGCAGAGGATCATTTGGATTGATGACAATTGACTTGGTAATGCTTTTAGCATTGTTTTTAGATTTGTTACAAATTTCCGCTAAGTGATTCTTTACATTGATGACACTCAACCCCATCAAGTAGGCCAAAATGACTTTTTTTATGTCTTTAGCTGCGTCATGATTTGATCGTTTTGCCATATAAAACTTCAGAAAGAATTAACTTGAGCCTGCATTCTAACAATTGTGCTAAAAAAGTCTAGTAAAATATGGATTTCCAACGCCCCTGACGGGGAGCGATGACATACTATTTGGACTTTTTCTTCTTACGATAAACAATCGCCACATGCCCAATGACACCGATGAGGTCGGCATGCAACTGTTGGCAAATGTCTTCTGCAAACGTTTGACGTTCTTTCTTTTCAGCGCCATGTATTTTAATTTTAATCAATTCGTGGGCGAGTAACGCCACATTAATTTCCTCAATAACGGCCGGTGTTAATCCTTTGGCGCCGATTAAAACCACAGGGTTTAAATGGTGTGCTTTGGCTTTTAATGTACGTTTGAACGATGTGTCCATGAGTTCTTTCCTAAATAAATGGCAAATTATTGCACGTTTTGCTGTGAAAAGGTAGCCGAATTCGGTATGATGGATGATATTTTTATAAGATGAACACTATGCCGCGGTCTAAAAGTAGTAAAAAATGGCTACAAGAACATTTTAATGACATGTATGTGAAAAAAGCACAGGCAGAAGGTTATCGAAGTCGGGCTGCTTATAAATTAATGGAGATAGATCAGAAAGAACAATTACTCAAGCCAGGAATGGTCGTGGTGGACTTGGGGGCAGCGCCTGGTGGTTGGACTCAATACATTTCACGAAAATTAGATGGCCGTGGCAGAATAATTGCACTCGATTTATTACCCATGGATGCCCTAGCTGGTGTAGAATTTATAGAAGGGGATTTTCAAGAGGATACTGTTTTGAAGCAATTAACGGACCTTATCCCCGCTTTAAGTGTGGATGTCCTTCTGTCGGACATGGCGCCGAATATGAGTGGCACGGCTGCCATTGATATTCCTAAAGCGATGTATTTGGCAGAACTGGCATTTGATTTTGCAGGGAAAATGTTAAAACCTAACGGCACGCTGCTCATGAAAATTTTTCATGGAGCAGGGTTTGATTCACTCATTAAAGAGGCGCGTCAACAATTCGAACGAGTCACTATCAGAAAACCCGATGCTTCTCGTGCACGTTCACGAGAAACTTATTTGCTAGCGAAGGGTTATCGTATATAGTAAATTTATCGTTCTCACAGCGTAGAAATACGCACAAAATGGGGTGTTGCTTTGAACGACATGCTGAAAAATCTGTTTTTATGGCTAATAATAGCAATTGTGCTGGTGTCCGTGTTTAGTAATTTTGGCCCGCGACATGCGTCCACTGAAAAAGTATCCTATAGTCATTTTCTCAAGGACATTGACAAGGGAATGGTGAATTCTGTCACCATTGAAGATGATAAAATCATCAAGGGAATCACCAAAAACAATCAGCGTTTTGTGACGTACATGCCTGTTCGAGACAGTGCACTCTTAGGTGAATTGCTTAAAAATAATATCGATGTGAGTGGGCAAGAAAAACAACAAGAGAGTTTCCTTCTCCATTTGTTTATCAATTGGTTCCCGATGCTGCTTTTGATTGGTGTCTGGATTTTCTTTATGCGACAAATGCAAGGAGGCGGTGGACGCGGGGCCATGTCTTTTGGGCGTTCCCGTGCGCGTCTTTTAGGTGAAGATCAAGTCAAGGTCACTTTTGCAGACGTTGCTGGCGTTGATGAAGCCAAAGAAGAAGTGAAAGAGCTGGTTGATTTTTTGCGTGACCCAACCAAATTTCAAAATTTAGGTGGTCGCATTCCACGAGGTGTTTTATTGGTGGGATCCCCTGGAACAGGGAAAACATTACTGGCTCGAGCGGTAGCAGGCGAAGCGAAAGTTCCCTTCTTTACTATTTCCGGTTCAGATTTTGTTGAAATGTTTGTGGGTGTTGGTGCGTCACGTGTTCGTGACATGTTTGAGCAAGCAAAAAAACAGGCGCCCTGCATCATATTCATTGATGAGATTGATGCCGTTGGTCGACATCGTGGCGCCGGATTAGGTGGTGGTCATGATGAGCGCGAGCAAACATTAAATCAATTACTAGTAGAAATGGATGGTTTTGAAGGCAATGAGGGCGTCATCATTATTGCGGCAACCAATCGCCCTGATGTTTTAGATCCAGCCCTGCTTCGCCCAGGACGTTTCGATAGACAAGTTGTTGTTCCCCTCCCGGATATCCGTGGGCGAGAACAAATTCTTAAAGTCCACCTGAATAAAGTACCGACCGACAATTTGGTGCAAATATTACCAATTGCTCGTGGAACACCGGGTTTTTCAGGTGCAGATCTTGCAAACTTGGTGAACGAAGCAGCCCTATTTGCTGCTCGTTCCAATAAGAAGACAGTAAGCATGATCGATCTCGACAAGGCCAAAGATAAAATCATGATGGGCGCTGAACGTCGCTCCATGGTTATGGATGAGAATGAAAAAAAATTAACGGCTTACCATGAGTCTGGTCATGCAATCGTAGGATTAATGGTGCCAGAACATGACCCTGTCTACAAAGTCACGATTATTCCTCGTGGGCGTGCGCTAGGCGTGACGATGTTTTTGCCGGAACAGGATAGGTACAGTCACAGCAAGCGACGTTTAGAAAGTCAGTTGGCTAGCCTTTTTGGAGGGCGTGTGGCGGAGGAGCTCATTTTTGGTGCGGATAACGTGACCACTGGTGCTTCAAATGATATCATGCGGGCCACTGAAATAGCGCGGAAAATGGTTACGACTTGGGGCTTGTCAGCGTTAGGCCCAATGACGTTTGGCCAAGAAGAAGGCGAGGTGTTTTTAGGCCGTACTGTGAATCAAAACAAAGACGTGTCAGACAAGACTACAGAGAGTATTGACTCAGAAGTCCGCGCCATTATTGATAGAAATTACGAACGCGCGCATCAAATTTTGACAGAAAATATCGATAAACTGCATTTGATGTCTGAGGGCTTGATTAAATACGAAACCATCGATGCACAACAAATTAAAGAAATTATGTCAGGCAAGGCCCCTTCACCACCAGATGATTGGGAAGACATGAAATCTTCTGAGAAAAAAGCAACCCCGGATGATGACAAACCGAAGGATGGTGCCCCTAAGGATATGATTGATTCTCGCACGGGTGATGAAACTAGCGCGTAGTGTAGTGAGATACCATTGAATAATCAGCAATTTTTAGAATGGCTTTTGCAACGCCATGAGATGCCCTCTTCAATTTGCAAACCCTTGGTCATGGGTATTTTGAATATCACGTCAGATTCTTTTTCAGATGGTGGTGTTTATTTGGAACCACACAGCGCCTTAAGTCGTGCGCAGGAAATGATTGCCGAAGGGGTCGATATTATCGATGTTGGTGGAGAATCTACGAAACCAGGAGCGATACCAATATCCTTGGATGAAGAATTGTCTCGAGTGCTTCCCATCATTGAGCATATCAGAAAAAATAGTGACCTTTGTATTTCAATCGATACCTATAAACCAGCCGTGATGAAGGCCGCTGTTTCAGCAGGGGCCGGTTTTATTAACGATATTAAAGCACTTCGCAGTGAAGGGGCCTTATCGACAGCGATGGAGCTCGGTGTTCCTGTTTGCTTGATGCATATGCAGGGGGAACCTTTGTCGATGCAAGAAAATCCAACGTATGCCAACGATGTCGTTGAAGAAATTAATACTTTTTTTATTGAGCGCATCAAAGCCTGCGAGCAGGCACAAATCTCTCGACATCGTTTGATACTAGACCCGGGATTTGGTTTTGGAAAATTAGTGGCAGATAACCTCATGATTGTAAAAAAACTGAGTGAATTTAAAAAGCACCAATTGCCATTGTTGCTTGGCGCATCACGAAAAAGCACCTTGGGTGTTGTTACAAATACGCCTGTCCACGGACGGTTAGCAGCGGGCCTTGCGGTGTCGGTCTTTGCAGCATTGCAAGGGGTTTCAATGATTAGAACGCATGATGTGGCAGAAACCAACCAAGCCTTAAAAATGGTAGACGCTATAATGAAAGCAGAACAGTATGAGGGTGTCGCATGAGTCAGCGGAAGTATTTTGGTACGGATGGCATACGTGGTCAAGTTGGTCAGTCTAATATTAATCCAGAGTTTATGTTGAAATTAGGTTGGGCAGTTGGCCGTGTTCTTGCCAATGGAGAGCGCAAAAAAGTACTCATCGGAAAAGACACCCGTATTTCAGGTTATATGTTGGAATCTGCTTTGGAGGCTGGACTGTCAGCGGCAGGAGTTGATGTCCGCTTGCTAGGTCCGATGCCAACCCCCGCTATTGCATATCTTACTCAAACGTTGCGTGCGAATGCGGGGATTGTCATTAGTGCATCCCATAATTTATTTGAAGACAATGGCATTAAATTTTTCACTGCTGATGGTAGTAAATTGCCTGATCACATTGAATTGGAAATTGAGGCTGAAATTGAAAAGCCTTTGCAAACCGTTTCCTCAGCAGCTCTCGGTAATGCCAAACGAATTGACGATGCGCCTGGTCGTTACATTGAGTTTTGTAAATCATCGATCCCCTCCTTGACCAGACTATCCGGGCTTAAAATTGTCGTCGATTGTGCACATGGTGCGACCTATCACATCGCGCCTAATGTTTTTGCAGAATTAGGCGCTGAGGTAATATCCATTGGCGATAAGCCAGATGGATTTAATATTAATCAAGGGTTTGGATCGACTGATCCTGCAAAACTGAAACATGATGTTAAGCGATTTGGTGCCGATATTGGTATTGCCTTGGATGGGGATGGAGACAGGGTTATTCTTATCGATAGTGATGGTGTCGAAGTGAATGGGGATCAAATCTTATATATTATTGCAAAAGATCGTGACAATCGAGGCATGCTTCATGGTGGGGTTGTCGGAACGTTGATGAGTAACTATGGTTTAGAAAAAGCAATGGCAGCCATCGGGATTCCATTTTTACGTTCAAACGTGGGCGATAGGTATGTTTTAGAAGCCTTAAAAGAACGCGATTGGAAAATTGGTGGCGAGTCATCAGGACATATCGTCTGCCTTGATAAAACCACAACGGGCGACGGTATTATTGCGGCCTTGCAGGTTCTAGCTGTGATGATAAAACAGAGCAAAACGTTAAAAGAACTTTGTAAAGACATCTTACTTTTTCCTCAAACATTGCTGAATTTAAAAACAACGAATGCAATCGTGCTTTCAAAAAATCAATCCGTTAAAAAGGCCATTGATGCCCTCAATATTAAACTAGAGGGCAATGGTCGGGTCTTATTAAGACCTTCTGGAACCGAGCCTGTTCTTCGAGTCATGGTCGAGGGTGAAGAAGCAGAAAGAGTAAGACAATATGCGGAACAATTGGTTCAAGAAATTAAAAGTATCGAACAGGAACTATAAACCCGCCGTTTGTTTCTACCTCTTGGGAAATGGCAGTGGGGGAATGGATGGTCTTTGGGTCACTCCCCAGCTTGTGGGTAAGTTTGCTATGTATTCAATCAAACAAAACCCTCATCATGACGTACCTGGGGTAACGATTTCGCTAACAAATCAATTCTAGTGTCATGAATAGTGAGGAAATATGCGCAAGAAAATGGTCATGGGCAATTGGAAAATGAATGGTCGTCTTAAAGATGCCGCTGCGCTTTTGAAAGAACTACCGCTTCACTTGCCCAAAAACACCGCGACCGAATGCGTGGTTTTTCCGCCACAGGTTTATTTGTCGTTGGCTCAGCAATTATTATCATCCAGCTCGTTACGCTTCGGGGCCCAAAATGTCTATCCAAAAGACAGCGGCGCTTATACTGGGGAAGTGTCAGGACCGATGCTGGCTGACTTTGGTTGTCGTTACGTTTTGGTTGGCCACTCAGAGCGACGGCAATTATTTCATGAAAATGAAAAATTTGTTGCTGAAAAATTCCACCATGTAAAAGTTCATGATATGATACCGGTTCTTTGTGTCGGTGAAACACTAGCAGAGCGTGAGCAAGGCTTGACCGAAGCGGTGTTAACGAAACAATTACTGGCTGTCACAGCAGCCGGTTTGTCAGATTTTAAAAATTGTGTCGTGGCTTACGAGCCTGTATGGGCAATAGGTACTGGAAAAACAGCAACACCTGAGCAAGCACAAAACGTGCATGCGTTTATTCGTGAGCTGGTGGCCCAGTTTGATAAAGAAGATGCAAAAAAATTATCAATTTTATATGGTGGTAGCGTCAATGAAAAAAATGCGCTATCCCTTTTCACCATGCCTGATGTTGATGGTGGCCTGGTCGGTGGTGCTTCTCTAAATAGAGAGCAATTTGTGGAAATAGTAAAATGTACCAATTAATATTAATCATTCATGTGTTGGTGGCTTTGACGATTATTGGTTTAGTGCTTATCCAGCACGGAAAAGGTGCTGATATCGGAGCCTCTTTTGGTTCTGGGGCATCCAATACCGTATTCGGTAGCCAAGGAACGGGTGGTTTCCTGTTTAAATTGACGGGGGGGTTGGTCTTAACCTTTTTCGTTACGAGTTTGTTGTTATCATCCATCGTTGCTAGTCAATATCAGAAAGAAACCCTTCAACTGATTCCTCAGCAGCCTGCGACATCGGATAATCGTGTACCTGTACCGGTTGGTGGTAAATAATAACAAATCTTTTTAGAGGTTCAATCGTTGCCGAAGTGGTGAAATTGGTAGACACGCCGTCTTGAGGGGGCGGTGGCGCAAGCTGTGCCGGTTCGAGTCCGGCCTTCGGCACCAATATAATGCGGGTGATGTGACATGATGCTATCACAATATTTACCGATTCTCGTTTTTATCGTTATCGGCTTGTCCTTGGGCTTGGTTTTGTTAGGTGCGGGTTCTTTGTTCTCGGCACATAAACCAGATGCTGCCAAAAATTCGCCTTACGAGTGTGGGTTCCCGGCGTTTGAAAGTTCTCGCATTCCATTTGATGTGCGTTTTTATATGGTTGCCATCTTATTTATTATATTTGACTTAGAAACAGCGTTCTTTTTTCCGTGGGCATTGGTTCTGCGACAAATAGGATGGTTTGGTTTTTTTGCCATGATGATGTTTCTCGGACTGCTTGTGATCGGTTTTATTTATGAGTGGAAGCGCGGCGCATTAGAGTGGGAATGATTGACGCGATTTACAGTGACTTAAGTACTCGCTTGATTAAGGCGTGGCAGTAGAAATAAGTTGAGAATGGCACTAACAATATAGAGGCGAAAGATGGCTGTTGCCCAATTACAAAAACAAGGCTTTGCCACAACAACAGTAGAAAAGTTAGTTGGCTGGGCGCGAAGTGGTTCTATGTGGCCTGTTACCTTTGGGTTGGCTTGTTGCGCTGTGGAAATGATGCATGTGGGTGCTGCTCGCTATGATTTGGATCGTTTCGGTATTATTTTTCGTCCAAGTCCACGGCAGTCAGACGTCATGATCGTCGCCGGGACCCTCTGTAATAAAATGGCCCCAGCGCTGCGCAAAGTCTATGATCAAATGCCAGAACCCAGATGGGTTATTTCAATGGGATCTTGTGCCAATGGTGGGGGGTATTACCACTACTCCTATGCGGTTGTTCGCGGCTGTGATCGCATCGTTCCTGTCGATGTCTATGTGCCAGGATGTCCTCCGACGGCGGAGGCATTGCTGTATGGCATTATACAACTACAAAACAAAATTAAGCGCAAAGCAATCATAGACATAAAGTAACCATTTCCTAGCACAGGTGCTGATAAATGACAAAACTAGATACTCTGGTGGAAAAAATAAAGTCTTTATTTGAAAACACATTGCATTCAATTACCCAGTCTAATGATGAAGTCACTGCCGAATGTGATGTCAGCCACTTAAAAACGGTGTTGTTTCAATTGCGCGATGATAAATCTCTTCGATTCGAACAGCTCATTGATCTTTGTGTGGTTGATTATCTGCATTATGGAGAATACGACTGGGAAACAGAGTCCGCAACGGACAAAGGCTTTTCCCGAGCAGTAGAGAGTCAGGAATCAAGAGCATTCATACTTGATAAACCTCGGTTCGCCATCGTCTATCATTTGCTTTCAATTTCCAAAAATCATCGCCTCCGATTAAAAGTTTTCCTTGATGAGGCTCATTTAATCGTTCCTTCCGCTCATGATGTTTGGAAAGGGGCTAATTGGTTTGAGCGCGAAGCTTACGATTTATTCGGTGTTCTTTTTGAAAATCACCCCGATTTAAGACGTATTTTGACGGACTATGGTTTTATTGGCCATCCTTTTCGAAAAGATTTTCCTCTAAGTGGCCATGTTGAGATGCGTTATGATGCGACGCTGCAGCGAGTCATTTATGAGCCGGTCGATATACAGCCGCGGGTATTGGTGCCAAAAGTGATCCGCAATGATAATCGCTACCTTGATTTAGAAAAAAATGCCGGTGGGAATCATGATTGAACTACAAAATTATACTCTAAACTTTGGCCCTCAACACCCTGCTGCTCATGGTGTGCTTCGTTTGGTGATGGAATTTGATGGGGAAACAGTCGTGCGAGCGGATCCCCACATCGGACTACTTCACCGGGCCACTGAAAAACTTGCTGAAACCAAGCCTTATCTGCAAAGCATTGGCTACATGGATAGGCTCGATTACGTTTCCATGATGTGCAATGAGCATGCCTATGTTCGAGCCATAGAAAAATCATTAGGGATTGAAGCCCCGATCCGTGCACAATACATTCGCACGATGTTTGACGAAGTGACCCGAATTTTAAACCATCTATTATGGTTAGGCGCTATCGCGCTTGATATTGGTGCCATGACGGTCTTTCTCTATTGTTTTCGTGAGCGGGAAGATTTGTTTGATTGTTATGAAGCAGTTTCTGGTGCGCGCATGCATGCAACCTATTATCGTCCGGGTGGGGTTGCTCGAGATTTGCCAGATACCATGCCACAATACGAAGCATCCCGATGGCACAACGATCGCGAAGTTGAAAAGATGAATGAGCATCGCCAAGGAAGTCTGTTGGATTTTCTTTGGAACTTTACAGAACGATTCCCACATTGCGTCGATGAGTATGAAACCTTGCTCACTGATAATCGTATTTGGAAACAAAGAACCGTGGACATTGGTGTGGTTTCTCCCGAAGACGCCTTGCAATGGGGCTTTACTGGTCCAATGCTTAGAGGTTCTGGCGTGGCGTGGGATTTAAGAAAAAAACAACCTTACGCTGCTTATGATAAAGTCGACTTTGATATTCCAGTAGGTAAAACAGGGGATTGTTACGATCGTTATTTGGTTCGCATTGAGGAACTACGTCAATCAAATGTGATCATTCGTCAATGTATAAAATGGTTGAGAAAAAATCCAGGCCCCATTAAGTTCCAAGATAATAAAATTACTCCGCCTACGCGCTTAGAAATGAAAAAGGATATGGAAGCACTCATCCAACATTTCAAGCTCTTTACTGAGGGGTTTTGTTTGCCAAGAGGCGAAGTGTATAGTGCTATTGAGGCGCCGAAAGGAGAGTTTGGTATTTATTTGGTATCCGATGGTGCTAACAAACCCTATCGCATGAAAATACGTGCGCCAGGATTTGCACACTTATCCAGCTTTGATGAAATGGTCAGAGGGCATATGTTAGCTGATGGTGTAGCAATATTGGCTAGCCAGGATATTGTATTTGGTGAAATTGATAGATAGAAGGTTGAAAGCAATGTCTGAAAAAGTAGCTCCGTTAATAACGCAGTTTTTAACAGCAGAAGGTGTGCGGGAAATTGATCATTGGGTAGCAAAATACCCCAAAGATCAGAAGCAATCCGCGGTCATGTCGGCGCTGATGATAGTCCAAAAGGCCCAAGGCTATTTGACTGCAGAAGCCATGGATGCCGTGGCTGAATATCTTGAAATGCCAGCAATTGCTGTCTATGAAGTGGCTTCGTTTTATAGCATGTACGAGCGAAAACCAATTGGGCGACATTTAATATCGGTATGCACCAATATTTCCTGTAAGCTGAAGCGCTCGGCAGAAGTTGTGAGTTATCTAGAAAAAAAATTGGATGTTAAATTGGGTGGTACCACCAAAGATAATCGATTTACCCTAAGAGCGGTAGAGTGTCTTGGCGCTTGTGTTCACGCTCCTATGATGCAAATCGATGAAGAATATCATGAAGACCTGACCGCAGATAAAATGGATGCGGCATTGGAGCAGTATCCTTAAATGAGAAATGAGCCGAGATAGAACCCATGGTTGAACTAAATCAAGTTTGTTACCGCACTTTACATCTAAAAGAATCTTGGACGCTTCAGGCGTATAAGAGTGTTGGTGGGTATAGTGCTTTGCAGCGAATATTAAAAGAGCAGATCCCCCCGCAACAAATCATCAGTGATTTGAAAACGTCTGCGTTGCGTGGTCGAGGGGGCGCTGGGTTCCCTACGGGGCTTAAATGGAGCTTCATGAATCGCGATATGCCTATCCAAAAATACGTGGTCTGTAATTCCGATGAAGGTGAGCCTGGCACCTGCAAAGATCGTGATATCCTAAGGTACAACCCGCATCAATTAATTGAAGGCATGGCCATTGCGAGTTATGTGATGGGAGCCACAGTGGGTTACAATTATATCCGCGGAGAGTTTGTCGAGCCTTTCAAGCGGACGGAAGCAGCCCTCAAGGAGGCCTATGATGCTGGGTTTTTGGGAAAAAATATTTTAGGCTCGGGCATGGATTTTGATCTGTATAATCACATGGGTGCCGGGGCTTATATCTGTGGTGAAGAAACCTCGTTACTCAATTCCTTAGAAGGAAAAAAAGGGTTGCCACGGTTTAAGCCCCCGTTCCCCGCAAATTTTGGATTGTATGGCAAACCCACCACGATTAATAACACGGAAACATTTGCATCAGTTCCGGTCATTATGGAGAAAGGGGCAGACTGGTTTTTGAATTTAGGGAAACCTAATAATGGTGGAACAAAATGTTTTAGTGTCAGTGGGCATGTAAATTCGCCTGGTAATTTTGAGATTCCGTTAGGAACCCCCTTTGCAAGTTTGTTAAATTTAGCGGGCGGTCTTTATAAGGGTCGGAAAATTAAAGCCGTTATTCCCGGTGGGACGTCTATGCCGGTATTGCCGGGTGAATTGATGATGACCTTAGACATGGATTACGACAGCATACAAAAAGCTGGGTCTGGCCTTGGTTCTGGGGCAGTGATCATTATGGATGACACGACTTGCATGGTGGATGCACTCTATCGTATTTCTGAATTTTATATGGAAGAGTCCTGTGGCCAATGCACGCCTTGCCGTGAGGGGACTGGATGGTTGGTTCGACTATTGCATCGTATTATCAGTGGTCATGGTGAACCTGGTGATATAGAAAAATTGGTGAATGTAGCGAACATGATTGAAGGACGGACTATTTGTGCGTTGGGTGAGGCAGCAGCTTGGCCAGTACAGAGTTTTGTAAAGCATTTTTATAACGAATTCGAGCATTTTATTGTGCATAAACAATCAAAGGTTACAAATGGCTAACATAGAAATCGACGGAAAAGCGTTTGAAGCAGAAAGTGGAAAAATGATCATTGAGGTTGCTGATGAAGTTGGCATCTATATTCCTCGCTTTTGCTATCATAAAAAACTATCAATCGCAGCCAACTGCCGTATGTGTTTAGTGAGTGTTGAAAACAGCAAAAAAACCGTTCCTGCTTGTGCAACGCCGATTACCAATGGGATGAAAGTATTTACAAAGTCCGCAGAAGCGATTCGCTCGCAACAAGCGGTTATGGAATTTTTACTGATTAATCACCCGCTGGATTGCCCGATTTGCGATCAAGGTGGCGAGTGTGAATTGCAAGATATTTCCATGGGGTTTGGAAACGAATCGTCTCATTATGATGAGAGTAAACGTGCTGTGGAGGGCGATAATTTAGGCCCATTGATATCTACAGAAATGACACGTTGTATTCATTGCACCCGTTGTGTTCGTTTTGGAGAGGAAGTGGCAGGACTTCGCGAATTAGGCGCGACAGGTCGCGGCGAAGACGTAGAAATTGGCACTTATGTTCAACACAGCATGACCTCAGAAGTATCTGGTAACATCATTGATCTATGTCCAGTCGGTGCTTTAACGTCAAAACCTTACCGCTTTACCGCAAGGGCTTGGGAAATGACTCAACATCCAAGCATTGCCCTGCATGACTGCTTAGGATCCAATGTTTATTTGCACACTCGAGGAAATAATGTCATGAGAGTGGTGCCAAAAGAGCAGGATAGTCTGAATGAAACCTGGTTGTCGGACCGGGATAGATTTAGCTACCTCGGCTTAAAGCATCCTGCGCGTGCCGATAAACCCAAGATAAAACGAGATGGGTTATGGGAAGTTGTTGATTGGGAAACAGCACTTAAATTTGCAGCAGACGGGTTGAGTCGGGTTATAAAACAGCACGGCCCCGAACAATTAGCCGCATTTGCGTCGCCCTCTTCGTCGCTTGAGGAATGTTATTTGCTCCAAAAATGGATGAGGGAATTGGGGGTGAATAATCTGGATCATCGGTTACAACAAACTGATTTTCGTGATGAAGCGTTGCAGCCCATGATGCCAACCAATTCCTTACTCTACAAAGATCTTGAACATCAAGAGACCGTGTTGCTAATTGGTAGTCATATCGATAGAGAAATTCCATTAGCAGGAATAAAACTGCGCAAGGCATTTTTAAACGGTGCTCACATGTATGCCATCAATCCGGTTGATTATGACTATCGCTTTTCACTCCAGGAGAAGATCGTTGTTTCTCCACAAGAGATTCCGCAAGAATTAGCCACTCTATTGTTGGCTTTGGTCGGGGACGCCGCAAAATTATCCATTGAAATACAACGGTTGCTGATTGGATTAAAACCAACCGCCAAAACAAAACTGATGGCGAAAGCATTACAGAAATCCCGAGCGGTCATTGTGACGGGTGCCTTGGTAGAAAATCATCCTGAGGCGTCCTTGATTAGGACATTGGTTTGGCTCATAGCACAACAAACGGGTGCCCATCTATTGAGATTCACAACAGGCGCTAATACAGCAGGCGCTTGGCTTGCTGGCATGATTCCTCATCGTTCGGTTGTTTTAAAAGACGTCGAGCCCGGTGGTCTAAATGCACAAGCTGCATTAGATGCAAAACTGAAGGGGTATTTCTTAATGGGTGTGGAGCCCGGACTAGACTTTGCAAACCCTCATCGGACACGCCAGTCATTATTGGCGGCCGAATTTGTAGTGATGGTTTCTGCTTATCACAACGATGCCATGCAAGATTATGCCGATGTTTTATTGCCAATGGCTCCCTATGCGGAAACGTCCGGAACTTACATCAATATGGATCAAACCTGGCAAACGGTGAAGGGTGCGATCGCACCATTTGGAGAGGCTCGTCCTGCTTGGAAAATTCTCCGGGTACTTGCTAATTTATTTCAATGCAAAGGGTTTGATTACTTCTCATCAGAAGACGTCCTCATAGAAATAAAAAAACAGGCAGATATGGCTATGGACAGGGAATACGTCCCCTTTTATCCCGACACGTTGCCAATGAATAAAGACCGTTTGGTTCGTGTTGGTGAATGGCCGTTATATCGTTCGGATGCGATTGTAAGGCACGCAATGGCGTTACAAAATTGTGCAGCCAGTGATAAGGCTTCCATCCGCATCCACCCATCGACGGCAGACGAGTATCAATTGAATGACATGGCTACTATATCTCAAGGAGATATTGAGATAACATTGCCGCTTAAAAAAGATGAGCGCATACCACCGGATGTCGTATGGGTTTTAAATGGCATGCCTGAAACAGTAGATCTGGGTTGTCCATTTGCCGCAATAACCATTAAGGCTCCAGAAAAAGAGGTTGGAACAAGGTAGTTTGCTAAGAAGTTGAGGGTGCAAGGACGAGGTTGTCCCTTTGTGTAAACACTATAAATAGGTCATAACATGCTACAAGACATTGCAATATTATTGTGGATAATTATCAAGATTCTTGTCATCGTTTTTCCGCTTTTAATCGGCGTTGCTTACCTGACTTATGCGGAGCGCAAAGTCATTGGTTATATTCAAGTGCGCATTGGTCCAAATCGGGTTGGGTTTCGAGGGTTATTGCAACCATTTGCCGATCTGATCAAGCTTATTTTCAAAGAAATTGTCATTCCTACGCGTTCCAATAAATATCTCTTTGTTATTGCGCCTTTATTTGCGTTAACTCCCGCCTTGGTGGGCTGGGCCGTGGTTCCATTTGACGAAGGCATTGTTCTTTCGAATATTAACGCAGGGGTTCTTTTTATTTTCACAATGAGCTCGTTAGGTGTTTACGGAGTGATCATTGCCGGTTGGGCTTCTAATTCAAAATATGCCATGTTGGGTGCGTTACGAAGTGCCGCACAAACGGTATCCTATGAAATTTCAATGGGGTTTGCTTTGGTTGGCGTTTTATTGGCAGCTGGCAGTATGAACTTAACTGATATCGTTTTATCACAACAAGGCGGCATGCTGCATTGGTGGTTTATTCCACTATTACCTCTTTTTATGGCATTTTGGATTGCAGGCATCGCTGAAACTAATCGGGCACCATTTGATCTAGCCGAGGGGGAGTCTGAAATTGTAGCCGGGTTCCATGTGGAATATTCAGCGATCGGTTTTGCGCTATTTTTCCTTGCCGAATATGCCTCTATGATTCTCATTTCCATGCTTATCACCTTACTATTTCTTGGTGGTTGGCTTTCTCCCTTTGAAGGAATGCCGAGATTAGAGGCCATTTTCTTTTTTGTGCCAGGATTTGTTTGGTTATTCGCAAAGGTCGTTTTCTTCTTGTTTGTGTATTTATGGATACGAGCAACCTTCCCGCGTTATCGGTATGATCAATTGATGCGTTTAGGATGGAAGGTTTTAATTCCCGTGACGATCGTCTGGGTGGTTGTCACCGCGTTGATGGTGCTTCTTAAAGTAAAACCCTGGTTCTAAATAAAAAGAGTAGGCTATGAAAAAAATAAATCGATACATCAAGCATTACATAAAAAGCTTTCTCTTGCTGGAATTGTTGAACGGCTTAAAATTAACCGGAAAATATTTTTTCAAGAAAAAATTTACGGTACAGTTTCCAGAGGAGAAAACACCGATTTCTCCGCGTTTTCGCGGGTTATTGGCTCTACGTCGATATCCAAATGGTGAAGAGCGCTGTATAGCTTGTAAATTATGCGAAGCGGTCTGTCCAGCGTTAGCAATTACGATTGAATCAGAACCTCGAGAAGACGGCTCACGTCGTACCACTCGCTATGATATTGATATGTTCAAATGCATTAATTGCGGGTTGTGTGAAGAATCATGTCCTGTTGATTCTATCGTTGTCACACCAATACATCACTACCATATTAGTGAGCGAGGCCAAAACATCATGACTAAAGAAAAGTTGCTGGCGGTAGGTGACTTAATGGAAAATAAATTGGCTGCTGATAGAGCCATCGATGAAAAATATCGCTAACGGGGTTAAGTATGCATGAATTATTGCCACAGGTTATTTTTTATATTTTTGCTGGATTGACCATTCTTTCTGCATTTTTTGTCATTACACAAAATAACCCGGTGCGTTGCGTTTTATTTTTGGTGCTGGCATTTTTTACCAGTTCTGTGCTTTGGATATTGGTTCATGCCGAGTTTTTAGCCCTTATTTTGGTTCTCGTTTATGTAGGCGCCGTCATGACGCTGTTTCTATTCGTGGTCATGATGCTAAATATTGATGTGGAATCTGCGGGGTCACATTCAATCCGTCATCTTCCAATTGGCTTGTTTATTGTTTCATTACTCGTGGCACTGTTACTGATTTCAACCAACTCCATAACAATAAAATCAGGCCCTGATCTTCTCTCCGAATTAGAATCGCCAATAACCAGTGACTTTAGTCAGGATGTGACAGAGGTTGTCGCTAAACCAATGTCAAATACCGAAGCCTTAGGCATGGTGCTTTATACAGATTATGTCTACGCCTTTGAGTTGGCGGCAGTGATTTTGTTGGTGGCAATTGTAGCGGCAATCACGTTGGTTCATCAACGTTCGCATCGCTCAAAGCAGCAGTCTGTTGTGAAACAAATCATGACGCGTCGACAAGATCGTGTGACGTTGGTGAAAATGAAATCCGAAAAAAAATGAACATACCCAGGGGCAATCCGTCGTGACGAGCCATAAAAGCGTGTTCGATAAGTGGGACTGACTAGTGCTAAATAGTAAAGAGGAATAAAACATGATACCAGTGACTAACTATCTGATCTTGAGTGTCATTTTATTTGGGTTAAGTATGGTAGGGATTATACTAAACCGCAAAAATGTGATTTTGATATTGGTGTGTATCGAGTTAATGTTGTTAGCGGTTAACACCAATTTTATTGCATTTTCACATTACCATGGTGGAAACGCCGGGGAAGTATTTGTGTTTTTTATCTTAACGGTTGCAGCAGCAGAAGCTGCTATTGGTTTGGCCATTGTCATGTTGCTTTATCGTAATCGGGGCAATATTGATGTGAGTAAGATGAATCATTTAAAAGGGTAACGATGTGAGTATTTTTCAATGCTGTTTGATAATTGTGTTGGCCCCGTTGGTTGGCTCGGTAATTTCCGGGTTTTTTCGTCATCAAATAGGGAAAGTGGGCGCGCATTCTGTAACGATTGCCGGTGTGGGTTTGTCGTTTGGTTTATCTGTTTATGTGGCCTATCAAATCTTATCGGGTATTGCGCCCACATTAAACATGGATCTCTATACGTGGGCTAGTGGTGGAGATGTGTTTTCTTTTGCCTTTAATATAGGGTTTTTGATTGATCCACTAACCGTTGTCATGATGGTAACGGTCACCTTTGTTTCTTTCTTGGTGCATATATATACCATCGGCTATATGGCAGATGATGACGGTTACCAGCGATTCTTTAGTTACATCTCTTTATTTACGTTCATGATGTTGATGTTGGTAACGGCAAATAATTTTCTTCAGTTATTTTTTGGCTGGGAAGGGGTAGGGTTAATGTCGTACCTCTTAATCAGTTTTTGGTATCAAAGAGAGGCTGCCATTCAGGGCGGATTGAAAGCTTTTGTTGTTAATCGTATTGGTGACTTTGGCTTTATATTGGGGATCGGTTTGGTATTGGCTTATACCGGTAGTCTTGATTATGACCTGGTATTTAATAGTGCGAATTCACTTGCGCATGAGCAAATCGAATTGTTTAGCGGATATAGCTGGTCACTTATAACCGTGATTTGTTTGTTATTGTTTGTTGGAGCCATGGGGAAATCGGCACAAGTTCCTTTGCACGTTTGGCTTCCAGAATCCATGGAAGGCCCGACGCCCATTTCTGCATTAATCCACGCCGCCACCATGGTCACTGCTGGTGTGTTTATGGTTGCGCGCCTATCACCACTCTTTGAATTATCAACAACGGCGCTTAGTTTTATCTTGGTCATTGGTGCAACGGGTGCCTTGTTCACTGGAATTCTTGCTATTGTGATGACGGACATCAAACGAGTGGTGGCTTATTCTACATTATCACAATTAGGTTACATGATGGCGGCTATGGGGGTGTCTGCTTATAGTGCGGGAATGTTCCACTTAATCACCCACGCGTGTTTTAAAGCATTATTGTTTTTAGCGGCCGGCTCCGTGATACTGGGCATGCATCATGAGCAAGACATGCGGAAAATGGGTGGCCTTTGCCGAAAAATGCCCGTCACTTACGTCACCTTTTTAATTGGCAGTCTCGCGCTTTGTGCGATTCCACCATTTTCTGGTTTTTACTCCAAAGACACCATCATAGAGGCGGTCAAATTAGCAACCATTCCAGGATCGTCTTACGCTTATTTTTGTGTGGTAACTGGGGCCATGGTTACCGCGATTTATTCTTTCCGGTCCTTGTTCATGACATTCCATGGAAAACCACGAATGGATAAAAAAGCCCTATCCCACGTGCATGAATCTCCTTGGGTGGTTTGGCTCCCATTGGTTATATTGGCCATTCCATCAACCGTGTTGGGATATTTGCTTTATATGCCAATACTCTTTGACAAGCCGTCCACACTCACGAGTTCTATAACCGTTTTGCCAACGCACCAGGTGTTGGCAGAGTTGGGTCACGAGACAATATCTGCGTGGCAGAGCATGATTCAAGCACCGCACTCGATCGTATTTTGGTTAACACTCGTCGGAATTCTTATTGCTTGGATCGGTTATATTGCCCTTCCTGCGGTTCCTGGTTATTGTGCATCTGGTTTTTCATGGATTTATCGTATCCTTATGAATAAATATGGGTTTGATTCATTTAATGATTGGTTTTTTGTGCGCGGGGCAAAATCGCTTGGCCGCTTTTTTTATAACATTGGTGATCAGCGAATCATTGATGGTTTTTTTGTAAATGGAACTGGTCGCACGATTCGATGGTTTGCAGAGAAGGGGCGAGGCATTCAAAGCGGCTATTTATACCATTACATTGCGGTGATGGTTTTTGGGCTGTTGGGTTTCCTTTGCTGGTTGTTGTTGTAGTTAGTTCGGGATAATTTTAAGGGATTAGTTTTTAATTAACCTAAAAGAACGCCGTTGAAGCGTCGAGACAGTGGATAATGTCCGAGTTCTTTGAGAGATTTTGATTTTTTTGCTGAAGACGTGTCACCCATACGGGGACACAGAAAATAATCAAAACCTCTCAAAGAATCAGCGCAGTAGACACTCGTAGTCGATTCAATTGCGTTTTTTAGGATTATATATAAGGTTATGGCATGCATCATTTGCTCAATATATTAATTTGGTTGCCTATTTTGGGTGGCGTTTTTGTATTTTTAACAGGGGACGATCATCATCCCAATGTTTCACGTTGCCTCGCAATATTCACGGTGCTTTTAACGCTGTTGATCTGTATTCCCTTGATGACAGGTTTTGATGTGGGTGATTACAACATGCAGTATGTTGAAGAGTTGCCGTGGATGCCTTCCTTAGGAATTCATTATAACTTGGGCATTGATGGATTATCTTTGATCTTAATCGTGTTGAGCATTTTCACTAATTTGATCGTTATTCTAGCAACCTGGGACAGCATCAAAAAACGAGTAGGACAATATTTATCTGCTTTTTTAATCATGCAAGGGCTTCTAGTTGGTATCTTTTCTGCAACGGATGCCATTGTGTTTTATATTTTCTGGGAAGCAACGTTGATCCCCATGTATCTGATCATCGGTATTTGGGGCTCAGATAATCGGGTCTATGCCGCCATCAAGTTCTTTTTATATACCTTTTTAGGTTCCGTATTAATGTTGGCATCGTTCTTGTATTTGGGCTTTCTTGCCGGATCATTTAGCATAGAAACCATGTATGCTGTCAAATTATCAATGACGGCTCAAACATTGATTTTTATTGCATTCTTTCTTGGATTTGCGATTAAAATTCCTATGTTTCCCGTACATACTTGGTTACCTGACGCACACACGGAGGCGCCGGCTGGTGGCTCCATTGTTCTAGCTGCGATCTTACTGAAACTCGGTGCTTATGGTTTCATTCGCTTTTCATTACCCATCGTCCCAGATGCTTGTGCAAAATACGCTGGGGTGATGATGGTACTGTCATTAATCGCGGTAGTATATATAGGCCTTATTGCCATTATTCAGAAGGATATGAAGCGTTTGATTGCTTATTCATCCATTTCTCACATGGGTTTTGTAACCATTGGTTGTTTTGCGATATATGCGATTGCTGGTCATACCAGTTTTCAATCAGCAGGTTTGGTTTTGGAAGGTGCTATTGTTGTGATGGTGTCACACGCATTCGTTTCTTCTGCTCTTTTTGCAGGGGTTGGTTACATCTATGAACGGATGCATACCAGGCAAGTGAAGGACTTTGGAGGTATTGTAAATACCATGCCAGTGTTTGCTTCTTTTCTCATGTTGTTTGCCATGGCCAATGCTGGTTTACCTGGAACGTCTGGTTTCGTTGGAGAATTTATGGTGATCCTTGGCTGTATAAAAGCTGGATTTTGGATCGCTTTCTGGGCGGCTACCACGCTCATTATCGGTGCTTGCTATACCCTATGGATGTACAAACGAGTTATTTTCGGTCCGGTAGTGAATAAAAAGGTAGAGGCATTGAAGGATCTCACTGTGCATGAATTGTCAGCTTTTGTGTTATTGGCTATTGCTGTGATAACACTCGGGGTCTATCCGAGACCCATGCTTGAGTATGTTCATCAAACGGTAAATCATACCTTGGCAGACGCTCAAAAATCAAAATTGTAAGGCTAACTAAATATGAATCAAATACTTCAAAATATCCACTTGGCATTGCCTGAAATGGTTATCTTAGCAACGGCTTGCTTAACCTTATTAGCCGATTTGTTTTTTGGCAAACGCTTTCCTAAGCTGCCTTTTATTTGTGCCCTGGCTGGATTGGTCGTAGCGGCCTTTTCGACGTTTATGTTTGTTGGAAACTATGGCTCTGTTTTGTTCAAAGGACTTTTTATCAGTGATGATATTTCCCATTTGATGAAACTTTTTATTTATCTGACTGTGTTTTTAAGCTTTTTTTATTCCAAAAATTACATTGAAGAACACCAAATGCCAACAGGCGATTATTACGTGCTTGGCCTCTTTTCAACGTTGGGGATGATGGCGCTGGTCTCTGCGCATTCGCTGCTAACGATTTTTCTAGGGTTGGAATTGTTGTCCTTACCCTTGTATGCAATGACCGCGATTCGTCGTTCAAATAGCGATGCGTCTGAAGCAGCAATGAAATACTTTGTCATGGGGGCCATCGCCTCTGGCATGTTGCTTTATGGTATTTCACTGGTCTTTGCGGCCACGGGGAAATTGGATCTTCAAGAGGTTGCACAGTCTGTTGTAGTGGATTGGAAATTACAGGGTGGGTTGATTTCATTTGCGCTGGTTTTCATCATGGCAGGGATTGGTTTTAAACTCGCAGCCATCCCCTTCCATATGTGGGCTCCTGATGTTTATCAAGGCGCACCTACGCCAGTGACGTTATTTATTGCCACGGCTCCGAAAATCGCAGCACTTGGCATGGCCTTACGAATGCTAACCATTGCCTTGCCAGATGTCGTCACTCAATGGCAACCGCTGATTTTAATCATGGCATTGTCTTCGGTGGGTTTCGGGAATCTTTTAGCAATTGCTCAAACCAATATAAAGCGCATGTTGGCTTATTCAGCCATTTCTCATATGGGTTATGCGCTGTTTGGGATTTTAGCTGCCACAGAAAGTGGCTATGCCGCAGCCCTTTACTATGTTTTGGTGTACTCGGTGATGTCTACCGCCGCCTTTGGGATGATGACCATGATGTCCCGCTCGGGCTTGGAGATAGAAGACATTGATGATTTCAAAGGATTAAACAAGAGCCACCCGTGGCTTGCCTTCATGATGTTGCTGGTTATGCTATCAATGGCTGGAATACCACCATTGGTTGGGTTTTTCACAAAGTTATTGGTCCTGAAAGCCTTGGTGGATGCTCATATGTTGTGGGTAGCGGTGGTTGGGTTGGTCTTTGCTGTCGTCGGGGCTTTTTATTACCTTCGCGTCATCAAGGTCATGTATTTTGATGAACCTCCTCATCCCTCCCATATAAAATTATCCAGAACAACGACCGTGATATTTTCATTAAATTCTCTCTCATTACTTTATTTAGGACTTTGTCCAAGCGCACTAATTGCGGCCTGCATGAGTGCGTTTGCTCGATAGATGTATCGCTTGATCCAAGGTCTTCAGACTCTGTCCATCAGGGCAGGGTTTCCTTAACGTAAGACCATGTGTTGGGAGGGGGACATTTCTCTTCCAACCTAAAATGATTGGAGCGAAGCCGAAGACCTAATTAACTGATGACTACGTTGACTTGTCATGAATGGCTCCTCCAACATGACTACGATGGGCCATGCTCTGTATCGTTTAAATCTTCATCTTCGTTTGGTGACTTGTCATCTTTTCTTGATGTGAATTTGGAAAAAAACGCATGATTTTGTAGCATCAATCCAACCGGAGTTGCTAGGTGCCCACCTGTTTTATGGAAAATAGTCGCATTAGTATATTCTTCATAAAGTCGATCGAGCAGCGCTGGGTTTGATTCCAAAGGGAGAGCATAGAAATGACTCAAAATGTTTCTGTATGACTTAAAAACAGCCTTAGATAACGTCTCAAAAGTCAACTCAGTATTCTTCGTGAGGGATAGAACTTTATTATGAAGGATGTTGTCGAGAACCCTAGTATTTGGATTTTGAGATTTATGTAACTCATCCGATGAAAATTTCCTAAATGTTGTGTTCGGCTCACTAAGTGATGTTAAATAATAAGTTGATTTGGTAATGGATTGCTCAGGTATGCCTCTTACATGAGGTGCTTTTAAAAAATCACTTGGCACATAAGCACCACCGACCTTATCGACGAGTACGACGTCTTCAACATCATAGTGGTCTAGATCGCCTCTATTCCAACCATAAGGTAGATCCGCCATATAGAATGCGCTAATCCCAGGATTATCTTCTAGGTATTGTTCTATAAAGGACAACATGGCGTTTAAAATGGCTTTTCGTTTATAGACATCTTGGCCAAATCGACTATTAACTTCAAAAAAGTTCGATACGATAACGATTGTATTTTCCTTGGTAAGTGCAAAGTAGAGCCAGACCGCAGCAATGGGTTCTTTTATGTCCTCATCGATGATGACCACAATCGGCATGGCAGCATCCAACCGTCGCTGTACCATTGCAGGGAATTTGGTTCCATTGGGTGCAAGACAGCAATTGACATAGGCACCTAAGTTAAGCGTTTTAGGATCCTCTTTGTTCCATAACTCCACCGTAAAATAGTGTTGGTTCGATTCACGACTCGCTGCTTGCGTGGCTGTGGTTTTTAGGAGTTGGTCAATGTCTTCAAGGTTATATTGTCTACCAAAGTCAAAAAAGTGGCTTGGAAGAACCGTCCTATTTTTCCTTAGATGCCGCAAATTTTTTGTGATTTTTCTAAGAAGGGCTGTGTTTTCTGGTTTAGATAAAACATCATAGTCGATCGATTTTCTAAGTCCGTCTGTACTAGTTTTTTTCTTGAGATTTTTTCTTAATTGTAGGATGTGCTTTTGGATATTTTGCAAATTATTGCCTAATTTATCGTCGGCGGTATCTGATAGTATCGTTTCAATTTCTTTGTCTAGGTTTTCTAGATCTGTCCATAAGGTTTTATAATCATAATGACTCTCCAAGGGCTCATTTTGTAAGTTCCCTTCAGGCAGCAGAATAAATTGATTTTTTTGGGGATAATGCAATGCCAAATCGGGATCAATGCCCTGTTTAGACAACAGACGACGGATCGTTTGATTGTGTTTAGCCAAGCTATTTTTAGGGTAAGTCTTTGAATGGGTATTGTATAAAAAATCGGTAATCGATCCTCCGAAAAGATCTAGTTCTAAAAATTTTAGATACACATTTCGATAGTTGTCATTTTCCATATTTGTCGTTGCAGCAACTAAACCGACTAATTTTTCCAGCGGGATACGCTTTAACAATGAGCGACAAGTTTTTTCATCTAACGGCGTATTCATAGTTGGTAAAATCAAGTGGAGTGACAGATTGATTAAGCAAACCAACAGCTCCTCAGGGCGAATTTTAGAATTTTTTTCTAGGATTTCTTTGATAAGTACGGCACCATTTCTTTTTTTTAGTAATGGACCAAGCACGATTAGGCATTGTATTAAAAATGTAACCTCACCCGCTGATCGCACATTATTTGTACAATACCATGCTAGTTTTGCAAGGAGATTCGGCTGAATAAGGGGTATTTTTTTTAACAACCTCTCTAGAGGTAATACCGTATTCACAACCATTTGTTTCATGGCTTTAATTGCTGTTTTGCCAAGCAATCTAATGAGCTGTTCTAACTGAATTTGGTGTATCAGCAACAGAAATTGAATATTGCGTTGTTGATGTTTTCCTGCATCACCATTAATTGTTAATAGGTGTTTGATTAACGTATTGAGCTCATTAGCTACGTTAGAATTTTCATTTCGGTACTTTAGAAGACTGAGTGGCATGACGTCAGATATTTGATCGTGAACCTCAACTGGCGTAACCGGACTGGCTGTTGGATTTTTACTAGCCATTCTTAGGAATTGAAGAAAAATACCGGGGTTTGCTAATAGGAGATCGAAAATGGCATGAAGCTGCTGAGAGTCCTTGTCGGTGACGTTATGAGCAAGATTGCTCATGTCAAATGGAAATGCTGTTCTATGCAGGACATGTTGCCTCGTCGATAAAAAATAAATCCCTTTAGGACCAACGTCAGGTTGTTTAACAACCTTGGATAGCTGTTGAAACCAATTAAAAAGCATACCGCTCTTGTCAAGTTCACTTAAAACAGGCAAAAAAACATCCATGGTTTCGAGCAAAGCCAACCTGTGATTTTCGAGATTTTGACCGTGAAGTGCCGCGGTATGATAAGCCTTGTCCCAAGCATCAAGACAATTCGCTACAAAAGCTTGGCTATCTTTGTTCCTGTTAGCCAGCAGTCTAAAAATGCCTTCGAAGAGTTTGTTAGGTATTCGCTTGCGGGACTCGAAATTTGGGCTACTTGTTATCAGTTGGGTGTAGGCGCAAAATAAATCCGTGATGGTCCCCTTTTCAAGTGACGTCTTAAAAGAATTTATTTTTGGAATTAATTCTTCGTATTCTTCACTATCGGGACTAACCACATGATCGAGCTGCTCCGTCAGTTCATCCAGTGTAAGTATATGGGATTCTATTCTACTAGAAAATTCTTTTGAATCCGCTAAACTTTTTACAATCACGCTGGTCTTGATTTGTGAGGGTTGGATAGATTGAAAAGCACTAGCTGGTAATCTATCTAGCAGCAACATGGCCTCTAAAAAAATAGGGGACTCTGGGTCACGAACTATCAGTATATCCATGAGTGTAATGAGGCTAGCAACCAATTGGGGCAATATCAATGCAGAGATTGGATGATCACCATCTTTAAACTTGATGTCATCAGGTGCCTCATTCTCTAGGTAACAGGTGCTGATGGCAGACAGACACATCTGGATTTCTTTCGTTGGTAAATAATCAGGCTGCTGATGGACAATGGCTAATTGGTAGTTTAAATAAGCGCCAACCAGGAGCATATTACCGCTCTCTAGTGGAAAGTTATTCGATTTGGACATTTCAATTAATTGAAATACTTGACTCAAAATGTCTGGCATACCGACCTTTTTATCCCCACTTAATTTATTTATTATAGTGTGTGTCCTATAATATATCAATTGTATGGGGTTTATTACTCACCTGGACTTTGGACAACCAGTGATCTAATACGAGCCCGAGTCCGTGAGCGTGACCGAGCCCGCCCGAACCCGAACAATCTGATTTTTGAGCCAATTCGGTCAGCATCATGATGATTCGAATTAATAATTCACGGCCTTTCTGATACAAGACGCAGTGTCTGCACAACAACAAAAACGCCTATTAACAAAGCTGCTTTCAAGTTTGTGTCCATTGGTGAAACAACGCAGATTTCATCTGTTTGTAGTGGTTTGCAGTAGATTGCACGCCAGAGCCACGCATTTTTTCCCGGACTTTGGAAGACAGAAGTTATGTGTATGCACCCAATGCTGTTTGTGGGAATAAACCAGTGACACTGGGTGACAAATACAGCATTGCGGCTTATTTGCCTGAGAAAATAGAGGCGAACACACCTCCATGGTTAATTCCTCTTGCATGCACGCGTGTTGATACCACTCAACATGCTGAATTAACTGGAATGGAGCAAATCGCGACCTGCATCAAATCGAGAAGTGAATTTAAAAATCAGCTCTCTGTTTCACTGGGTGATACAGCATACAACAATCCATTGTGTTTGAGCATTGCAAAAAACAATGTAAATCAGGTGCACGTAAGTCGTTCAAGGAATAATAAGAAGTTTTTTTATCGATACAACCCGAGCGAGATAACGGATATCAAAAAACGTGGACGACCCAAAGCCTATGGTGACATTCACCGATTAAATGACCCGACAACATGGCACGCACCAGATGAATCCCTTGAGTTTTTACAGATAAACGCCAGAGGAAAAATACACATCATAAAAATTGACTGCTGGAATGAGGTCATTATGAAAGGCAAAAAAGACACTA
>Ga0214923_10001425_pt1 | contig 33941 bp, 29 predicted proteins | sample LL1510_MetaG_FD_177993 | JGI IMG/M metagenome (GOLD analysis project Ga0214923, IMG submission 177993) | Freshwater microbial communities from Lake Lanier, Atlanta, Georgia, United States - LL-1510 | ecosystem: Environmental > Aquatic > Freshwater > Lake | place: USA: Georgia | collected...
CTCCCCAATCATCATAAATTATGCATGTAAGTCGAAAGACATTTGGCAACGACCTTGCCCGATATTTATAAGATCAATTGCTATGGAGGGAGCAATTGGTCCTGTTGCTGGTTCATCCCATCACTCACTTTATTACAGAATGCCAGGAGTTAAGATTCTGTCGCCGATGACACCTATGGAATATCGGCTTGCATACAAAGAATTCATGAATGATGATGATGTTTATTATATTTCTGAGCATCGTGGCGCATATTCAAATGCTAATGAATTGACAGATATAATTATTGATGAGCCTGATTTTGCACTCTTTCCAATATCAATAACGAGATTTGCAGCTCAAGAAGCTGCGTTAGAATTAAAAAATGAATATGATTTGAATATTTCTGTTAATCACATCTTTAGAATAAAGCCATTTGCGCTTGGCTCAAAGGAAGCGCTAAAAAATTTAACTAAATCAAAGTACGGTGGTTGTGTACTAGATGACGATTATGTAGATGGTATAGCAAAGAATTTAGCTTATGATTTAGCAGCTCAATCCGGTGCCTCTGTAAGTGTAATGGGTTTGGAAGATAAAACAGCTGGTTTTGCAGCAATTGTTGATAATTTGCCTCCAAGTAAAGAGAAAATAAAAAATTTCATACTTAATATTGTTGGCAAAGGAGCAAAATGATGACAAGTTTGCCGTATCGAAAGCAAAGATTCCGGGATATTCAAAAAAATTTTGAAACAAATCTTGTTAATGATTTATATGCTGAATGGAAAATTCCTCAAGATATGTTTGAAGAATTTAAAAGATATATCAAGATGTTCATTTCAAAAGCTATGAACTTTAAATTTGAAGAGGATGATAGCCTGTTCATGAAGAAATTGGATTTAAATAGAGGAAATAGATCGAATATTACCCCTAATGGTGGTGTATCACCAAAAAGAGAGTATCAATTGGAATATAACTTACTGTTAAAAAGTTGGTCTGAAATAATGGTTAAACTAACAGAAAATAATCCTAGATTTTTAAAAAAATTTAGATTAACTCCAAATATTCGAATTAAATTTGGAAGAGAGTTGGAAGAAAATATAGGAAGAAGTCTAGATACTGCACTTCCTCATTCGGATGGTTGGGTAGAGGGTCCTTGGGGCTTAAATTGCCATGTACCTATTATGGGTGATTGCAATAATAATTATTTACATTTCTATAAATTAAAAGATGAAAGAAAATTTAGTGATGAATTTTTGAATCGAGCAACTACATATGATGAAATGAAATGGGTTATCGAACATTACGAAGATGATTTAATAAAACCAAAGGTTGGATACGTTAACATAAGCGATTATGTTTTGATACATAAAACTCAAAGATTACCAGGTTGCGGGACAAGAATTTCCATTGATACAACAATAATGATTGGAGATCATGAAACCCACCCTGATCGCAACTCTGAATATTCGAACGAGATTCCGAGAATTGGAGTCGACCTGATTGTTGGTTGTAAGCTTAAGTATGGAGAGGTTGAGAATAAGAAAACTACTTATTCTCACTACACCACAGGAAACTTGGTTCATTTTAAATTGGAAAAATAAATGAAATTTCCATTAATGAGAAATAATATTTTGCGTCAAGATTTAGATGCAGTTATTGAGCATTTACAAAAAGATGATCCAATCTTAACTAATGGCGAAAAAGTTAGACTTTTTGAAAAGGAGTGGTCAAAATGGCTTGGTGTAAAACATAGTGTATTTGTTAATTCTGGAGCTTCTGCAAATCTATTAACAATGGCGATATTAAAAATTAAACACCCTAATGGCGGAGAAATTATAGTGCCACCGCTAACATGGGTCTCAGATATCGCTTCTGTAATTCAAAACGGATTTACACCAGTTTTTGCAGACATAGATCCGAGAACATTATCAATGGACACAGATAAAATACTTAGCAAGATAGGAAATAGGACAAGAGCAGTATTTCTTACCCATGTTCAAGGTTTTAGTGGAATAACAGAAAAATTAATACTGGAGCTAAATAGGAAAAATATACCTCTGATAGAGGATGTTTGTGAATCACATGGAGCAAAGCATGGTAATAATAAACTTGGTAGTATAGGCTGGATATCTAATTTTTCATATTATTATGCTCATCATATGAGCACTATTGAGGGCGGGATGATTTGCACTAATGATAGTAGTGTATATGACTACGCTAGAATGTTGCGATCTCATGGAATGGTAAGAGAGCTAGATAATAAAGAATTAAAATTTGAATATATTAAAAATAATCCTAAATTAAATCCTGACTTTATATTCTCATATCCCGCATATAACGTAAGAAATACAGAAATAGGCGGTATTTTAGGGCTTAGTCAGTTAAAAAGAATAGATGAAATTGTGGCTAAGAGAACTGAGAATTTGATCTATTTTTTAGAGCATATCGATGAAAAAAAATTTAGAAAAGATTTTGAGGTAGAGGGTTCAAGTAATTATGCATTTAACTTAGTTCTAAAGGAACCTGATGATAATATGGCACATAGACTAATAAATAAAATGCAAGAAGCCGGCATTGAATTTAGAAGGGGAAGTGCAGGCGGTGGAAATCAGATTAGGCAACCCTATCTGAGAGGAATTGTTCCAGAAAACCATCATTTGGAATTTCCCCAAACTGAGCACATTCATTTTTATGGATTTTATTTAGGAAATTTTCCTGATTTGAATAAAAAGGAAATAAACGAAATCTGTAATGTATTAAACTCAGCATAAATATAATGGTTGCAGCAATAATATTGGCCGGTGGAAAAGGAACGAGGCTACGTTCACTAGTAAAAGATGTTCCTAAGCCAATGGCTGTAATCAATTCAAAACCATTTTTAGAACATCAGATTGATTACTTAATATCCCAAGGTATTGACAAGATAATTCTTTCAGTTGGATATAAGCATGAAATAATTATTAATTATTTTGGCGATAATTATAGAAGTGCAAGTATCTATTATTCGATTGAAGAATCCCCTCTCGGAACTGGTGGTGCATTATTCCTTGCTAGTAAATTCATCCAATGGAATGAGTACTATTTTGTAATAAACGGAGACACATATTTTCCAATTCAATTTAATGAACTTATTAATAAGGCAATTAAAAGTGAATCGATGTGCACTTTTTCACTTTTAAGATTTAAAAATAATCCACGATTTCTATCGGTCGAAATCGATTTAAATGGCAATATAATAGGCTTAAATATTAATAATAAAAATAATAAAGAAATAGTTTTGTTAAATGGTGGTGTATACCTATTTTCTCCAAATTTTATAAAAAAATACAAAGATATTATTAACTCTAAAGAAAAAATTTCTTTAGAGTTAGATATATTTCCAATGTTAATTAATAATCATGAGCGTATCAATTCGCTAATTTTCGAAGCTCCATTTGTTGATATAGGAATACCTAAAGATTATATAAGAGCCTCTAATATTATTAAAAATTTTCAAATAAATTCAGGAAAAAATAATTCTTAAAGATTTTTCTTAATATGTAATGAAGTATTATTAAGTAAATTATAAAATTTTTTATAAATAATTAAAGTTAAAATTTCATATTAATCTATTGAGTTGAATAAAATAATTAATACTGTATGCAAAGGAGTAGATTCAAATTACATAAAATTTTGTATATTTTTATAGTACCGGGAAGTAAAAAATATTTTTTTTATGATTTATAAAAATTTTTGAAAGCAAATTTATGACATACAGAATATTAGTTACTGGTGGCGCTGGATATCTGGGATCTACATTAGTTCCCGAACTCTTAAAGGATGGTCATAAGGTAACTGTATTGGATAATTTTATGTTCAAACAGTCAAGCCTAAATCAAGTCTGCTACAACACAAATTTTGAAGTTATAAAAGGTGATATTAGGGTAAAAAGCGTTATGCAAAATGCTTTAAAGAAAATAGATATCGTTATACCTTTAGCAGCACTTGTTGGCGCCCCTTTATGCAATCTTGATCCTATAGGTGCCACTACGGTAAACCATGATGCAATTCTGATGATGATTAAATTGCTATCAAAGGACCAGCTAGTATTGATGCCCACTACAAATAGCGCATACGGCACAGGTGATTTAAACAACTATTGCACAGAGACCTCTCCGCTGAACCCCATTTCTCTTTACGCAAAAGAAAAAGTAGCCGTAGAAAAAGAGCTACTATGTCATCCAAATACAATAAGCTTTAGATTAGCGACGGTCTTTGGGATGTCTCCAAGAATGAGAATTGATCTATTAGTGAATGATTTTACATACCGCGCAGTAAATGATAAATTTATAGTTCTATTTGAAAGTTCGTTTAAACGAAATTATATACACGTTCGTGATGTGGCTAGAGCATTTCAATTTGGGATAAAAAATTTTGAAAAAATGAAGGGTGAGATTTATAATGTCGGGTTATCAGATGCTAACGTTTCAAAAATGGAGCTTTGTAATTGTATTAAGAAAATCGTAAATGATTTTACAATTATTGAAGCGCCTGTTGGTAAAGATCCCGATCAAAGAAACTATATTGTATCGAACGAAAAGATTGAAAAGGTTGGGTATAAACCTATTTATGGATTAAATGATGGAATAACTGAACTCATTAAAGGTTATAAAATGATTAAAAATTCACAATATGGAAATGTTTAAGATTTAAGATAAGAAATACTTTATTTTGTGAAAATATTACATGTAGTTCCAACTTATGTTCCAGCTTGGAGATATGGGGGTCCAATTAGGTCAGTTCATGGACTGTGTAAAGCGTTAGTAGAGCTTGGGCATGATGTTGATGTTTATACAACTAATGTAAATGGATCGGGAATAACAAATGTTCCCATTGGGAATCCAGTTTCTCTTGAGGGAGTAAATGTATCATATTTTGAAGTAAATTATTTACGAAGAATCTACTATTCTTCTTCAATGAAAAAATCCCTTAATAAAAATATAAAAAAATTCGATTTAGTCCATATACATTCAGTATTTCTATGGCCAACATTAATTGCAGCAAGAATTGCAAGAAAGCATTCAATTCCATACATTATTTCTCCAAGAGGTATGCTGGTAAAAGATTTGCTTTTTAAAAAATCTTTTCTTAAAAAGATAATTTGGATACTATTATTTGAGAGAAAAAATATTTTGGGAGCATCATGTTTGCACGTAACATCAAAGTTAGAAGCTGACGAGATTAAAAAATTCTTTTTTATCAAATCAAAAAAAATAATAAATATTCCTAATGGGATATCAAAGACTGATCAAAAATTAGATTTGAAGGAAAAATTTGAATATGATGAACGATTAAAAAAGATAGGTGATTACATACTTTACGTTGGAAGGATAAGCTGGAAAAAAGGACTAGATAGACTAATAGAAAGTATGACTCATATAAGAGACATCAATATGATTATTGCTGGTAATGATGAGGAAAACTATACAAAGGTTATAACAAAAATAATTGAGGATAATAGGCTTGAAAACAGGATAATACTATGGGGTGAGGTAAATGAAATGCAACGAAGTTATTTAATGCAAAATGCTAAATTATTTGTTTTAACTTCATATTCTGAAAACTTTGGTAATGTAATACTTGAAGCATTATTAGAGCGTTGTCCAGTAGCATTGACAGAGGATGTCGGTTTATATGAAATGATTGTGAGAGCACAGGCTGGAACACATCTATCTAAATTATCTAAAAAAATTGGTGAGGAAATTAACTTTGCACTAAGAATTCCAGAACATTTGAAATCCATGAGTAAAAAAGGTTATGAATTAGTGTCAAAAGAATTCTCATGGAGTTCTGTAGCAAAGCAAATGGATATAGCGTACAAGGCAGTTATCTTATCTAATAAATGAAAATAGCAATTATTTCTTCGTGTGGAGGTCATTTAACAGAGGTTAGGACTTTAGCTAATGCCTATAGCAAATATGATCATTTTTTTGTAATTAATGATGAAATAGAAAATACAACAAATTTAAAAGCAAAAGTAATTTTTATTAAACACTCAGAAAGAGATTTATATTTCTTTTACAATTTGTTTGAGGCTTTTATTATATTAAAAAGAGAAAAACCTGATGTTTTACTTTCAACTGGTGCGGGTCCAATTGTACCGTTTACAATCATCGCACTACTATTCTTTAAAATAGAAATTATTTATATTGAAACAATGGCGAGCATCGAGAAGCCATCCCTAACAGGAAGGATAATGTATTACCTAGTAAATAATTTTTATTATCAATGGCAATCTTTAGAATGTTATTTTCCTAAGGGAATTTGTGGAAAACCTCTACTTTAAAAAATGTCAATATTTGTAACTGTTGGAAATTCTAAAAAAAATTTTTCAAGATTACTTAATGAGATAGTAAAATTACGACCGTTAATAAATGAAGAAATAGTTGTCCAGCATGGACACACATTATTTAAATATGAGGGTTTTACTACATATTCATTTTTAAATGAAAAGGATTTTCTTTTTCACATAAAAAAATCTGATTTAATAATAACTCACGGTGGGGTCGGAACAATTATTTCTGCACACAATTTTAAAAAGAATATGATAATTGTTCCAAGGCAATTAAAGTATAAGGAGCATATTAATGATCATCAAATGGAATTAGCAAAATATATTGAATTGAGCGGAATTGGTATTGTTGTATATGAAATTGAGAATTTGAAAAAATTAATCACAATTAAACAAAAAAATAGTAGTAGTTTTGTATATTCAAATTCTGGTAAAGAATACATGATTAATTTGATTATGGAAAAATTAGAAATGATTCAAAAAAAGGTAATTAAATGCTAACGCTTGGAATTAATGCTTACCATGGGGATTCATCTGCATGTATATTCCGTGATGGATTATTGCTGGGAGCCGTTGAGGAGGAGCGATTTAATAGAGTAAAACATTGGGCAGGCTTTCCTATAGAATCAATTAAGTATTGTCTTGAGATCGCAAATTGCAATATTACAGATATTAATTTTATTGCAATAAATCAAAACTCTAAAGCACATTTAGTTAAAAAATTATATTACTTACTAAGTAATAGGGTTAACCTAAATTTTTTACTATCACGATATGTAAATAAAAAAAATAGAATAAATATTACTAGTACTCTTTGCAGAAATTTTAAAGTAAACAATATCAACGCTGAAATAGTATATATAGAACATCACTTAGCGCATTTATACTCAACACATTCATTATCGCCATTTAATGATAGTATAGGCCTATCTGTTGATGGATTTGGTGATTTTTGTAGTACTGCTTGGGGCGTATGCGTTGGTAAAAATATTAAAGTAGAGGGAAGGGTATTTTTTCCACACTCACTTGGAATATTTTATCAAGCAATAACACAGTATTTAGGATTTAAAAATTACGGTGATGAATATAAAGTCATGGGATTGGCTCCCTACGGCGAGGAAAAATATATAGCCGAAATGAACAAAATAATTAATATAGAAAATGATGGAATGTTTAGTCTAAATTTAGATTTTTTTATACATCAAAATTCAAGTATACAATTTGAATGGCATGATGGCACTCCTAATTATACAAATTTATATACGGATAGATTAATTTCGCTATTAGGCCCAGAAAGATCAATTTATGATAAATTAGAACAACATCATAAAGACATTGCTAGATCAGCGCAATCTACTTATGAAAAAGTCCTTTTTCATATGTTAAATAATTTGCATGCAAAATACGGTATAGACAACTTGACATTATCCGGTGGGTGTGCACTAAATTCTGTTGCAAATGGAAAAATTAGAGCCAATACGGGATTCAAAAATATATTTATCCAACCAGCTGCTGGTGACTCTGGAGGTGCAATCGGAGCTGCCTTAGCAGTTATAACTAAAAACGAAAATTTAAATAATGAAATAAAAAATATAAGTGCATATTTAGGTCCAAGTTACACTGATGATGAAATTAAATTATTAATTCAACAAAAATCAAGTGAATTAATTAAAAATGGATGCGAATTTAATGAGTATGATTTCGAAAATATTAAAAAAATTGTTGCTGAATCAATAGCTAATGGTAATGTTGTTGGTTGGTTTCAGGGTCGAATGGAATTAGGATCGAGGGCTTTGGGTAATAGATCAATACTTGCTGACCCAAGGCGGAATAATATGAAAGAAATTCTTAATGCAAAAATTAAAAAGAGAGAATCATTTAGACCATTTGCTCCATCTATTTTAAAGGAACATGTTTCAGAATGGTTTTTATATAATCATGATGTTCCATATATGACAGAAGTAATAGAAATTAAAGAAAATAAAAAAGATTTAATTCCAGCTGTTGTACATGTAGATGGAACTGGACGGCTACAAACTGTTTGCAAAACAGATAATTTCAAATTTTTTGAATTACTTGAGGAGTTTTTTAATATAACAGGTGTTCCAATCTTATTAAACACATCTTTCAATGAAAATGAACCTATAGTTAATAGACCTATTGAGGCATATAATTGCTTTATTCGAACTAGAATGGATATCTTAGTGTTAAATAACTATTTAATAAGAAGAATTACCAAATAATTTGAAGATATCAATAATAACAGTAGTAAAAAATGGTGAAAAAACTATTTTAAATTCGATAAATAGTTTAAAAAACCAAAATTTTAATAATTATGAACATATTATTATTGATGGAAATTCATCAGATAGAACTAAAGAAATAATATTGAAAAACTGTGATTTAAATAAAACCATATTTGTAAGTGAAGAAGACGAAGGTTTGTATTTTGCACTAAATAAAGCTATTAAATTATGCAGCGGTGATATTATTGGTGTATTACATTCTGACGATATTTATGCTAATTCATCAGTACTCAAACAAATAGAAATATCCTTCTACAATAGAGAGGTACAGATTGTTTATGGCGATTCATGCTTTTTTAGTGGAAATAAAATTACAAGAAGTTGGAACTCAGGTAATGTTTCTATATCAAAATTAGAAAAAGGGTGGATGCCTCCACATACAACAATTTTTATAAGGCTGAGCGCTTTAGTTCAGGCTGGGTTATATGATACGAAATATAAAATATCTGCTGATTATGATTTCACTGTAAAATGTCTATATAAATATAAAATGAAATCTAGATATATCCCTATTTTAGTAACAAAGATGCAGAATGGTGGAATTAGTAATAATGGCTTTAGAAATATAATATTAAAAATAAAAGAAGATAGTGAAATATTAAGAAAATATAATTTAAATGTATATCAAGGATTAATTCTTAAAAGGTTGAGAAAAATAAATCAATTTTTATTGATATAAAATGATTTATCAATAATTAAATTCTCATAAACTTTTTGATACATATTATTCATAGAATTAGATGTAAAAAATTCTTCATATCTATAATAAGCATTTTTACCAAGTTTACTTGCTAAACATGGGTTTTCATAAATTGTATTAAGAGAATCAGCAAGCTCATTTACATCATAAGGTTTAACAACTAACCCAGTTAGATTATTAATATTAATAAAACTTGTACCAGTCCCAATTTCGCATGAAATAAGAGGTTTGGAGTAAATTGCACCTTCAAGCAACGAAATACCAAATGCTTCAGAACGAAGATTTGATGGAAATATCACACCAGTAGAAAGATAAATTAATGTTTTTTTATCATCATCATTAAGTTCACCTAGTAAATAGATATTATTTATTTTAAGTTTATTTACAAGCGAATAAAGCATTTTTTCCATCTTGCCTGATCCGAGGATAACAATGGGTATATGTGGAACTAAAGATGCTGATTTAATTAGTATCTCTAAACCCTTGTAATATCTCAATACACCAACAAAAATAAAATATTTAAAATTGAAAATATTTTTCCAATAATCAATATCACTACTAGAAGGATGACCATAACTTGATATTGATAAACCAATCGGAATTACAACAACCTTTGATTTAAATAACTTCAAAACAGGACTAGATTTAAAATAATTAGTTGAAGTAGTAATAATAACTGAAGATTTGTAAAGAAACAAAAGCATTATCGGTTTATATATATAGTATAAAAATTTTTGCCTTATAATATCAGAATGATATGTAATGACAATTGGTTTATTGTTTTTATAGTTAAATAAACAAAGTAAATCCATTAAAGGGTAGGGAAAATGGAAATGAATAATATCTACTTCATTTATAAGCTGTTTATAAACTCGAAATAATTTAAATGAAAAGGGTGTTGATGCAATACTAAATAACTGCTTAATTAAAATGACTTTATTTCCTTTATAATTTAATATTTTTTCAGTATTATTTGTTAAAGCTAGAATTATATTTATATTCAAATTAGTAGAAGTCATTTCATCAATAACCTTTTCAATACCACCAAAACTATCTGGAGCAGCAGATTTAAAAATATGAAGTATTTTCATTATATTTTAAAGTAATTTCTAATAAATACAGCATACAAATAATAAAAAATCCATTTCGGATGCAAATATCCAGCATAATTCATTGAAATAGACATAGCTTCTTTATAATGTTCTTTCCTAAAATTTATAGTTTTAGTTTTGCTATGTACTCTATTTACAGAAATATAATTATCAACATAGCCAGGATTATAGTTATTAAGTAAATATAGTTTCCACCATAAATCATAGTCAAATGCTAATTCAAAATCACAATTAAGTCCGCCAACCCTATCCCATGAGTTTCTTCGAATTAATGTTGAGGGCTGTGATATGAAGCAGCGAACAGTAAGATTATACTTAGTAAATTTTTGAACCCAAGAGCTGGAAAATTTAGAATTATTATAATTAAAACATTTTCCATAAACAAAATTGTAATTTGAATCACTCTCAATTTTATTAAGAAGATATAATAAACAATTAGGAAGAAAGAAATCGTCACTGTTAAGCCAACATACGTAGGGAGTTCTTGATATTGAAACACCAAAATTTATTGCGTGAACTTGACCAAGGTCTTCACAAGAATGCCAATAATATAAATAACTTTGATATTTATGAATAATAGCTAAAGAATTATCTGAAGAATTCCCGTCTAAGACAATGATATCAATAGGAATATTTTGATTTAATACAGATAAAATACAGTCTTCTAGGTATTTACCATAATTTAAGTTCGGTATAATAACACTGACAGGCGGGGATATTTTTTCTACCATTCTTTATGCAAATTAAATTTCAAAAAAATCACTCAAATATTAAAGTTGAAGAGTTGCAATCAAACACTAACTTTATAAAGTGGAAAAGAAATTTTCAAAATAGCGGTTGTAAATTAAAAATAATAAATATAAAAGCAATTGTAAGAAATAATGATAAGACGATAATTACAATTTATTTAGAAGTAAATTTTAATACACCGGAAGGAAAAAATATAACAAGAAATATTTTGATACGAGGGAAAGCAGTTGTTATTATACCTTATGTATATATAAATCAAAAACCATTTTTTTTGGTTGTTAAACAAAGAAGAATTATAGATGGTCGATTTTCGTTAGAATTTCCTGCCGGCGGAGTTTCAAATAGTAAAAATTCATCCTTTGATGCTGTAAAAGAATTATATGAAGAAACTGGTATATTATGTCATTATAAAGAGTTACTAAAGATTGGTTCAAATATAAATGCGTGTGAATCTTGTTTTGATGAAAAAGTTGATTGGTTTTTACTTGAGTTAAATAATGAAAAAATAAAAGATTCACTAAAAACTAAAAAATTTGGAATAAATGAAAATGGTGAATTTACTGAGGTAAAAATTATTTCTTATAAACAATTAAAAAAAATAAATTCAATGCAAATTCAAACAGGTATTGCATTAATGGGTAATTATAATGTTTTTAAATAATAAATTTTTAATTTTTTTTAAAGAACTATTTTTATTTAAAAATTTTATTATTCAAAATGTAAAAAGAAACATTAATCATAGGTATAAAAATAGTATAATCGGTATTTTATGGCTTTTATTAACCCCATTAAGTCAAATAATAATTTATACAGTTATCTTTACAACTGTAATTAAAATTGATAATAGTAAAATTTTTAACAGTAATGATAATAATATTTTTAATTATAGTATATACATATGTTCTGGTTTAGTTTTTTGGATGCTGACCCAAGAAATTCTCACTAAGAGTCTTATTATGTTTGTAAATTATTCTGATCAATTAAAAAAAATAAAACTTCCAATTCAAAGTGTAACATTAATAATTGTAATAGAAGCAATTATTAATGTATTAATTTTTCTTTTTATATTATCCTTATTTTTGATAATTATAAATAAAATAAATTTATTTAATTTTTTTTGGATAATTCCTTTAATATTTATAAACTCAATGTTTGTATTGTCAATCGGAATAATATTAGGAGTAATTTTTATAATTAACAAAGATATAGTTCATATATTAAATATTGTTCAACAATTAATATTTTGGTCCGTCCCGATTGTATATACAATTGATATTTTACCAAAATACAAATTTATTGAGATAATTTATCTACTTAATCCTTTTTTTCATTTTGTAGACTTATATCATAAAATAATATTTACAGGTCTTGGTTTTGAATTTAAATTATTTATTTTATTTTTATTAAGCTTAATTTTATTAATATTGTCTTTTATTTTTCTAATTAATAATAAGTCATTTATTTTAGATAATTTATGATTAAGATAAAAGTAACTAATTTATATAAAAGTTTCAAAAAATATAATTCTGAATCCGATAAATTATATTCATTATTCTATAATAATAAAAACTATTCTTCAAAAATTGTCTTAAATAATATTAATTTTTCAATAGCAAAAAATGAGAGCGTAGGGATAATTGGTAAAAATGGAGCAGGAAAAAGTACTTTATTAAAAATATTAGCAGGATTGATAGAACCAGAAAACGGGATTGTTGAAATTAATGGAAAATTAAATTCTGTTCTCGAGCTCGGTGTTGGATTTAACCTTGAATATTCTGGGAGAGAAAATGCTTTTATGGCATGCACAGCTATGGGAATAGATGCATCAAAAATCCAAAATTACATTGATGATATTTATAATTTTTCCGAGTTAAAAGAATATTTTGAAGAGCCAATCAAAATTTATAGTACTGGTATGCAAATGCGTTTAGCTTTTAGCATTTTAGTATTTGGTTATCAAGATATTATATTAATTGATGAAGCTTTATCTGTTGGTGATACATCCTTTCAGATTAAATCTATAAATAAAATTAAGGAATTAAAAAAAAATGGCTCAACATTAATATTTGTTAGTCATGATAGTAACTTATTGTTAAATATGTGTGACCGGGTAATTTTGATAAATGATGGCTGCATCCAGATTGATGGAAATGCAAAGGATGTTTTAAACTATTACAATGCAAGCCTCAATACTAATCAAGAAATAAATCCTTTATTTAAAGATGACGTTAATAACATACAAATTCTATCCTTAAATAATCACTTTAAAATTAGTAAATTTAATTTACAAAATTTTGATGGAATACATTGTGAAAATGTATTCTATGTTTGTGATAAACTAAAATTGACATATAATTTTGAGACTACTTTATTGAATGAAAATTATAATTTTGGGTTTTTAATTAAAGATAAGTATGGAAATCAAATATTTGGTACTAACAGCGATTTTCTTCTTAATGAATCTGTCAAATTAGTAAATAATAAATATTCAATCGAGTTTATTTTTTATGCAAATTTAGGGGTTGGTATATATACAATTACTATTGGGGTTTTAACTAGAAATTTATGTCATTGGCATGAATCAGCAATTAATTTTGAAATTAAGAACAATTCTAAACCATTATTTATTGGTTCAAGCTATATCCCCGTTGATTTTAATATTTTAAATAATGAATAATAGCGATTCATTTTTTTGCTTTATTGCTGATACTTTTAGAGGCGATTCATTAAGTATTGAAAATAGATTAAGTGTCTATGTAAATTTGTTAAAGTCTGGTTTGACTAATAAGAGTGAAGATTTATTAGGTATAGATTTAGGATCTGGTAGAGGAGAATGGCTTAATCTATTGGCCAATAACAATATAGCTTGTATTGGAATTGATAACAATATTGCATTAAATCAAATAATTTCTAATAATAAAATTAAAAAAGGTGATTTATTAATTGAATTAAGCAAGTATCCTGATAATAGTTTTGATTTTATTACAGCTTTTCATGTAGTAGAACATATGAGTATAGATAAAATTCTCAAATTATTTAATTTAGCATACCAAAAATTAAAGAACAATGGAATTTTTATAATTGAAACGCCTAATATCGAAAATTTGATGGTTTCAACTAAATCTTTTTATTATGATCCTTCTCATGTTACAAAATTACCAAATCAGCTTCTAATAACTATTTTTAATTATTTTAAATTTGATAATATTCAATTTTTTAGATTAAATCAAAATAATAATATATCCGAATTAACTATTAGTTTGAAAGATATAATTTGTGAAGTTAGTCCGGATTATTCAGTAATTGGATTTAAAGATGGAATTTCGAAAAAAATTGATAGTAATGAATTTAATAATATTATTAAAAACAATTCCGGTTATTCATTAGAATATTTAATTTTATTATATGAAAAAAATAATGAAAATTTAAAAAACCAAATATCAAATTTAAGATTAGAATTAATTAATTCATTTAATAAAATTATTGATCTTGAAATAAAAATTAATAAATTAAATTTTTTAATTCGACTATCAGAAAAACTAAAAAAATTATTAAAATACATTCAAAGATGAAATTTGAAAAAAAAATTGTAATTGATATTACACCAATTATTCCTGGTGGCTTAAATGGTGGTGCAAAAAAATTTATTATTGATTTAATTAAAGGTATTATTAATAAAAGGCCAAATTATCAATTTATTATATTAATACGCGAATCTGTAAAATATGAATTAAATACATTTAATCTTAAAAATGTAAAAGTTATTTCAGTTGTAAAAGATTCGAATAATAATTTATTTAATAAATTATTTTTAAAATTTTTGTACTCATTAAAAAAATTATTAAGAAAAAACATAATTCCTAAAAATATATATATACCAAACTTTAGAAATGTATCGTTAATTTTTTGTCCATTTACAATAAGCCATTTAAAAATTGCACGAGTCCCAGTTATTTCAATAGTTTATGACTTACAATATATACAATATCCATATTTCTTTGATAAAAATGAACTTATGAATAGAGAGAATGTGTTCAAAGATGCAATTGATAATGCCACAAAAATAATTTGTATTTCAAATTTTACATTAAATTCAGTACTTAAATTTAAAAATTCTATTAATAAGTGTTCTGTTATTCCAATTAATATAAATCCAATAAATATTAATTACGATTTTCATTATTTATTGGAAGAATTAAAATTAGAAAAAAACAAATACTTAATATATCCTTCAAATTTTTGGCCCCATAAAAATCATGGTTTACTTATTAATTCATATTTAATATTTATTGATAAATTTAAAAATAAAAATATTAAACTACTACTAACAGGAGAAAATAATAAATTAAAAGATAATTTTAAAGATTATGTTAACAAGATAAATAAAAGCGATTTGATTATTTTTTCTGAATATTTAAATCATGATCAAATTATATTCTTAATAAAAAATTCGCATGCATTAATTTTTCCTTCATTGTATGAAGGGTTCGGTATACCTTTATTAGAAGCTATGAGTTTGAATGTTCCTGTTCTTTGTAGTAATCTTTGTTCTTTACCAGAAGTTGGCGGAAATTTTCCAATTTATTTTAATCCAAAAAAACCTATGGATATTGTAAATGCTATAAGTGTGTCTTTTGATGACGATTTAAGAAATAAAAAAATTCAAGAGGGAATGATACAATTTAAAAAATATAACTCTAAAGATATAATGATTAATAAGTACTTAGAACTATTTGATACTAAATTATAAAAATAATAAATATATAACATACTAATAAATTAATTTATAGATAAAAGATGAGCCTTTTTTTTCCTTTTTTTGTATTATTACCAATTTTATTATTCATAATAATTTATGGTAGGCTATGTATTTCTGTATGTAATATACAAAATATAAATAAATCATCATTAATTTTTATATATCCCGTAATAGGATTGGCATTTCTAATTGTATTCGTAAGTTTTTATTTTTTATTTTTTAATAAGCTATCCTCATTTCAATCATTTTCATATTTTTTTATTTCTATATTATTTGGATTATATTTTGAAAAAAATAAAAAAGAATTACTAGAAGATTATATTAAAATTATAATTTTTTCATGTTTATGTACATCTGTAATTATAGGTCCTGTTATTTTATTTGATGGATTTAATCCTTTTAATGACACTTATACATATTTAGTTCATTCACAATGGTTACAGCAGAATTCATTCAAAACAGAGATTGTTAGTTCTGGATTTTACCCCGCCGAATCGCAAGTAAAGCTTTATCAAACTGCTGGCACCAGAATGGGGGCCTCTAATCTTTTAGCATTTATCCAGTCAGCATTTAAATTTGATTGGTCATATTATGTTTATTTACCTATAATTTCATTACCAATTACTATTGCTTCATTAACAATCGGCGGAATAATTTCTCAAATATATAATCTATCACAAAGATTTTACTTTATTATATCTTTATTACCACTTTGCCTTACTAATGGTTTTGTTTTTGGTGCTCAGTATGGTTTTTTCCCCCAAACATTTGGATTATGTTTTTGCGCAGGAATAATTTTACTATTTCCAATCGTATTAAATAATTTTTTTCATGATAAAAATACTATTAAAAAGATTATTACTTGTAGCCCATTATGCCTTTTAATATCTGGATTTTTGTACTCATATAATGATATTGCCTTACTTTTTTTTACGCCTCTTTTCATATTTTTTTGTGTATATATATTTATTAATAATTTAAAATTAAAAGAATCCTTATATTTTATATTTATATGTGTATGTTTTATTTCTATATTTCTTAATTTTGAACTTTTAAGAATTTTAAAAAATCTCTATGGAGTAATTAATGTTGCATCAGGAAATGTTCAAATTGGCTGGCACGTAAATTGGAATTTTTGGGAATTTTTAACATATTCATTTGGAATGAGATCATTACTTGATAAATTTTCATTATTAAATAATATTTTAAGATATATATTATTTCCAATAATATTAATTATATTAATTTATGTAGTAATTTCAAACAAAAATTTGATAAAAGATATTAATCCCTCAAATTTAAATTTATATCTAATATTATTATTCCTTGTTAATTTAGTTTATTGGTTAATTTTTATAAAGTTTAGATATTTTTCGACTGGATTTGTGACAGATGAAATTGGAAATACATTTGTTCAATTTAAAATAGTTAAATTTTTAGCTATTCAAAACTTATCTTTAATTGGAATTGCTTGTACATTTGTTTATGTTAAATTTATTAAGAAAAGATTTATTTTTCTAATTTTATTGTTAACTTTTTTTAATATAAATTTATTTCAGCAAATTTATACAAATTCAATAAATCATACCTCACACTTTATATCAGAGACCGGAAGAAATAAATCACCTTTCGATTTATTTAAAGATTTAAGAATAATAACTGCAAATATTCCACGAGATGAATCTATTTTTATTGCTATACCTGAAGATAGTCATAAAATTACTCAAATGATCACCTATTTTCTTCATGATAGATATCTCGCTAGTGAATATAAAGATGGATATATAAGAGGTTCACTACCTGAAAATCAACGTGATATGAATATAAACGATTCAAAATGGTTAATACAATTAGATAGATTTAACGATGTACCTAACAATATATTTCAAAAATTATATCCATTCAGTATTCATCAAGCCCCATTTAATTTTTTTACAAGAATTGGTATTAAAGGTGCGTATGGAAATGAGTTTGATAAAACAAGTAATTGGAATTGGGTAGAAAATAACGTCACATATATTTATTCATCGAGTAATAGTATAGAAAATTTTAAAATTACTTTTAATCTTTGTAAGGCAGGTATTAATAATAATATTTTTAATTTAGTAATTATGGATAGGCATAAAAAGATAATATTCGAAGATAAAATTGACATGATAGATAAGGAAGGTTGGATTTTATATACTAGTAAACTTATAAAGGATAAAACTGATTATCTTGAAATAAATATTAGTTCAAATGGAAAACCTAGTGAGCTATCAAAAAATGATAGAAGAACAGCCTCATTCGCAATTCGTGATTTAAAAATTAATTATAATAAGTAAGTTACTCATTAATTCAGCAAGATAATCTCAACCTAATTATAAATAAAATATTTAGATTAAATTTTATTTAAATCTTGAAAAATTTTTTCAATAGTTTTATGAGACTGCTTGTGACCATATTTATCTAATAAGTTATATCTCGGTGGAGAATATATTTTTCTAATATCATTTGGCACATCAAGGAATAATTCATTATATTCATTTTTAATAAAAAATGCATTTACGCCTGATTGCGAATTACAACAAATAAGTCTGTAATCATACAATCTAAAAAGTTCATCTAAATTAGATAGGGCTGCTCCATAAAAATTATCACCCTGCCATACATGCAATTGATTATATTCAATTTGGAATTTAGTAGGCGGTACAAATTGTCCGTTGTATTCAATAATAAAAATTTTAGGTCTAATACCATTTATTAATAATTGATTTGCTAAATAAATATCATTTCCATCAACATCAATTGAAATTACATCAATTTCTCTTTCGTCGATTGAATTCATACCGGATTGAATAACATCTAGTACGTTATCTTTTGTAAGCCATGTTTTAAAGTAGTTAAATTTACTTGATGGAGAATAAGAAAAAGCTAGGTCTTCATTTCCAACCCAAAACCCCTTCCAACCCATAGCAACTAAAATGAGGGTATTATTTTCAAGCCCATTCCCAACACCAATTTCTGCATAGACCCCCTTTTTTATTTTCAATCTTTGTAATATTTCAATAGTAATTCCGTCTTCATCTGATTGAGAAAAGCATTTCAACCCAAATTGGTTAAGTGGATTTGGGTGCATATGCTGATAAATCTTTGTCTGAAATTCAATTAATAAATCCTTTAATGTAGTTATTGTTCTAAATGAGGCATCTTGGATATTAATTAATGATGCAATTGTCTCTTTAAGATTATTAATGATAGGCTCCAATTTTAATTTAAAGTTGTCTTATAAAATTGATAAAAATTATTTTTTTGATTTCATTAATATTTCTTTTATAATATATCTGGGCCTTCCTTTTACTTGGTCATAAATTCGAAGTAAATACAAACCAACTATACCGATTCCCATCATATTTAATCCACTAAAGAAGGATATCACTATTAGCATACCTGCTACTCCATGAGCAGCAAGACCTAAAAATTTTATAAAAATGGCATAAATAGTTATAAGTATTGACGAAATTAAAGTAATTGATCCAATCAATAAAAGTAGATGAATTAATAGTTTTGAATCGGTTAACATCGCCCTTAAAAAATGATTAACAGGTGCCCTACTAAATAAACCAAATTGAGTTTCTCCTGAAAATCTCGGCATCCGAATATATGGTAAATAAAACTGTTTAAATCCAACCCATATTGTTAGGGCAGGAAAAAATGGATCATATTCGTCAATTTTCTTTATTTCTTCAACTACTCTTTTAGACATTAATCTAAAATCGCCGGAATTTTCAACAATTTTTACATCTGAGGCTATTTTAATAATTTTATAAGCTAGCTTAGTAAATGCCATCTTAATTTTAGGCTCTCCCAATCTTTTAGTCCTTACTGTATGTACAATATCATAGCCTTCATTATATTTTTCCAACATCAGGGGTATCAACTCTGGCGGATCTTGTAAATCAGAATCTAAAGTGATGCAAATATCGCCGGATGAGTGAGCTAGCCCAGCCATGATGCAAGCAGGCCCTCCAAATACTTTGCTCATATTAATTATTTTTATGTTATATTTAGTTTGTAAATCACATAAAATTTCTAAGGACCTATCATTTGAATCATCATTCACAAAAATGAGCTCATAATCGAGGTTTATTTCATCCTTTGTAACTTTATTTATTCTACTTACTAACTCTCTAAGGTTATTTTCTTCATTTCTAAATGAGAATACATATGAAATCAGCATAATTAATCCTACTATTAATTAATCAATTTATGGAATTACTTAGGAATCAATGATGAATGTGGAATCGATTGTAAATAATTTTTATGAAGAAGGTTATGTTGTCGTAAGGCAACTAATAGACGCAAGTGTTTGTGATGCAATCAAAGAGGAATGTGAAAAAATTCTTTTTGGAAATTATTCCACCAATATTATACCGGATAAAGTGAAGTGGGACCCTAAAGATAAGGATAATACCCCTAGATCTATATGCAATGGGTGGAAAAGCAGCCATTACCTCACAACCTTTATTAGAAGTAATCCAATTAATTTCTTGGCCATGAAGTTAATGAATTGGAATAGCTTAAAATTAAATCAAGATTCGATAATATTCTTACCACCAAATGCTGGTGGAGTAACTATGCATCAAGATAATTCTTATCAGGATTGGCATTCACCAGGGGGAGTCATAACAGCATGGATTGCTTTGAGTGATTGTAATAAAGATTGTGGTGGCTTGGAATACATACCGAAATCGCATTTATGGAAGATTTCAGATCGTGTTGATAATTTCATAACAGCCCCGAATCATAAATATGATATTTATGCTAAAAATGCGGCTAAATTACAGGGGAATGATTTTAAAATTGTCAAGCCGATTTTTAAAAAAGGTGATGTTGGGTTTCATCATGGATTGTGTTGGCATGGATCAGCCAATAACATTAATGGAAATACTCGATCTGCCTATGCTCTACATTTTATGAATGGGATTTCAACTTTTAATGAATGCATATCACCATTTTTTTCAAGATATAAACTCCATAATTCATATACAATGGACGACGCTTTCTTTCCAAAACTCATTTAAGAATAAATATGCTTGATATATATATTAAGACTGCTATAAGAAAACTCTCCGCACGCGGCATATCATTATCTCCTATCAATAATGTTTTATTAATTAATCCACTTCAGCTTCCTTCAGAGTTCTATGATTCTGAAATGGCTGAAAAAAATAGATATTTTTGTTACCCCCCCTACGGATTAGGAATTTTAGCTTCATTGCTAAAAAAATATGGGATTAATGTCCATATTTTAGATTTAAATTATGAAATACTTAAACTCAATCTCCCTAGTAATGAAGATATTAAGTTAGTTGAAACGCAGTTATTGAAAGAGAAATTGACTAGCTTTAAAGAAATTCAATTAGTTGGCATTTCGTGTATGTTTACATTGACTCATGAATCATTTAAGAGGGCTATAACTACGTTACGGAGTTTAAATTTTAATGGCCTCATCGCTTCCGGAGGAGTTCATGTGACAAACGATCAGTTGCGAATTAAAGCAGACATTCCTGAGATTGACTTAATTTTTCCAAATGAATCTGAAAAAACTTTCCTTGAATTTTTATTGCTTACAAATGACACTGAAATGAGTGAAGAAATTAATTTTTTGGATATATCACCTCATTACTTGGATTTACCAATAGATGATTACAGCAATCACGGCGAGATTGGGGCATATAGATTTTGGTGGAAAAAAGGCACAAGAGCAAGTACAGCCCTTAGTAATCGTGGATGCAGAGCACATTGCACTTTTTGTAGTGTTGAAGGTTTCAATGGTCCAGGTGTACGTTCCAGATCTATAAAAAGTGTAATAGATGAAATTGAAAAATTACGAGACAAATATTTTATTAATCACATTATGTGGCTAGATGATGATTTATTTTACGACCAAAAAAGAACAGTTGAATTATTTAATGAAATAATTCGACGAAATTTAAAAATTACTTGGGATGCATCAAATGGAATAATTGCATCGGCAGCTACCGATGAAGTAATCTCTGCTTCGGCCGAATCTGGTTGCATTGGTATGCATGTTGGTATAGAGTCAGGAAATAAGGATATACTTAAATCAATTAGAAAACCATCTGGAATAAGACATTTTATTGATTTGGGTGAGAGATTAAAAAAATTCCCACAAATATTTTCTAGAGGTTTTTTAATTATTGGATTTCCGAATGAGACAATAGGTCAAATAAATGACACGATTAGTTTAGCTAAACAGATGAATTTAGATTGGTATACAATATCATTATTATCTCCTTTACCGTCAACTAAAATATATGATCAAATGATCGAACTTGGACTTATAAATGATGACAAAATACAATCAAAAGACATTAATTACGGATCGATGCAAACAGGACTACAAAAAAAACGTGAGCTTTTATTAAAAAATGTAAGTGCTGAAGTTATGAATTTTACAAATCTTGATCAAACTATAATCCCATCTAGGGAAGTACTTGAGGAAATCTGGTTTGATGTTGATTATCATATTAATTATTCAAAAATTAGCAAAGAAAGTGATATTACTAAACTAAATAAATTACAATCATTTCTTCAGGATATTGGAAATAGAATGACAAATTGGAACAACCCCTTAGTAACACATTCGCTTAAACTAATACACGAAAAACTCGGGAATGAAATTGAGGTGACTAAATATGAAACACAAACAGGTAACCTACTAAAAGATTCATTATTATGGAAATCTAGATTTAAAAATATTGGAGTTCATTATGCAACATAGAAAAGTACTAGAAAATATTAATTTATTAAAAAAATATTCTCATAATTTAATCTATGACTATACTGAATACCCTACAAAAGGAGTATGGTCTACTGAATATTCCGACCATCAATATAGAAAAGACTTACAAGATTGGATTGCAACCGGTGCTAACTCAGTAATGTTGTATGTACACACCCCTTTTTGTGAAGAACTTTGCTATTTTTGTCTCTGCAGCAAATCAATAACTAAGGAATATTCCAAAGTTTCAGATTATTTATACAATTCCTTATTTAAGGAAATTGATTTATATTCAAAAATTATTAATGATATTGGAAAAAAACCAAAAATTAAAGAAATTTATTTTGGAGGAGGTTCACCAACCTATTACAACGAAGCAGATTTTAAAAAATTAATTGATAAATTGAAGGATATTGTTGAATTCAAAGAAGTTGAAACGTTTACAGTTGAAATTGATCCCCGAAGAGTAACTGTTGAAAAATTGTTATTTTATTCTACACAAGGCGTAAATAGGCTATCCTTTGGTGTTCAGGATTTCGATATCGAAGTACAAAAGGAAATTAACAGAATTCAACCACCTGAACTACTTGATTCTTTATTAATACCTGAGATTAGGAAAGCATTTCCAATTATAAATTTTGATATTTTAGTGGGACTACCCAAACAAACCCCTGATAGTATGAAAAAAACTATCGAGAGAGTAGTTAAAATTAGCCCCGATGAAGTGCAACCTCTTTATGTACATTATAAACCTGGTACGCGCAGTTACATGACCCGCATGACGCGAAATGTTCTAATGCCTGATTTTTATGATAGAAAAGCTATCTATGCAGAAGTAATAGATGGACTTATTAATGGTGGTTATATACGTGCCGGATATGAAAACTTTGCAAAGCCAACAGATAGATTAGCTCAAGCAATGGAAAAAAATACTGCATACTACAATTCACTGGGTACCACGACAGGAGAAGTTGTTGATTTTATGTCGTTAGGCGCTTCTGCACATGGAGTTTTTAAAAATACTTATGTTCAAAATTTTTACGAAATAGATAAATATAAAGATGCAGTCCAAAACGGTAAATTTCCTATTTATAGAGGATTAAATTTATCTCGAGATGATCTAATTAGACGAGAAGTAATCAAAAGAATAAGAGTATTTTTTGAAATTAATTTTGATTATTTAATGAATGAATTCAATATTTCCTTCAAGGAGTACTTTAAAAAAGAAATAGATGAATTATTGGAATTTAAAAATGATGGTCTAATAGAAATTTCTGAAAACTATATAAAATTAACGGAACTTGGTAAAGAATTTACTCCTAGAATAATTGAAGTTTTTGATACCTATCTAAACAGAGAGCATTTTGATAAAAATATTAATATTTCTCAAAGTTCAATGGGCAAAGTAATAGAAATAATTCCTAACTAATTTTTCAAAAAATTTAATGTCTACAATATAAAATAAACTTGCGAAGGTATTTTACTCAATATTATAAATAATAAATAAAGTCGAAATCCCATTAGATAAAAAATTTTAATTAAATAAAATTAATTTAAAAATCTTTTAGTAGCTTCCACAATAATTTAATTTGAGAAATTTAAATTTTTAATTTATAAACTAACTTAAAGTAAATCACTAATATGATTTTAATTTAATTTATAAAAATCTCCGCGAGCATTATAATAATTAAAAAACATAACACTAAAGAATACTAAAATTAGCAAATATCCTTGCCTGTATATATACATTCTAAATAAGGTGTGGGTGATCTTTGTATCCTGTCAAATAATATTAGAGTTCTTGTTATTCCTAACTCTCGTCAATAGATAGTAAATGGAATTACTAGATATATTGTAAAGATATTTTCATAATTAAACTAATGCTATGATAAAAAACAATTTTTGACAAGAATTAAAATTGAAGATAGCCATAATCACACCGTCCTACAATCAAGGAAAATTTATTAAATGTACGATTGAAAGTGTTCTCAATCAAAACTATAATAATTTTGTACATATCATTCAGGATAATTTGAGTTCTGACTGCACTAGGAAAGTATTAGAAAGCTATTCTGATAGTAGGCTTGTATATGTTCTGGAAAAAGATCATGGGCAAGCGGATGCAGTTAATAGGGGAATACAAAAAGTTGATGCAGATATTATTGGTTGGTTAAACTCTGATGATATCTACTATAACGATACGCTTCAAAAAATTGCCACTTATTTTTATGAAAATCCAGAAATTGGAATTGTTTATGGTCATGCAAACATTATTGATGAAAACGGAAATATTTTGGGAAGATATCCAGTAAAGAAATATAATTTTCAAGATTTAAAAAATGAATGTTTCATATGTCAACCAAGTGTTTTTTTTCGTAAATCTATATTTAATGATTTTGGGCCGTTGAATGTAAATCTAAATTATTGTATGGATTATGAATTCTGGTTAAAGTTATCAATGCAAAATGTTTCTTTCGGATTTATTAATAAAATCATTTCTGGCACAAGACATCATAGTGAGACAAAAACAAATAAATATAAAGTCGAAGTTCATTTGGAAATTTTAGCTATGATGAAATCAGTATTAGGTTATATTCCAGAAAGATGGTTAGCAAATTATGCACATGTTTTAATGAGGAAATACTTCAATTTTTTTTACAATAATTATTTTTTGCGTAGATTATTTACAACAGTTATTATTTTATTAAAAAGATGAAAATTGGATTTGATGTCTCGCAATTTGGACCAGAAAAAGCCGGCTGTGGAAACTATGCAAGTTTATTACTTGAATCAATAAAAAATACTGAAATTATAGATTATATAAATTATTTTAATACATTCGGTGATTTTTATTTCGACAGAAGATTATCATTATTACCTATAAATGAACATAAATTAAGTTTTTCAAATTTAACTAAAAACCACTTTTCAAAGTCGAAAGCAACGGATTTTTGGACAAAAAATGACCTTCAAGATCATTTATTGGATTTCGATATTGTTCATTCTAATAATTATTGGTGCCCAAAGAATATTTATAAAACAAAAATAATATATACGCTTTATGATTTATCTTTCTTTATTAATCCATCTTGGACAACAGAAGAAAATCGAATAGGGTGCTCAAATGGTGTAATTACCGCTTCTTCAGAAGCCGATTGGATAATAGCAATTTCAGATTCAACAAAGAAAGATTTTTTAGATTATTTTCCACATTACCCTGAAGAAAGAATAAGAATAATTTATCCATATTCAAGATTTAAACATAGCAATGTTAATTTAAAAAATAACAATAGATTTTTAAACGATAAAAAGTTACTTAACGGATTTATTTTATCTGTTGGAACAATTGAGCCCAGAAAGAATCATTTGTTTCTTTTAGAGTCCTATAGGAAATATCTTGATATATGTCAACAAAAATATCCTTTGATATTGGCGGGTAATAAAGGATGGCTTATGGATAATTTTCATGCTGAAATTGATAGGCTTGGGATATCTGAAAACGTAATAATTACTAATTATGTCGCTGATGATGAATTAAGTTGGCTGTATTCGAACTGTCTATTAAATATTTATCCATCACTTTATGAGGGTTTTGGTTTGCCAGTTTTGGAGGGTATTGCACATTCTGCACCAACTCTAACTACCGATGTTTCTTCTATGCCTGAAATTTTGCCAAGTAATGAATGTCTTATAAATCCTTATGATACTTCTCAGTGCGCAGATAAAATACATCAAATAGTTAATAACAATATTTATAGACAATCGATTATTGATTATGGTATCTCAAGAGTTTTTAAATTCTCTAAAGAAAATTGTAAAAATCAATTAATTGATTTGTATTTTGAAGCAATCAAAAGTCCTAAAATTGTTTTCAAGTAATTTATTTATATTAATTTAATTTTATAGTTTTTTAAAATTAGTGATATTTTGAAAAATTTGTTATTAATTATGCGGATTTTCTTTATAACTCGCGATTAGGACTCTTCAATTAGTCTAAATTTTTTAAATATTCATATTCATTTACTATTAGCCAGTATGCAATTTTTCAAGTGGTCTGTATCTATCTATATCTTGCCAATATTTTTTATAATGCACTGAGGATGGGTAAATTTTATTTCTTTTTGAATGTTATTTGTGCGTAAGTTAATTTCCATTCATCTGTAGATAAATTATTGTGTCTTAAATTAACTAGAATGAATTTACGCTATAATTTTATTATCCTGATATTCAATTCTATTTTTAAATTGTGAGAAGCTAATTCGATTATGTCTTCAAATGTTATATTAGAACCTTTTACGGCTGGCAGATCCGTTGCTAGGTTACTATTTGATTTTTCTGTTATGGCGGCATTATTTAATAATAATTATTTAGAAGATGAATTTTTAGACTTTGGTGCTGGTACTTGTTGGATTTCTGAGTTTTGTGTAAGGATGGGGTTTAAGGTTACCGCTTTTGATATCCACAGTGATTTAGAAGAAATTATTCGAAAACGTTGTGAAGCAGATTCAAGGGTTGATCAAAAAAAATTTAATTTTATGCAAGGGGATGGACATGATATGCCATTTGAAGACAATTATTTTGGACACATATTATGTTTTGATACCTTTCATCACATGAGCTCTTTCACAAGTGTATTTTCAGAATTCTTTCGCGTATTGAAGCCTGGTGGATTGGTGATTTTTGTTGAACCGGGCGCAAATCACAGTAAATCACTCGAGACCCAGCAATTTCTTGCAGAACAAAAGAAATTAGATCCGCTTTGGATTGAGAGGGATATCGTGCTCGAAGAAATGGATGGTTTAGCAGAAAAGGCTGGTTTCCGAAATGGTATTTCTATTGTACCAACGCCTCACCCTTTTGCCCTAAATAAGTATTCAATTAAAGAGTGGACAAAATTTTGCTCTGGTGATAAGTATTTAAGAGAAAATTTCACGAATGATTTATCAAGATTAAATTACTTTGATCGTGTAATTTTTACAATTACAAAACCCTTGAGTTGATATATCTACCTTGTTAATTTTTTAAGATTATTTGGTGTATGTATTTATTATCAATAATATAACTATTCCGGACTTGCTCTACGACTCTGATATATACAATGTTTTCAAAGATTTTTAAAATTCCGATCTTAGTAATACCCTGTTTTTTAAATGTAGTTAGTAGTAAAATTATCAAATAAGCTACACCTTAAAACAAATACATGTAATTCACAAAAATTTACTTCGTTATCCTTATTAATTTAAGAGCGGAAACATGCTACTTTTTAAAGTTTAATTCCGTTGGCAGAGTGAATAGTACGTACCGGAGAGAATGTTGCTAGTTCACACATTCTCTCTATTTCTTTTATGTAAATTGTGTTTCCTCCAGCGTTGTTGAAGCCATTTAATGGTCTAATTTCACGAGTGAATGGATTGTATCTAATAGGCATTAGGTTATACTGAATTAGTAAATTATGAATATCGTTTTTGGTATGGCCATAAGTCAATCCACAATCATTAAGCTCCAAAATAATACCAATTAAGCTTTCAGATTCAAGTAGATTCTTTGCACCCATTAATACATCGTACTCATATCCTTCCACATCTATTTTTAAGAATACTCGTTTATCTAATTGTATTTCTTCATCTAATTGAGAAACTTTTACTAGAATTGTATTGGTTTCATTTTCTTCAAACGCAACTCTATTCATAGCGTTTAGATTGTTAGTAAATTTAAGGAATCCCTTTTTTTGACCTAGACCGATATTTTTTGCTGTCACAAGATTATCGACTTTATTAAGTTGGATTTGATCGATTAATCGTTTATAAGAAGAGGGCACAGGTTCAAAAGCGAATGTTTTTGAACCACAAACTTTTGACGACAATACAGTGTATGCGCCCATATTTGCGCCAACATCAATAAAGATAGTATCTTCCTGTAAGGTATGTAGCAGAAAAGACATGTCCTCAAACTCCATTAGTCCCACGTAGAAATTTCCGGTTAATCCGGACTCACCTTTTTTTATCAAAAGAACTGCGTCACCAACCCAATTGAATTTTAAAGAAAAATTTCCAAATGTTGTTAGTAATTGCCAACTTAAAAACTTAAATAATGATTTGATTCTTGCCCCTCGATTTAAGGGATGATTAAATATAAAAAATATTGGATTTAAAAATTCTTGAAGTGATTTCATGTAAATGCATCAATTGGTAAATGCCCATTATCGCCTGACTGAGCTCTTCGAACCATTTTCATCTTGCCAAGTGTGAACTGCCGTTAATTTAGATCCACTGCCAAAGAGAGTCTTTCCATGGTAATTCATTACAGCAAACTGAGTTGAGTTTAGATGATTTTGGGTATTTGCATTTGTGGTGCTGGTGGTCTGTAACCTAAAGTACTATGGGGCCGGAGATGGTTATAGTGCTTGACCCACTCCCCGACGATGATCTGGGTTTCCTTAAGACTGTAGAAGATTTCCCCATCAAGAAGGTTATCCCTAAAAGTGCCGTTAAAGCTCTCACAAAAGCCATTTCCCCAAGAGCTGCCTAGTTCAATATACTTGCTTTGGGCTTTTTATTCATCTGCCGATTACGCCATACTTCAAACTCCACAATGTCTTTGTGTCAACTCCTCTAAGCGTCTGTCGTTAAAGTACGGCAAAAAACACTTCTCAATACAAGTCACATAGCTATCAAACGCACCTCGCGTGCCTTTAATGTCGATCTGTTGCCGTAGTTCTGCGAGGGTTTCATCTGCGATGTGTGCGAATGTTTGTGCTGTGTGTGCTAAACCCAACTTCTGTCTAAAGCGTGCTTCGTCGTATAGCAAACACGCGACGCTGACAGCGTTCTCTACACTGGCTTTGCGGGTGCTGATACGATGCCACTTGCCATCAGCTAACTTATAGCGACATTGATACAGAGGACTGGCGCTACGACGATACACAACCACTTCGCCATCGCGTAAGTAGATGATGTTGGGGTTAGATGTGTAGAGTAGTGGAGTGCCTTGCGATAACTTGGTGCGTGTCACCGTACAAAGTTAGACACGCATTGAGATAAAGTCAGTGAGCGTCGATTATTTTTACGCACGCAAGAAAAAATAAAAGCCACAGCATTGACGCTATGGCTTTGTAATGGTGGGTCGGGCGAGACTCGAACTCGCGACCAACGGATTAAAAGTCCGCTGCTCTACCGACTGAGCTACCGACCCAGTATCGATTGACTTGCTTTTGCTAGTGTTTGCAATAGATTTGCCAAAAAAGATTATTTTTTGTAATTCCTTTTCAAACGAAAGTAAGATTATAGCAAGATGTTTGAATTTCACTTTGAAGCCGATTTGGACTGGATTGAAGATGATTAGCCTCGCCTAGATACTGGGGGATTCTTGGCAAAGTAATCCTTGATGCCTACCAAAATCGCTTCCGCAATTTGGTCTTGGTAGGTCTCATCGTTGAGCTTTTTCTCCTCTTGGGGGTTACTGATAAACGCGGTCTCAATCAGGATTGAGGGAATGTCTGGAGCTTTTAAGACCGCAAAACCTGCTTGCTCCACTCGGTTCTTATGGAGCGGTGCAAAGTTGCCAATATTGCGTAATACCGAGTGGCCCACTTGTAGGGAGTCGTTGATTTGCGCCGTGGTCGACATGTCGAGGAGTAGGTGCGCGACTTGCTTATCCTTAGTTTTAATATTGATGCCACCAATTAGATCCGACGCATTTTCTTTATTGGCCATCCAGCGTGCTGCGGAACTGGTTGCTCCTTGCTGAGAGAGCGCAAAGACCGAAGCCCCTTTGGCATGGGGTTGTATAAAGGCATCCGCATGAATCGAGATAAATAGATCTGCTTCCACTTGCCGTGCCTTAAAGATGCGGCGGTGTAAGGGTACAAAGTAATCGCCATCGCGGGTTAAAAAGGGCTGCATCGCATCCTCTTTATCGATCTTGTGCTTTAAGCGCTTGGCAATCGATAGCACAATATTTTTTTCGTACGACCCGCGCGCGCCAATGGCCCCGGGATCTTCACCTCCATGACCAGGATCAAGTGCCACCGTAATTAGACGCTTATAGGGAATTCGTTGGGTGTTGGTGGCGCTTGTGCTTTGTGAACTTGTAATGAGCCCCCCTTTTTTACTGGGCGCCGTGTCTCTTTTAGCAAAGGCGGCAATCGGATCCTCCTCAGGAAGAATACCCTTTTGAGCCTTGGCGAGGCCCTCGGCCAGTAATTTCTCTTTTCTGGCGGTCTCTTTGACGAGTCGCATGAGCGGATCAGGCGGATTGCTGGGGTAGAGATCAAAGATTAAGCGATGCTGGTACTCGGCAATTGGATCGAGTGTGAAGAGTTGGGGTTTCACAGCCTCTTTCAGATCAAATACTAGTCGCACCACGGTCCGTTGAAATTGCCCCACTCGAATTTGCGCCACATAGGGATCGTTGGGTTTAACCTTGGCGACCAGGTCTTTGAGAGTTGGGTTGAGCTCGAGACCATCAATATCCACCACCAAGCGATCAGGCCTCGTGAGGAGTTGATGGGAAATCGTTAGTGTCTTATCCGACTCAACGGTAATGCGCGTGTAGTCCTCCGAGGGCCAAATTCGAACGCCTAAGAGTTTGGCGCTGCTATTGGCCTGCACTAATTCACTCTCAGTAAGAAGCACATATAGCACCCCCAAAGAACCCATGGATTGAAGCCCTTTTTGAAGTGCGCGGCGGCGGTTGGGGTTCATGGGTTTAGTGATTTCTGCTACTGATTGATTGAAGAATTGCTTCGCCCTTTACTGTGCTTGCTTCAATCACAACCGTTCTGGCAAGTCCGAATTCATTACCTTCTGAATGGATAAGGGTAATCGCGAAGTCCATGGGGGGGAGGGTAGATTCGGCTTTTTGGGGCCACTCGATGATGCACAGCGTCGAGTACTCGGATTGGATAAAGCGCTCTAAAAGACCAGCCTCAATCCACTCCTGTGGGTTTTGCATCCTATAGAGATCAAAGTGAAAGATGTGCAGTGCTGCTTGACTGGGCAAATCCAGAATATGCTCTTCACACAGGCTGTAGGTCGGACTTTTGACTTTGCCCCCATAGCCCATGGCTTGCAAGAGGTAGCGCGTGGCGGTGGTTTTGCCAGCCCCCAAATCGCCATCGAGGCCGATAAAAAACGATTGAGGTTTCTTGGGGGTGGCGGTATAAAACGTTAGGATCGCGTTGGCGAGTATTCGTACCGCCTCTGCAGTGGCCCTCTCATCTTTACAATGAATAATATGGTTTTTTGCCAAACGTATCTTGACCTCGTGAGTTCAAACCCATTTAGGGATTGATTCTAAATTGCCTATGCATTCTCACGCATTTTCGCAAGAATTGCACACCCAGTGGGCAGAGTTGCGTGTATGGCTTAATACCCGTGCCAAACAACTGGGTTTTGGTGACGTGCGCATTACCGATACGGATGTCCGTGATGCCCATCCCTATTTATTGCAATGGTTGGCGCAGGGTCGCCATGGCCAAATGAACTATATGGAGCGCCATAAGGATCTGCGCGCTCAGCCAAGCGCCTTGCAAGCAGGCGCCATACGCAGTATTTGCCTCACCATGCCTTATTTGAGTGGCGCAACCCCCTGCTCAGCAGGGGAAGTTCTTGAACATGAAGAAGAGCGTCTTTTGAAGAGCGATCAAGCAGTGATTTCTCTCTACGCCCGAGGGCGGGATTATCACAAGGTAATACGCTCACGACTGCAAACACTTGCGACTGAACTTGAGGAAAAAATTCAGGTGCTGTTGGAAGGATTCAATCATTCCTCATCTTCCTTGAGTGAGCCATTGCAGTACCGCGTCTTTACGGACTCAGCACCGCTCATGGAAGTGGAATTAGCGCGCAAGGCGGGGTTGGGATGGCGTGGCAAACACACTTTGCTGCTTAATCGCGACTCTGGGTCCTTGTTCTTCTTAGGAGAAATCCTAATCAACATCCCCTTGCCCGTCGATGCACCCGTTGAGGCGCATTGCGGTTCGTGCCAGTCGTGTATTGACATTTGCCCTACCCAGGCGATTACCGCGCCTTATCAACTCGATGCGAGGCGCTGCATTTCCTATTTAACGATTGAGCATCGCGATGCGATCCCAATCGAATTTCGTCGGGCGATGGGCAATCGCATCTATGGGTGCGATGATTGCCAGCTGGTATGTCCTTGGAATAAATACGCCCAACGCGCCGACGTACCCGATTTTGCAGAGCGTAACAATTTAGGTGTCGCCTCTTTATTAGAACTATGGAGCTGGAGCGAAGCGCAATTTACCGAGCGCCACGCGGGCAGTGCCATTTTGCGCATTGGCTATGAGCGCTGGCGCCGTAACCTTGCCGTAGCCATGGGGAATGCCTTGGCCTCTGATCTGGATGAGGAGATGAAGGAGAGCATACGTGAGCAGTTACACTGTACTTTACCGAGCGCGAGCCCCTTGGTCACCGAGCACATTACCTGGGCACTCAATCAAGATATCCCATGCGATACCCCCAGGGTTGGACCGCTAAAATAGGTGTGATAAACCATGAGTACAACATCCACCAACCCGAATGATGTATTAAAGAGGCGCACCGAGGATCCCTCCGATGGCATAACGACAGAGATGGATTGCCCAGAGTCGTATCAGAGCTTGCATCAGGGTGAGATTACATCGTCACGCGATCACACTAAAACAGTTCGGTTTGAGACCACGATGGATGCGTTTTGGGGTGGGGTACGCGATGGTCGTGGGGCCCCTGCCATGGTTCTATTTGCCGGGATGGTAGGCTTTGGGGCAATGGGGCGTACCAATGGGTTTGATGTGTGGTTTACTACGGCAACCAGCTTTTTAATGTTTGCGCTTCCCGGTCAGATTGTGATGTTGGAGATGATTTTATTGGGCGCCTCATCACTTACCATTGCGCTTGCGACCTCGCTCACGGCAACTCGGTTTGTCACCATGACCGCCACTCTCTTTCCGATGCTTCATGTGCGTGACCGCAATAAAGCCCTTTATGCCAAAGTGCACCTTTTGGCCATGACGGCTTGGGCGGTGTCCCTCAAAGAATTTGCGACCATGGAGCCCAAGCATCGCCTGAGTTACTTTTGTGGTTTGGGTTTGTTGTGTTGGCTAATTTCCATTCCGGGAACGGTGGTGGGATTTTTAATTGCTGGTAGCGTACCAATGCCGATTACCTTAGGCCTCATTTTTATTAATCCCCTCTTTTTCTTACTCACCTTTACGGTAA
>Ga0214923_10001426_pt1 | contig 33938 bp, 51 predicted proteins | sample LL1510_MetaG_FD_177993 | JGI IMG/M metagenome (GOLD analysis project Ga0214923, IMG submission 177993) | Freshwater microbial communities from Lake Lanier, Atlanta, Georgia, United States - LL-1510 | ecosystem: Environmental > Aquatic > Freshwater > Lake | place: USA: Georgia | collected...
TTTTCTTCAGTAGTAGTTGATGCGGGCGGTCCAGGCGGACGGTTGCCCTTGCTGGAAATAGTATTTGTCGCGCTGGGCGATGAGTTCGGCTTCGACGAGCTGTTCCATGGCGAGAGCTTTGTCGAGCTGGCCGTCTTCGGTGAGGAGATCACTGGCGAGTTGGTAGCCGACTGCTTTGGCGAGCACGGTGGGCACGGTGGCGGAAAGGTTGCTGGTGCTGTATTCGGTCGGACGAATCCGGTAGCGGACATACACGTCATCAGGCAGATCGGTGCTTTGCGGGAAGCGCACGCTGTCGCCGAGGAGGGTGTAGGCGATCTCGCGGGGAGCAACGTGGGTCACCGGGTTGTCGCGGTAGACCGCAAAGACTTCGCCCATGGGAGTCTCGCCGGATTGCTCGTAGTCGATGTAGAAACCATTGGTCTCGTTGCCTTGCACGGTGCGGCTTTCGACGCGCATGAGTTCCGGCCAATCTGCCCATTCCCAGGCGTCCGCGATGCGCTCGTTGGCGGCGGCGACCATCATTGTCCTCGCGCCGCTTGGGATTGAATCGATGGACGACGAATCGTTGCCGACGCGCTGCCAGGCGCGGAGGAGGATGGATTGTAAGGTGACGGTTCTCACGGAGACACTAAGGCGCTAAGGGGTCGGAGACGGGTTCGGGGAGCGGGGTGATGGTGACGGTGTCGCCGGACCAGACCCATTCGCGGGTGCGGGTTTCGGGGGCGCGGACGGTGCTTCCGCCGGCGGCGAGGATCTGGTTGATGCCGGTGGCGCTGCTGACGTAGAGGGTGAGGAGTTGTTCGCTTTGCGCTTGGCCGAGGCGCTCGAGGACGGCTTGGAGGGTGGCGTCGTCGAGGGCGAAGATTTTGGCGTGCAGGGACGACAGGCTTTGCGCGTAGAGTTCGCCGTAGTATCGGCTGGCGGCGGCGGCGCGGTCAATGTCGGCCAAGGCGCGTTCGGCGGGCGTGATGGGCAGGAGTTGCGCGTGGGCGCTGGCGGCGAGGAGGAGGATGAGGAGGTGTTTCATAATTTTACGGGGCCATTTTGGTGACGGACACCATCGACGATTGGATAAGCGTTGTGGCGTCTGCGGAGTTGTTTATGGGATACCAGCGGTAGTTCATGGTGTTCGCATTGCTGCTGGTCAAAACGTAGACAAAGCCCGCCACGGCAAAGCGTCCTCCTGTGGCTGCGGCAGAAACATTCGCCAGCGCGATTACTGTGGCATTCGTGCCAGCGTTGATCGCCGTCACAGTAGTGTTTGCCGCTTGGCCTACGCCTGTGCGATGGGTGAATTCCGACAGATTGGTCGTGAACCCTAGTGCGTGAGCAAATCCAGAGTTGGTGGTGGCGACCCACGCGATGGCGTATTCCACGCGATAAAAGCTGTTGGCATCGAGTGACCACGATCCCATCTGCGTATCGTTGTTGGTTGATTGCGTATTAGCGTTGAATGCCCAATTTGTCTTGGTTTGGTCGTTGGTGGTGAATTTCGTGACGATGCGGCTGGCTACAAACGAGGAGCTTCCTGCGCCGTCAGCGGTGAGGAGGGCGCCGTTGGCGGCAGCGCCGCTGAATGGCGCGGGCAAATTGCTGGCCACATTGATGCCGAGGTTGGTGCGAGCGGCGGCGGGGCTGGCGAGGTTGGCCAGATTATCCTCCGAGTTAAGCAGTGTGCGCGTGCCGTTGGTCGAATCGCGGAAGCGCAGGACATTGGTGTCGCGCCAGATGCCGCCGTTGGTAGCGAGAATATTGGTGCCGATGCGAAGGCCATTTGAGGCCCAGATGGGGTTGGTCCAAGTGAGGACGTTGGTGCGGCTGGAGCGGATGATGCCGTTGGTGTCGGTGACGAGGCCGATGTTTTGCGCGAGGGCCGAGCTGGCAAACATGAGGGCGGCGATCAGGATTGCCGAAAGCGGGAAAGCTACGGAGCGGACGACGCTGTCGGTGCCGGTGACTTTGAAGGTCAGGGTTTCGTTGTCGGTGATTTCGACTTGCATGGTGCGGGTTGTGTTGCCGTCGTCGTAGATGAGAAATTGAGCGTCGGAGAAAACGTCGGGCATGGTGCCGGCGTAGGTGTAGTCGGCGTCCCTGCTGCTTCCGCCGGTGGCCGTGCGAATGTAAATGCCTGCCTGCTTGCGGCTGACCGGCCAGACGCCGCTCGCCGTGCGGACGAGCCAGGCGCTATTAAGCGCGGCGGTGCCGTCGAGCGGGAGGTCGTTGTAGGTCGCAACCTCGCCGTCGATGTAGCTCGCCCCTCCTCCACCGGAGCCGGTGAAGTCGAAGTTGCCGCTTAGTGGATTGAGCCTGACTCCCATTGGAAATTTGAAATTACAGATTTAAGAGCGGACGACGGTGGCGATGCGGGCGTCGTCCGAGGACGGGGTTCCGCCGACATAAGTGAATGTCAGCGTGGCGACGGTGTTGGTGCCTTCTTTGTAGACCACGGTGCTCAGGTTGTTGGTGGAACCCACGTAGTTCAGCTCGACGGTGGTATGCTGCGGGATGTTGAGGCCCGGGATGTTGCGGACTTGGACGTTGGGGTTCATGGGAAGGAGTGACGAGTGACGGGTGACGAGTGACGAGTGCGGCGGGTCCGGAGGCCCCGCCCTACCCGATTACTCAAAGTTCTGGTTTCAAGTTTCATACTTAGGCGGCGGCAGGGGTTGCGGTGGCGCCGCGGGCGGCGAAGGCTCCGCCCATGGATTGGGGCTGGCTGGCTAACGCGGGGACGGCGCCTACTCGGCCGATCTGGGCGTTTTGGATTTGGGTCATTTGGAATTGGAGGGCTTGGGCTCGGGCATCGACCATGCCTTTGTAGATTTCGTCGCCGGCGTAGCGTTGCTGGAGCTGGGGATTCGCCTGGATGGCGCCTTGGAGGACTTGGAGGCGGAGCTGGGGGTTGACGCCTTGTTCGGGTAACGGGGGTTCGACGCCGGCGGCGATCTTGGTGAGGGCGAGTTGTTCGTCTTCGGCCTCTTGGGCGGTGGCGACTTGTTGGCTGCGGACGATCATGGACGCCAGGCTCGGATCGACGGCGCCGACGATGAAGTTGACCAATCCGGCGCGGTCGATGACGCCGGCGACGTCGAGGGGGACGGCGACCTTGGCGATGTATTCGAGCTTTTTTCCGAGGACTTCGGCGTCGAGGTCGCGGACGTCGAATTCGGTGACGAGGTCGTAGCGGCCTTGGATGGCTTCGCGGGATACCTGGAAGGGGGCGGGCATGGCGCCGGCGACGCGGGCGATCTCGGTGTCCGAGAGGTATTGCTGCATCAAGGCGAAGGCTTGGGCCATGACGGCTTTGCAGCTGCGGAGCCAGCGGTCGACCATGGTTTGCTGCGTCAGCATGGTAAGCGGCTGCGGGACCGACTGGCTGAAGCGGCCGAAGTATTCGTCCACGTCGCGGCGGGTGGCGGCTTCGATTTCGATGGTGCCGCTGTCGAATCTCGGTGGATCCATCCATCCGAATTCGTTGGGCCTTCTCTCCGGGATCTGGGCGCCGGGGCCGAAGATGAGGTTCAACTTGCCGCGGTTGGCGGGGACGCGGACGGGCGGGAGGACGGCGACGGCGGCGCGGTCGCTGCGGAAGTCGCGCTGGGTCTTGATCTCATACTGCTGGCTCTCGAGGAGCTCGGGGACGCCGCGGGATTCAAGGAGGTTGCGGGAGATGCGTTCGCGGGCGAATTCGACGAAGGGGTAGTCGCCGTGGCTATACGGGAGGAGTTCGGAGACGGCGACTTCGTCGGCGACGGATTCGTGAAGGACGGTGTAGTGGACGCGGGTGGTTTGGTCCTTGTTGAATTGCTTCTGGTAGTAGTGCCAGAGCTCGATCATCTCGCGCTCGGTTTCGAGGTTGATGATTTCTTGGCGGTAGTAGTTGCGGATGGGCCTGCGATAGCTGCCTTTGTGTTTGAGGGCTTCGGTGACGAAGGCTTCGTCGTAGCCGTCGGTGACGATGCGTTCGCGGAGTTCGGTTTCGGTGACGAGCTCGCGCCAAGCGACGTAGCGGGCGCGTTGGAGGTCGGCCGTCTGAGCCGGGAAATAAATATCTTCCCACGGCTCGAGGGCGACGAATTCGGGGCGGTTCTCGAAGAGGTAGGGGTTCTCGTAGGTGCAGGCGCCGGTGTTGCGGAGGTCGCGGACGCAGCCGACTTTGCCGGCGGCGGGGCCGAAGAGGTCGCTGAGCATTTGCTTGGCGTCGTCTTCCTGGAGCGGGTCCATGATGCTCTCGAGGAGGATCTGGATGACGGGGTCGCCGGTTTCGGCGAGCATGGCGGCGAGCTGGTCGAGGGTGATGGTCTTCGACTCGGTGCGGGTGGTGCGGCGCCAGAAAACGCCCATGATCCCCAGGCCGTATTGCTCTTGCATTTGCGCGAGGAGCTCGACTTCGCGGCGGAGGTCGTCGGCGCAGTGCTGGAAGAGCATCCATTTGAGCGCGGTCTCGGCGCTGACTTTGGCGGCGTAGTCGCCGCTCTCGACGGGCTGGAGCTGGAGTTTGCTGCGGAAGAAGGCGTTGGTGAGGAGGGCGACGTTCTCGTTGCAGATTTGGTCGGCGAGGCGGACGCGGGCGTCGGAGGCGCCTTCCCAAGGGAAGGCTTGGCGGCCGAGGGCGGCGGTGTGCTTGCGTCCGTCGGGGCTTTGGCCGGACCAGATGGCGTGGCGGACTTCGTAGTTGCGCTGCTTTTTGTCGAGGTAGCCGGAGACGTCGGACTCGGCCTCTTGGATGTTGAGGAGGAAGCCGCGGATGTCGTCCGCGGAGGGCCTGCCGAGGGTGGCTTCGTAGTTGTAGCCGGAGGAGTCCACTATGCGGCCTCCTTGGAGTTGGCAGTATTCAGTTGGCAGTTGGCAGAGTCAGAGATTTGAGATTTCAGATTGGAGATTTCAGAGGGACAGATGCCGGAGGGCTCGGCGGGGCGGAAGTCGAGGCCGGCCATGCTGATTTGGGTTTTGGCGGACTTGGATTCGACCCGGCATTCGGGGTTGTCGCGGAGGAGGCTTTTGAGCCAGTCTTTGTCGCGGGTGATGCCGGGGTTGCGGCGTTCCCAGTCGACGAAGGCGAAGGCGTCGATGCTGGCGACGTGCTGGCCGACTCCTTCGATGTGGGCGTGCTCGAGGACGGCGTTGGCTTGGGCGATGCGCATTTGCCGGGCGCGGGCGTTGACGGCTTGGGCATACCAGCCGCGTTGGAGTTCCTCTTTGACGAGGGCGCCGAGTTCGGTGTCGAGGTCGAGCATGAAGAGAGGGCGGAGACCGGAGACCTGAGACCTGAGTGAACTGGTCACGGCGGGTCCGGAGGCCCCGCCCTACCCTCTACTCAGGCTTCATGTTTCAGCCTTCAGCCTTGGTTGTTCGAAGTTTCACGCGATTGCGGCCCTGGGAGTTTTCCCTGATTCCCACCATGAGTTGCCGAGTTGGCGACAAGCCCAGGGCCGCAAGGTGCGTGCTACCTCGTTAGGTCAGCGTGTCGAGCTGGGCGACGTTGAGGAAGATGTGGACTTCCCCGGCGTTGAGCTCAGCCAGGTCGTAGCTCGCCATGGAGGCGAAGCGTGCGACGACGGCCGTGGCCGCGACGTAGGCGTTGGTGGTGTTCGTGGCGTTGGCCAGAACTTCCGAGCCGTTCACGTTGATCTGCTGGGCGTTGACGTAGCGGGTGGCGCTGCCGGAGTCGCCGATGGACAACGTGTTGCTGTTGTAGGCCGTGGTGCCGACGAGCTCGAAGGGAGTCTTCAAGTAGACGGCGGTGCCGCGGACGACACTGTTGGCCGGCAACGTGACCAAGGTGATGTCTTGGGCGGTGTTGTCGGTGCTCTCCGTCAGATCGGTGTGATCGATGACGAAGCGGTAGTTGTAGCCACGAGGGGCTTCGTTGACGCTGCGGAATATGTTGGTTGTCATAATAGTGATTTCCTCCGATTAGTCCGCGGTGCTGGCGATCTTGCCGTGCACGAGGGGGTTATCGACTTGCAAAGCAGCAATGGTGTCGACAATACCCCTGGGCCCCCCGCCGGCGTCGTCCAAAGGCAAATATCTCGGACGGCGGTTGTAGCGGATCGAGACGCCATCCATGTCGAGGATGTAACCGCGGCGCAGCTGGGAAGCTGTGACTTGGTCTTTCGCAAGAAATAGGGATGGTGTGAGGGCCAACTCGCCGAAGTCGCCGATGAAAATATCGACCTTCGCCGTGTAGCTGAGGTCCGCGCTGTCTTGGTTGAAGAGGCGGACGGTGGCGCCGGTGTTGGCCGAGCCGAACTGGACTTGCTGGAAGCCGGTGAAGCGGCGTTTCAGCGTGGGTCCGCAGAGCAAGGTGTAGCTCTTGTTCTTGCCGCACTGCTCATACAACGACTGGAGCAGCGCCTGGATGGTGCCATCCGTGATGCTGTTGGTCGCGGTCGTGGTGATCGAGGCAGTGGGTGTGCGGTAGGCCGACGGAACGGCCGTGGCTGAGTCCGATTGCGCACCGTTGCTGATCCAGCTACCCAGGCCCCTCGTTTTATAGGGTGTGTTGCCGGATTGTTCGGTGCTGTCTTGGTCGGAGCAGAACACGGATTCGAGGTCACGAGCGAGTTCCTGCAAGGCCCGGGTCACCGATCTGGCCATCTCACGCTTGCGGCCGATGCCGGCGACATCCGAGACGGACTCGGCGAGGTCGTCGACCTTGGGCAGACGCCACATCTTTTGGATGCGGCCGTAGAGGCGGGCGCGGTTGGCAGCTTGGTTAGCGAACGTGGTAGCGTCCTGGTTGGAGAGCACGCCGGTGAGGACGGGCTCGTTCATTGCGTCGACGAGCCAGCTAAAGAGCGGGTTGGTCGGTTCTTTGGATTTCTTGGCCATCGAGAGCAACGGAGTGCTCTTTTGGTCCGCAACCGCGATGAGGTCCGCGAGATCCTCGCGTGCGCCCACCTGGTTGGTAATGAGAAGTTCAGCCATTTTGTTTTCCTCCTTGGGAAATGTTGGTTTCTTGGATTGGTCGGAAAGGCATCACACGATGCTCTCCATGAATGCCTCGAGGGCGGAGCGATCGCCTCGCGCCTTGAGCACGGAGTCGGCCTTTTGCCGCAGAGCCGCGCTCGATGAACTGGACACTTTGGGACTGGCGCTCGGAGTCGGAGTTTTCGGCACCTTGTCGGTGGCCGCCGCTTTCGTCGCCGGTGCTTTACGATCGGCAGTGGCTCGCTTTTCCAGCTGCTCGATCCTTTTTCTACGCAGATTTTGTCCTGCAAACGCGTCGCCGATGATGAGCTCCATGTTGGGGTAGCTCATGAGGTGTGGATATTGCTTTAGCGTGGCCTGCATCGCCTGGTATTCGACGGAACCTTTTTGGAAGAGTTCCGGATAGAAGGTTTTTGCTTCGGGCAGGGTTTGCTCGCGGATGCGGATGTATTCCTGCTGTTTTGGAGCGGCTTTGAGCAGGGCGCGGGCGTTGGCCCGGATCTGCTTGATGGCGTCGGCATCGTAGAACTTTTCCTCGCCATTGATCGTGACGGTGGCACCGTCGCGATGGTCGTCGCTCCAATCCAAAGCGGCCTGCGCTTTGGCAATCTCCGCCTCGACGGCGGCTGCGTCTGTGAAAGAGCTCAACGGGTTGTCGGGGTCTTTGAAGATGACCGGTGGCTTGGCTTCGGCGGCGGCTTTGGCCTCCGCGAGTTGGGCCTTCAGCTCGTCGAGCTGCTCGAGGGCTTCGCGCTTTTGGGCGGTGAGCTTGTCGATGCGTTGCTGGACCTTGGAGGGTTCGGGCTCGGTATCCGGGCTTTCTTCCTCGTCGGTCCCCTCGCCGGCACTGTCGTCCGGTTCGGCGTCGTCTGATGTTTCGGTTTTTTCTTCGGTGTCCCCGGCGTCTTCGGCGGCTGGCTCGGAGTCTGGCTCTTTGTCGGCTGCGTCGGTTCCGCTGGTTTCTGCGTCTGGCTCGGTTGTGGCGTCTTTCGGCTTGGTGAATTGGACGCCGAGGTTTTCGGCGATTTCAGCGAAGTCGATGTCGGCGACATCCGGACCGGTTTGCACCTTGTCGGTGGTGTCTGTTGCCATGGTTAGTGGGTCCAAGTCCCGGCAGCATTAGTTGCGGGCGTCGTGGTTGACGCCGTGCGTGCGTGGCCAATGCAGAATGCCTTGCGCATGCGCATTGACGTAACGCGACGGATGGCGGAGCGATAGGGAGCGGCGGACGAACTGGCAACAACGCGCACCAACTGGCGCCAATTAGCGCGTTTTAGGACGGAGTTTTAGCCACGGATAGACGCGGATTGTCACGGATGGGAGGAGATTGGAGATTTGAAATTTAAGATTTCAAAAATGCTCCGTAGTTCAAGCGTGGCTTGAACTATTGTGCAGTTTGTATGCGGCGGGTCCGGAGGCCCCGCCCTACCTTGAGCCGGAGACGGACGGCGGGTCCGGAGGCCCCGCCCTACCTTGAGCCGGCGACGGTGATGTAGAGGAAGCCGATGTTGCCGAGGGTGTAGCCGAGGAAGGCGATGCCCATGCCTACTTGGCCTTCGCGGAAAAAGCCGATCGCGGTGAGGACGTAGCAGATGGTGCAGATGAGGAGCGGGGTGAATGTCATAGCCGGTAGCCGAGGGTCCAGAGGATGCGGGCGAGGTCGCTGCTGCGTTTGTCAATGACGTCTTCGCTCATCTCGGGGAAGGCGGCGTGGAGGAATTCGTGCAGTTCGATGCGGAGGCGCTTGCGGCCGGTGAGGCGGTTGTCGATGAGGATGCGGTGGTCGACCTTGGTTGCCGGATCGGTGGGATCGGGGGTGAAGGCGTAGCCTTCGTTGTCGCCTTTCAAGCGCACGTAGCGCCAGGGCCACATGCGGCGGTTGATGCGGAAGCGGTGTTGCATGGCGGCGGGTCCGGAGGCCCCGCCCTACCCTTTCTTGAGGCGGTAGTGGGGGACGGGGCGGGCGCGTTGTTCGAGTTGGATGACGAAGTCTTGGCGTTCGGCGGCGCCGGCTTTGATTAGTTTGCGGATGCGCTCGCTGACGGTGACGTGGGCTTTGTTCAATTCGGCGGCAAGTTCGGCAACGGTGAACCAGCCGGGGGGAACGTCATCGAGTTTCACTTTGGGCTGAGCCAACTGCTGGCAAAAGTCGGCGAGTGAGGATTCGATTTGCTCGGAGGTGATCTTCGATTTTTTGGTCATAGCCGGGTGACTTTGGGTGCCGGGGGGTTGTAGAAGATGTGATGCGGGGTCGGGAGTTCGCCCGAGGGTTTGCCGCGCCAGTCGAGGATCAAGATGCTGGGGCGCGGGATGGCGTCGGGGACGACTTTGTGTCCGTGGCGGGTGAGGAATTGCCATCCGCCGGTGACGCCGATCAAGCCGGAGCCGTCGCTGTAGACGCCGCCGCAATGGCGGTGGGCGCGGAGGTAGACTTGGGCGACGGGATGGCCGGCGCGGACGCTATTGAGGCGGGCGTTGCCGAGGGTGATGCTGAGCGCGGAGGCTTCGAGGTAGGCGCGGCTGGTCACGCCGATATGGTGGGTGGCGTCGATGGCGCAGCCGTGGATGTTGATGAGCCATTTCTCGCGGGCGACTTCGTCCTGGGCGCCGATGAGTTTGGCGAGGTAGGTCTCGACGTTATGGGTATGGCATTCGGTGCCTTTGGTGATGAAGGTGGCGGCGGCTTTGGCGGTGAGCGGCCGGAGGGTTTCGGCGGCCATGGCGCAGTGGTTTTCGATCAAGCTGGCGACGACTTCGGGAGAGCGATGGTGGATGCCTTCGGTGGCGTCGCCGTTGACGAGGACCGCATACGGATCGCCGGCGGCGAGGTCGGCGACTTGGCCGAGGGCGTTTTGCCAGCATTCCCAGAGCCAGGCTTGGTGGTGGTTGTTGCCGAAGCCGATGGTGTTGCCGGCGAGGTTCTCGCTGTCGGGGGGCATCAAGCCGACCGACGATCCGCAATGGAGGTCGGAGACGACGACGAGGATCGAGGTCTTGGGAACGGCTTTCTTCTTGGGCATGCGCTTAGTGTGGGGAAGGCGCAGTGGGTAAATAAGGACCGCCTACCTGCGCAAAACCTTCCCGGTGCATGGGTAACGAAGGAGCGGGGCCGTCCGTGGAATAGATCCGGCGAGCATTGGCGACGCCATGCTTTGCAGTATTTTTGACGCGTTGCCTTGTGGCCATGCGGTCGGAGCAATGCGCGTGTGGGCGGCGGATTGCGAGGGGGGCGTGTCGCAATGCGCACGAATTGACGCGAATTAGCGCGAATTAGCGCGTTGGAGACGGAGGGCGGCGGGTCCGGAGGCCCCGCCCTACCCTACAGACCTTGTGGCGATGCGATGGCGTCGGCTCTTCTTGCGGCGAGGTCTTCTTTGAGAGCGAGGATGGCGTCGAGGCCGCCGGCGGTGTGGGCCAGGAGCGGCGGCTGTTGCGCGGTTTGCGGGGCGCGGACGATCGCCTGGGCGTCGCCGATGTGTTCGTCGATGATTGCCATTATTCCGGCCCAAAGCGGTGTGGATTCGGGCACGGCCAGGGCGGCGCGTTTCTCTTTGTCGGTCAACGTGGGGACGTTGAGTTCGATGCGCCACGTGAAGAGGCGCCGGATGAGGTTGATGAGCCAGGTCATGTTTCTTCGAGTTGCAGGGTCTTTACGATGTCGCTGCGGCGGAACCATTTCTTGGCGATGCCGCGGAGTTTGACGGGTTTGAGGAGTCCGCTTTCCAACCACTTGCGGTAGGTCGCGGGGGTGATTTGCAGCCATTCGAGGATGTCTGCGCGTTTGAGGAGGTGTTTTTGCATGGTTTGGAGTTGGCAGTTGGCAGTTTTCAGTATCAGTTGGCTTGCTCCTGCAAGCCTGTCTCGCAGACTCGGCTGGCAGGGGGAGAAGGGAGAAAGGCCCAGTGGCTTACATAAAGGCCAGCTGGTTCGGCTTCGGGGCTTTCGTAGCGGTTGGAATCAGGATTCCAATGCCAGTCGTCGAAACACTGGCCCCACATCTGGCTTTCGTTGTCATCCGGGGCAATGCGGCAGCCGACGACGACTTGCTCAATGTTCGGCAGCCAAAGCAAGACCGGCTCGTTAAGTGGTGGATGCTGCGTGCTGACTTCGCGCCATGATGAGTTGGGTGTGGTCATAGTTTCAGGTTTCAGGTTTCTGGTTTCCGGTTTCAATAACTTCCAAGGGGTTCGAAGCTGAGGTCTTCGTTTTGCAGATGCCTTGCGCCGCTGAGGACGAGGTATCTTATGACGTCGACGAAATCACGGCAGGCGCCGGTTTTGCCGTCGCGGCCGGTCCATTCTTGGAGGGCGTAGATGGTGTTCTTGCACCGGTCGGCGACGTAGAGTTTGGGTTGGTTGAGGGCGCTGACGGGTTGGGTGGTGTCATAGGCCAAGAGGTCGTTGATGAGGGTGACGCCTTCGTTGACGGTGTCACCGGGGGCGGCGAGGAAGGCGAGGTCGATCTCGGCGCATTCTTCGATCAAGGTGGTGGCGCCTTCGCGGGCGACGGTTTGGGCGTTGCCGTAGCGGGAGTCCATGAGGCGTTCGAAGACGGGGAGCGGTTCGCCGGGCGGGAGGCCGGCTTCGCGGCCGAGTTCTTTCTCGATGGCTTCGATCTCGGCTTTGTATTCGAGGAGGCCGAAGCCGAAGCATTTCTGCGCGTCGCCGGGGCGGCCGTCGTGCTTCTTGCCGTCGGGCTCGGCCCAGGCGCCGGGGAAGCCGACGCCGGGGATGTAGCGGTCTTGACCGGGCCATTCCTGGATGATGAAGCAGCGGCCGATGTCGTCGAAGCGGGCCCAGATTTGCGCCCAGTTGCGGGCGCCGCAGGGGTCGACGACGTGGTAGACGGTGCCGGTGCGCGGGATGCGGTCGACGGGGACGACGTGGACTTTGTCGTTGAAGCGGGGAAATTGGTTGCCGATGGACTTGGTGGGGACGCCGTAGGCTCTGACGAGGATTTCTTCTTTCTTGGCCTTGAGCAGTTCGGTGCGGAGCTCGGGGTAGCCGCTGAAGGGGTTGTCTTGGGTCCAGAAGTATTGGACGCGGCCTTTGCGGCGAGCTGGCTCTTGGAGGGTCGGGAGGCGTTCGTGGCCGATTATGACTTTGGCGTCGTCCGGAGCGTCGGAGTGACGAGTGACGAGTGACGAGTGACGAGTGTCGGAATCGGCTTGGCCGTAGATGGGGAGGAGTTCGGCTTCGCGGTCTTCGAGGGTTTTGGCACCGGAGAGGTAGTCTTTGACGACGGCGCTGTAGCCTTCGATGGGGGTGAAGGTGAGCAGGAGCCAGCCTTTGCGGGTGATGAGGCGGAAACGGGCGGTTTCGAGGAAGGTGCTGGGGACCAGTTCGTCGAACCAGATGCCGTCCACCTCGCCGCCTTCGATGGTGCTGACGTCTTGGCTGTAGTTGCGGAAGAAGCATTGGGCGCCGTTGGGGAGGACGAAGGAGTTTTCGGCGAAGCCGGTTTTTTGTCCGTAGCTGATATTGGTGACGCGGGATTTCTTGGTGTTGCGGTATTCCGGCGGCATGTATTTCCACAGGAGGGGTTGCTGCATTTCGACGGAGTTGCCGGAGGTCTCTTGGAAGCACCAGAAGCGGCCGTCGGGTTTGTCGAGCATGGCTTTCATGATGCGCTTGGCGGCGTAGGAGGATTTGCCGGAGCGGTTGCCGCCGAGGATGAGGAGCTCGCGGTGTTCGTCGAGGATGGCGTCGGCCTGGCGCCAGGCGTCGGGCTCCCATTCGTAACGCAGCGGGTCGTTCTTCTCGTTCGCTATTTGCTCTTCGCGGATGCGGTGGAATTCGGTGAGCTGGTCGACCGTCATGCGGCGGACGCCGTCTTTGAAGCGCAGGAGGATGTTCCCGGCGGGGTCGCGGCCGAGGATGGAGGGCGCTTCGTGGATGGGATGGTCGCTAAAGATCATGAGGCGCCAGTTGGCAGTTGGCAGTTTTCAGTTGGCAGAGTGTCGGAATGCCTCAAGGGGGCTTGGCTTTGGTTGTGGGCGTAGAGGCCGACGAGCTTGATGAACGCGGCGGAGTGTTCGTCGCTTTCGGAGTTGAGCCAGGCGGTGCAGTCTTCGGCAATTTGTGCCAGGGCGGTGCGGAGCTGGTTGCGTTCCTGGGTGACGTATTTGAGCGACTGCTTGGTCATGCGGTGCTCGGTGCGTTCGGCCCAAAGGTCGAGTTTGGCGTGGTCGGTAGTCATGAGGTCGGAGTGTTCCAGTTGAACCGTGGGTGGATCGGATACTGCTGCATGATTTCGTCGCGGCGGCGGCGGGCTTCTTCGAGGTCGTGGGTCTTGAGGTTCCACGTGAGGCGCTGGCGCTTGATGACGGGATCGTAGGGCGTGAGGCGCATCCAGTAGCCGCTGCCGTTGTTCTTCCAGAGGAATTTGTCCTGGTGCCAGGCGAAGTAGTTTTTCTTCATTTCAGCTTTTCAGCTTTCCAATCTTCCGGCAGGTCGAGGTCGTAGCCGTGGCCGTCTTGGGGGTTGCCGATTAACCGGATGTCGGGTTGCCAGTAGAAGCGGAAGTGGCCGCCGGGGCAGCGGACGCCGAATTCGCAGTTGTGGTCGGTGCCGTAGATGACCATGACTTTGGCGGTGCCCTCGCCGTGCGGGCACATGACGGGCCATGGGGGGTCGAGTTGGATTGCTATTGTCATAGAAGTTGGCAGTTTTCAGTTTTCAGTTGGCAGAGTTGTAGGCGGCGCGGAGTTTGCGGACGTCGATGATGGCGGCGGGGTCTTGCGTGATGGCGTGGACGATGTTGTCGACGTAGGCGGCGCGGCGGGCCCGGAGGTCCCGCCCTACCTGGAAGATGGCGTCGTAGTTGGCGCGGTATTTGTCGCCGTCGACGGGTCGGGGTTTGCTGCCTTTGCCGGCCATGATTTACCAGGGTTGCTGCCCTTCCCCTTCGGATGTTTCGGGGAGGAGTTCTTTCTGCGCTTCTTTGATTTTGATGAAGCCGCCGATGAATTTGACGTCGGTTTTGGTGACGCGTTTCCAGGCGGTAAGTTTGTATTCGGCTTGGGTGCCGTCGGGTAAGGTGAGCAGGGCCGTGCCGCTGAAGTCGGGATGGGTCTCGTCCTTTTTGTATTTGTTGGGGAAGAGGGTCCAGGTGTTGGGTTTGGGTTGGTATGATGACATGAGAAGTTGAGGGTTGAGAGATGAGGGTTGAGGGTTTGAGGTGGGCGGTTAGTCGGCGCGGTCTATTTGGTCGAAGAGTTGGAGGACGTCGTCGAGGGCGCGGATCATGCCGGATTGGACGATGCACATGCGTTCGTAGACGTCGGCGCGGCGGGGGTCGTCGCCGGCGCGGGCGTCGGCGGCGTAGCGTTGGTTGTGGTTGTAGCGTTCGATGGCGCGGCTGCGGAGTTGGTGAACCCCTTCCCTGGCCATGCTGGCTTGTTTGAGGAGGCGTTCGTTGTGCTCGCGTTCGACTTGCCAGCGTCGGGCCCAGGTGTCGGACGTGTTCAGCTCGGCGTTCATGCGTTCGATTTTTTCTTGGTGGCTCATATCAATCGTCTCCGTTGGGGTCGTTGAAGTTGTTGGGCTTGTAGGTTTGGCGTTCGGCTTTGTTGTTGGAGTAGAGTTTTTCGGTGCTGCTGCGGAATTGGGTGATTTCGGCGTCGAAGTGCATCTCTATTCGGCCGACGGGGCCGTTGCGTTGTTTGGCGAGGATCAAGACGGCTTTGCCTTTGTCTTCTTCTTTATGACTTACGCGCTCGGGCCTGTGCAGGAGGGCGACGACGTCGGCGTCTTGTTCGATGCTGCCGGATTCGCGGAGATGGCTGAGCTTGGGTTCGGCGCGTTCTTCGGCGTCGCGGTTGAGCTGGCTGAGGGCGATGACGGGGACGCTGAGTTCTTTTGCGGTGGCTTTGAGGCCGGAGCTGATTTCGTCGATCTCGAGGCGGCGGTCTTGGGCGGCGCGTTTGGTGGCGCCTTTCATGAGCTGGAGGTAGTCGACGATGAGGAGTTTGACGCCGTGTTTGGCGACGGCGCGGCGGGCGCGGGCGCGGAAGGCGGCGATGGTGAGCGCGGGGGTTTCGTCGAGGTAGAGGGGGGCGGACTGGATCTCGCCGACGATGCGGCCGAGTTTGCTCATTTCGTCTTTTGACATAAAGCCGTCGCGGACGCGTTGGAGTTTGACGCGGGCTTGGGTGCAGAGGACGCGTTCCATGAGCTCTTCGCCGGTCATTTCGAGGCTGAAGAGGGCGGTGGGGACCTGATCGTGGAGGCAGGCGTGTTCGGCGATGTTGGTGGCAAAGGCGGATTTGCCCATGCTAGGGCGGGCGGCGATGATGATGAGTTGGCCGGGCTTGAGGCCGCCGGTCATGCGGTCGAGGTCGGTGAAGCCGGTGGCGATGCCGATGGGTTTGCCGCGTTTTTTGTGGGCGAGTTCGATGCGCTGGGCGGCGGCGTCGACGGCGTCGGCACAGTGGATAAGGCCGGTCTGCCGGGTCTCGAGGCGGAGGTCGAGGAGGAGTTTTTCGCTGGCGTCGAGGATGTCGTCGGTGGGTTTTTGGAAGTTGCGGGATTCGAGGATGAGCTCGAGGCCGATGCGGTGGATCTCGCGGCGGCGCCAGTAGTCGCGGAGTTGGTCGGCCCAATGGGTGAGGTTGCCGGCGATGCGGGTGTATTCGGCTGTAATGTAGCCGGGGCCGCCTTCGATCTTGGCGAGTTCGCCGGATTGGCGGAAGGCCTCGGTGAAGGTGAGGAGGTCGACGGGTTGGCGTTTGTGGGCGAGGTCTTTGAGGAGGAGCCAGGCGGTGCGGTTGACGGGGGCGTAGAACCAGTCGTCGGCGACGAGCTCGAGGGCGGCGTCGAGGGTGGGCTGGCCGCCGTGGAGGATGGTGCTGATGAGGGAGGCTTCGGCTTCGTGGGACCAGAGGGGGATGGTGGTGGAATCGGGAGTGGTCATTTCAGATTTCAGATTTGAGATTTCAGACGAGGCGGGAGCGGCGGCGGGCTTGGCGTTGGAGTTTGCGGAGGCGGAGGCGTTTGACGCGGGCGCGGCCGCGGAAGTTGGTGGCGGTGGTGCCGCTGTCTTTGCGGCGGAGTGGACGGCCGAGCAGGGTGTGTTTGGACCATTTGCGTTTGACGACGGGACCGGCGTTGTAGGGCTCGGCGCGGCGCAGTTTGGTTTTGGAGCTGGGGATCATTGGAGGTCGGGGTCGAGGGCTTCGCTGCGGGCTTGTTGGGCGCGTTTGGTGAGCGGGGCGCAGAGTTTCAAGGCGTGTTCGAGTTTCTCGATGCGTTTGGCGGCTTTGTCATAGAGCTCGGCGAGCTGGATGCTGGTGGGAGCGGTGGGGAAATCGGGGGGGAATTTCCGGTAGGGCGTGAAGCCGGCGCGGCCGACGGTGTAGGTGTGGTTGGTGGTGTTCATCGGAGGAACCAGGCGAGGCCGAGGGCGAGGTATGTGCAGAACGCGGCCAGGACGAGGAGGCCGGTGCGGAGTTGATGGCAGGTTTTGTTTGTCATAGAGGGGTTGCCCCCGCCTGTTTCATGCGGTGCACTACTTTGTGGCGCCCGGTCGGCGGATCTCCCGCCGCACCATGGGTCAGGGGCAAAGGGTTGAACCAGATGGCTTCTTGGATCTGGCGCTTGAGGCGTTTGTAGGCGCGGAGCTTGTGCCAGGCGGGGCTGCTGGCGTGCCAGCCGCCGCAGATGGGGCAGTGGTAATGGCGCATGCCGGGCTGGTCGGCCACGGCGTCGGCATGCCGTGCGTAGCGGACTTTGCGGTTGCACATGCGGAAGGCTTTGACGATGGCGCGGCTCATGGGATTCACGGAAAGCGGGGGTCGTTGTCGTCGAAGATGAGGGCGACGATGAGGGCGAGGAGGGCGAAAAGCAGGAGGTAGGCGAGGATTTGGGGGATCATGCGGCCTCCTTTTCGGCGAGGGTGATGGCTTCGCGGATCTCGGCGCGGAGGCTGTCGGGGACTTGGCTCCAAGCGGTGTAAATGGCGGGGTCGGCGTCGGGGTAAAGGAGGGCGAGGATCTCACGCCAGTTGTCGACGGGCGGGGCGGCCCCTTCTTTTTTTTGCGATTTTTCGGGATGCAATCCTTGGCGGTCGCAATAGCGGGCGGCGCGGGTGAGTTCGCCGGACCAGTTGTTGAGGAGGGTGGCGAGGTCGCGGCGGCGGATGTCGTCGCGATCGGGGATGTCGGCGGCGTAGTAGGCTTCGAGCTGGAGCCATTCGGTGTCGGAGGTGGCGGCGACGGCGGTGTAGGCGAGTTTCCAAGCGCGGCGGGTGGCGCGGTCGAGCGGGGTGTAGGGACGCATGCGGAAGAGCGCCATGGCCCGGAGGAGGTTTGCGGGTTTTTCTTCAGCCGGAGGCTTGGGCTCTTCGTCCCCTTTGGGGACTATAGGGGTATTCCTTTCCTTTCCCTGTTCCTGCGTCGATTGGTCGTCGAGGGGTCGTCGAACGTTCGTCGAAGATTCGTCGAGCGCATATTGCTTGAGGCGAGAGGGTTGCGGACGGTCGACGCGTTGGTGTTTGCGGAAGTTGACGACGCGGCCGATGGGGCGTTCGGGGGTGCCGCCGAGGGTGATCCACTCGCTGCGCGAAAGCTCGTCGAGCATTCGTCGAACGTTCGACGAGTCTTCGCGGAAGAGGACGGCGCCGCGGATGTAGTCGGGGTCGGCACTGAAGTAGCCTTCGTCGTCGGCGAGGTTGAGGAGGCCGAGGGCGAGGATGCGGGTGTCGTAGGGCAGCCGGGACATGACGGGGTGCTGCCAGAATTCGGGTTTGATGGTGCGGATTCTCATTTGGGGCGGGTTTTCTTTTTGGTGCCGAAGTCGAGGGGTTTGCGGAAGGGGCTCTCCCAGGTGATGCCGCGGCGTTTGGCCCAGGCGTTGAGGGCGCGGTTCATGTTGGCGGCGTCGAAGTGCTGGTAGCCGATGGTGCCGGGTTCGAGTTCGAGGGTTTTGCCGTTCATTTTTTTCACGGGCGGCGGGTGGCGAGGCGGTCGAGGATGGTTTTCCAGCCGAGGTAGCCGACGAGCTGGTGTCGGCCGTTGTGTTCGCGGAGGACGTCGGGGGCGCGGGTGGCGCGGTTGGGCTTCGGGGCAATGGGATCAGGCTGTTTTGGCGTCATGTTCGTGCCTTTCGTGTTTGTCCATGGGGCGCCAACCGAGGTTGGTCAGGAGCCAGGTCATGAGTTTTTGCGATTCGTAGAAGCAGCCGGAGCAGAGGAAGCCGATGTCGGTGTGGAAACCGGCTTGCCGCGGGCACATGCAGCACCATTGAGGTTGATCGAAGTCTTTCATCGAAAGCGGGGCTGACTGCGGTGGGTCTTGGCTTCCCATTCGCCGTAGGGATTCAGATAGACATCGAACTGCTCACCCTGCCGGTAAAAGCCGGTGTCGCGGACGAGGACGGCGTGCTCTTGGCCGTGGATGGTGCAGGAGAGGCGTTTGCGGTTCGGGAGGTTGCGGGAGCGCAGCGCCGTGGCCATGATCGGGCCCGCCAATGCCGGAGCCCCCTCACCCGGCCGCCACTCTTCTTTTTTTTCGGGCTCGGCTACCGGAACACTCTCCGGCTCCGCGGGCGGCTGCTGGGCCTGCTGGCGGCGCTGGCGCAGCATCTCAGCGACCTTTGTGACTCCGGTGCGTGTCAGCACTTTGAGCCCCCCTTCTTTTTTGCTGTAGTCCGCTCCTTCGGTGAGGAGCCCTTCTTTTTCGGTGGTGTGCGTTTGCATAGAGGTTGACGCGCCGGCCGTCCCCCAAGACCGGCCGGACGCGCCTTGGCCCTTTGGCCAAAATTCTGTTTTTCGGTATCAATCACCCCTGGGGCATGCGCATCAGAAGCGACACCCCCTCCCCCCCCATCACCGGCACCACGGGCACCATCGACCGCGGACGGGGCCTCAGTGGTCCGGCAAGTGGCACGACCTGCCTCGGCGTCTCTGTTGTCAGTGGTCAGAACCTCTGATCCCAAATCAGAAGCGGGCGCCGGCGACGGTAGCGCCAGAGCGCCAGCCCTTTGCTCGGATGTTTCCCCGACAACACCGGTTGAAATCTCACCTTCGACCAGCTCAGCCTCGATCACCGGCAAGGAATCCACGAACGCCTTGACTTGGTCCGGCCGCACCTCGACACGCTCCACTCGGGACGTTGCTTCACCAGAAAGCAGCTGCATCTTGTCCAGCATGACGGCCGCCGTGATCGCTGCATCCTTGGCGGACTTCAGATCCGGCATGAGCTCCAGGACCTTCTCGACACCCAGCCGGGAAGCTTTCCTCAGATCCTTCAAAAGTTCTTTTCTTTCCTGCTCTACAGAAATGCCCTCACGCTCGCGGACCGCGCAAACCGTATTCCGAGACACTCCGAGCGCCCGCGCCGTGGCCGATATGCTCAGACCCTCGGCCGCCATCCGGACAATCGCCGCATATACTCCCGGCCGGTCCCGGTGCAGCCGCTCGCCGGTAAATTCTCCAGAGTCCGCAAGACGTTTCTCCGCCTCCTCTATCTCCGCAAAAAAAGAAAGAGCCGGGGCGGCCAGCTCCGCGGCCGTCGCCTCCTGGATCAGACTCGCGCCGCGCTTTGCCATCATGCCACCCGCAACCGTGGCCGCCGGCCGATCCGCCTCGCCTCGAGCCAAGCCACCGCGGCCGGTTCCGGGATTAGCGCCCGGGACCCAACCCGATAATGTTCGAGCTCCCCAGACGACAGCGCCGCCGTTATTGTTCGCCGGCTCAGCCCCAACCGGGCCCCAAGCTCGGCAATCGAAAACACCACCGGCAACCCCGCGGCCGCCGCTTTGCTTGCTTCTTGAGTAGCCATAAAAAAAAGAAAAAGGCCGGGCCCGATCAGGCCGGCCGCACGTGGCACGCCTCCGGGCTCATCTCATGCTCGGCGCAATACTGCACCAGGGCGCCGACCGCCGTGGCTGCATGCACCACTTGGCGCCAGGGCCCGGTGAGCGGGCAAAAGCCATAAACCATCCACCGCAACCGCGCCGCCCGCCGATCCGCGGACCGGCTCGCCCGGCGACGACGCACCGCGGCCGCCGTGCTCATGACCGGCGCCTCCGGCTTAGCTTCGTCAGCTCGTGACACACCCCGGCCAACCCGACCAGGAACCAACCGAGCAAAAATAAAATGACGGCCGAGTCGCTCACGCCGCGGCCTCCGGTTGAGCCTCGAGCGCCTCAGCGCGGCGCCTCTCGAGCTCATTGATGATGATAAGCCGGACGGCCGCGGATCGGCTTAAACACAGGCTTTCCGCGTGTTCGTCGATTCGCTTTATGACATCTTCCGGCACCTGCAGGGCAAGCACTTTGGTGGGCATGAGTCCAATTCCTACAGGAACCTGCAGGACACGCAAGAAAATTCTTGCAGGAATTTATATCGGTGTCACCATACCCCCATGAAACGCACGAAAAGCCCGCGGCGCGGGCACGGCCCGGGCAAGGGCTCCGTATTTATCTCCTGCACCATCCCCGAGGAATTTGACGCCGAGCTGCGCCGCTTGGCCGCGGCCTCGAACCTCACCCGCGCCGGCATGGCCCGGGAATGCATTCAGGACGCCGTGGCCCGCGGCCTCACCATCACCACCCACAAGAGCCACGCCGGAAAAATCATCGAGTATCCGCTTGACCACCCCGGAAACCCGACCGCCCGCGCCGCCGAAGATGCGGGAGCGTGATGCTACTTCGTGAGTATCAAAAAGCAAATATCGTCCGCGGACCCTGGCCCGGCAGCTGGTTTTGACCCGGGCAAAACACCCCCCAAAAAATAATTTGAAAAAACCCGTTGACAATTAGCGAGCGCACGCTAAATTTCCCAACGTAGCGAGGCAAAACGCCGAGCTCATCAAACCAAAACCCGGAAGATCCAACCGGGCAAACAAACGGGAGTATGACACAAATGCAAACGCAAGACAACACGATGACAGGGCCGGCGGTCTACGTCGGCACGTATAGCAAATACAACCGCGGCAGCCTCGGCGGCCGCTGGGTCGAGCTCGAACAATTCGCCGGCGACCGCGAAGGCTTCCTGGCTCACTGCGCCGAGATCCACGCCGACGAGCACGACCCCGAGCTCATGTTTCAAGACTTCCAGGGCTTCCCCCGGGAATTCTACGGCGAGAGCTGCCTGCCCGAGCGCCTGTTTGAGTGGCTCGAGATGACCGAAGACGACCGCGAATTGCTGGCCCGCTACGTCGACGCCACCGGCGACGACGACGCCGAGCTCCGCGACGCTCAAGACCGCTACGCCGGCACCTACCGCGACGGCGCCGAGTTTGCCGAAGCCATGGCCGAAGAATGGGGCTGCATCCCCAAAGACCTGCCCGCCTGGATCTCGATTGACTGGGAGCACAGCTGGGAAGGCGGCTTGCGCTTCGACTACTCGACCAGCGACCACAACGGCGAAACCTGGTTCTTTCACAACTAACCCGGAGGCACCGACCATGACCACGCTGACAAAACCCGTCACCCGCAAAGCCCGCACCACACCGGCCGCCCATGGCGTCCGGCCCGAGCTCGTCATCTCGCTGCATCCCGGCGGCATTATCGGCATCCGCGAAGCCGGCCGCCGCGACGCCTCCGGCATCATGTTCGAGGCCGCCCGGCTCTACGTCGACGGCATCCGCGCCAAGGCCGCCAAGCTCCGCGAAGAAAAACGCAGAGCCCGCGCCGCCAAGCGCCGCCGCTGACCGCCCGACACCGGCGCCGCCTCGAGCGACGCCGGCACGGACGGCCACCAGGTCGACCACACAACAACAACCGAACCCGGGAAGATCCGACCCGGCCAAAAACGGGAGCAAACACAATGCACAACAACAACCACCTGCCCGGCCCTTGGGCTGTTGGCGACGATCACAGCATAGAATCACCCACGCCCGGAGGCGGGTGCGTCGTCGTCATCGGCCGGCACAAAATCCTCGGCTATACCGGCGAACAAGCAGCCGCAAACGCCCGCCTCATCGCCGCAGCGCCTTGCATGCTGCTCGCCCTCACCATCGCCCGGGCGCACATCCGCCGCGCCCTCGACGAGATCCCCGAGAACGACGGCCACCTCGCCGGCGCCCTCGCCGTCATCGGCGACGCCATCACCAAAGCCACCGGAGGCGACTTCGAATGAACGCCGCCACCATCACCCCCGCCGCCGAGCTCGAGCTCATCCGCCAGGCCTTCGACATCGGCCACCGCGACGGCACGCACGCCGGCGAGCGTAGCGCCGCCAAGCTCTTCACCGGCGACGACGCCGACCAGCTGGCCCGCCAATGCCTCGAGGACGTCGCCGACGGCAGCCCGGAGCTCTGGCAGCTCATGCCCGATCCGTGCACCGACGAAGACGCCTGGAGCCTCATTTATGACGCCGGCCACGACGTCACCGAGGCTTCCGCCGAGCTCGCCGACAACATCGCCGGCAGCTATGCCGACGGCTACGGCGCCGGCTGGGCCGCCCACATGAAACGGCATGCCGAGCTACACCTCGCGCTGTTCGCCGACTTCGAAACCGTCCCCCATTGACCGCCGCACCCCGGCGCCGGATACTCCCGGCGCCGGCAGCGGCCGCCAAACCATGAGCCACCAAGACGCAAAACAAATCGCCCGCGACGTCGTCCGGGACCTCCTAAGCAAACACCCGCCCGGGCTCGTCGCCATGATCCTCGATCAGCTCAAGATCATCCGCCGAGCCACCAAGGATCTCACCATTTACGCACCAACCGAAGGAAAGCAGACGCATGAAACGCAAAACACCCGGCACCCCTAACGCCCCCGACACCTGCCCCCATTGCGGCGCCTCGATTAACGCCGCGTCCCTCCTCGCCAAACGTCCCAGCCCCGCCCGCGCCGCCGCCGCCCGCCGCGCCGCCACCTTCCCGCGCCCTAACCGCAGGAAAGCAGAAGCATAAAACTTCCGCAGCCCGGCACCCCTTACTTGCCAGGCCCCGCCGGATCATCACGCATCATTAGATGCCCCCCGGCAAACGCGCAGCCCAAGCACGCGACAAACCCCAGCACCCACGGCCAACCCGCCACCGCCGCCGCGAAAATCCCGCGGCCCCATTCCAGCTTCCCCTGGTAATCCCACGTCGCAAACACCGACGGCCCTTGCCACGTCGCACCCAGCACCCCCGACATAAACGCACAAGCCAGCGCACCATAACACCCCACCGCCAGCAACACCCACGCAAGCGCCTTCATCAATTCCACTTCGCCAGGCGAAGCCCCATCCACTGATTCACCGCCGCCGCCGGCTGCTCACCCCGCCGCGTCGACCGCACCGACAGCTCCCCCAGCGTCGCATAAGCCCCGCCGCGAAACCGGCGCGGCGTCATCCCCACCGTTGCCAAATCAAAACACCACTCCGCCACATTCCCACTCATGTCATACAGCCCCAACTCATTCCCCAGCCGCGTCCCCACCCGTTGAGCCGACCCCGCATTCATCGAATACCAAGCCACCGCGCCCACCTCATTCGACCCCGCATACGTATATCCGCCGCTCTTCGTCCCGCCTCGAGCCGCCCACTCCCACTCCCGCTCACTTGGCAACCTCCACCCATTCCCGCCCACCATCGCCACGTCATCCCGCACCCCCGACCGATACACCGCGCCGCCCACCTGATACACCGGCGACAACCCCGACCACTCCGACAACGCATTGCACCACTTCACCGCATCATGCCAAGTGATCCCGCCCACCGGAAAATCATCCCCCGCATACGACCCCGCGCCAATGTCATAACCATTCGCCGCCGCCCACACCCGCACCGGCGCCCATTGCGAACCCTTCACCTCATACCGCGTTATGACAAACCCGTCGATCCACCCCGACCCGAACCACGCCGACTGCACCCCTCCATCCACCGTCACCCCATCGAACACCGGCAGCGGCGTCGGTGACGGCGACGGACTCGGCGACGGCGTAGGCTCCGCCACCTCCGTCACCTCGCCCCGCATCCGGAAAAACCCCGCATCATTTGTCACCCTTCCCGCCTTCACCTGCCCATTCTGCAACATCCCCACCTCGATCACGACCGGCACCCACGGCCCACCCGGCTCATCCGCCCGCTCCAACCCCACCACCACCTCCACCTGCTTCCCCACAACCGCGACCGCCGACCCGACAACCAAGAACCAGACAAGATACTGCGCTTTCATGGCCCGAAACTAAGCCCCGGCCGCGCCTCCAGCCAAGGCCGAATATCCAACAGCATCCGCTCCGGCACCGGCTCACCCCGCTGAAGCCGCCGCCACACATGCGCCCCCGTCGGCGTATCCGTCGCCCGGATCACCACCGAGGGCCCCACCGGCAGCCCCTCCTCCGAAGTCCGCACCCGCACCGCGATCGGCGCCACCCCCACATACTCATTATTCCGCTCGATATACGCCCCCCGCGGAATCGTCTGCACCAGCACATCCCGAAAATACTCCACCTCCGGCACCGGCTCAGGTTCCGGTCCCGTGGCACAACCCACCACCGCCGCCGCGACTACAGCGGCGCCGGCTCGTGCACAAGCGCGTGATAATGCTTCCATGTTGTCTTGATGTCCCCGTGACGCAGCAACCGACTCGCCACCTCGATTCCATCCCGCATCGCAATCTCCGCGCCGAACTGCTTCCGCAACTCATACGCCCCCTTCGTCCGCTCCGGAATAAACGGACGCACAAACGCATTGATCGTCCGGTGCGTCAACGCATGAGCATCCGTAGGATTCGCCCGCGGTATGACAAACTCCCCATCCCGCCCCAGTGCCCGCCGCAACTGAGCCAATAAACGCAACCGCACCGGCACCTCCCCGCTCCGCCCCTTCGGCTTCCACCACGAACCATCCGGCAACCGCCGCCGCACCAACTGCAAAAGCGGCGACCGCTTCCCCTTCACCACCCAATCCCGACGAAGCGCCGCCACCTCCACATTCCGCAGCCCGCAATACCGCATCAACGCCCACACCGCCCAGACTCTACGCTCCTCCAGGTCCGCCGACGTCCGCAACCTCTCCGCCGCCGCATCCATCTCCTTCAACGTCGCCGCCGGAATCAAAGTGAACCCCTCAAACTCCTCCTCATCATCCTTCGTCTCCACCCGCACCTTACGAAGCTCCGACACATCCGGCATCACGAGCTTCGCATCCCGATACCAATCCATCGCAACAGGCTGGAACATCGCCAGGATCTGCCGCGCCGTAGACTTCCGCCCCTCCGGCGACCCCGGCCAAGCCCGCAAATAACTCCGCAACTCCGAAGCCGAGCACCGCGTCATCGCCACCGCATCCTCATCCCCACCCGCAAACGACCGCACCCACTTACGCAGCGTCGACACATTATTCCGACGTGTCGAAGCCTCCGACATCTGCAACCAAACTTTACAAATATCCCCGACCGACGCATACCCCGGCCGCGCCATCGTCTCCCGCGCATCGCCCCCGGCCAGCAGCTGCTTGGCAATAATCTTCGCTTGCGCCAGCGCCAACTTCTTGTCAGAGTGTCCAGTCGATCGGTTATGACGCTTACCATGCACCAGCACCCGGTAATACCAACAATTACTGTCCTTCGGTTTATACACCGACACCTCGCCATGCTTACGCTGACGCCGAGCCACTTTCTGTGCCACTTCCATACGCGCAGCATCGCTCACGTGTGCGCATCTTGCAAGAGAAATCTTTCCTCGAAATCAGAAATCTTAACAGAGGCCCTTGGCCCGCTGCTAAGAACTTATAAGAGATTTTGCGGCCATAGCTCAATTGGATAGAGCATCTGACTACGGACCGCTGGTTTCTCTCTGTCGGATTGGCACTCAGGCCAGTTACCGTGCCACTTGGCGCCGACGCGCCACTCTTCAGAACCTTCTTTGCAGGTAGTCCGCGGCCCTTTGTTCCGGCGGCGCCACCGGAATCTGCCCTACCAGCTCGAGCGCCTGGTCGAGCAGCCGGATCTCATCCTTGTTGCCCATGAGCACGGATTGCGTGCGGATCGTGGCGGCCCGGCGCAGGTTCCGCTCGAGCGCGAAGTTACCGGCCAGCGCCGCCGTCTTGCCGAGCGCCTGGATGTCGTCGATTTGCCGCAGGTTTTGCCGCAGCCCTTGGAGATAGCTCAGCTGCATTTGCAAGCGCACCAAGTCCTCCGACCCCAGCTTGTCCGCCGGATACTCCGGATTCCCGTCTCGGTCGAACGCCGCCAGCACGCCATACCCCTTCGCATTGAGCCGCGTATTGAGCAGCCGCAGCTTGCCCTCCACCTCGTCCGCATTGCGCATCGCTTGGCTGCCGAACCCGATCGGATCGCGGACAAAAAGCCGCCCCACGAACGGCACATCCGCCGCCTCCTGCATCGGCCGTCCGCCGTCCATCGCCTCGAGCATCCGCACCGTCTCATCCGCCTGCCGCGAGATCGCTTGCTGCGTGATATACTGCAACTTCGCCGGCGAGTAGTTAAACATCTGCCCGATCTTCCGGTAAAACTCCGGCGTCGTGCTGTAGTATTGCTCGCTCGGCGGGAGATTCACCATCCACGGCGACACGATATTGCGCTGCCGGTAGTTCGACCAATTCATCCCCGCCTCCATCAACGTCGCCAGTTGCGGCCCGAAGAATTGTATCGGCGAGCCCGGGTCCCCGATCCGCTTCAGCAACATCATCGCCGTCTTGTCCGCGTCCTCCACCGGCCGGCTCAACAGATCATCCATCACCGCGTTGTAGACCACCGAGCCCATCACGCCCTCCGGTCCGTAGGGGAACGGAATGCTGAAGCCATTGATGTCCATGAAATTCATCCGATCCTCCACCGGCCGTTGCCGCTCACGGTCCCGGTCCTCCCGGCGCATCATGAGATACGAAGCCACGGCGGCGCCGCCGAAGATCATTGGCATCATCACGAGCAGCCGCGTCCAAGCCGTCCCCCGCACGCCCGGGTCCGGATCGCTCAGCTTCTGCACCGCATTGCGCACGCCCTGGAACATCGGATTGAGGAACCCCGGAATGTTCATGATGATCCGCGCATCGGCCACGCCAGGGTGCTCGTTGAATTGCCCCGCCGCCGTCCAATACTTTATCAGCGCCTCCTCATCGGTCCCGCCGCGGCGCAGCACCGACACCGCCGCGCCCTCGCGTCCCGCCGTCTCGAAAAACTCCGCCAACGCCGGCCCCGTGAGTCCCACGGCCGAGCCGACCACGGCACCGACCGCCGCACCCACCGGACCGCCCACGACAAATCCTACGCCGGCGCCCGGCGCGACGAGATTCATAACATCCCCCAGCTTCCACAACGGGAAGAGCCAGTTGCTCGGCTGCAACACCGTCGCCAGGATTTTCACCACCGGGTCCTTCGCCTGGCTCACGTAGAATCCTTGCGAGAACCACTGCCACACCGCCCCGTGCCGGATCGCATTCACCAGCTCCGTCTCGCTCGGTTCCACCCGACTCAGCAGCAGCCCCTCCGAGAACACCTGCGGATATTTCTTCGTGAACTTATTCATCGTCCCCAGGATATGCGTCCCCCCGGGAATCCAGGCGATCGGGTCCGGATTCAGAATCGTCTGCGTGAAAATGTCGCGGAACAGATTTCGTATGGCAAACACCGGCCCCTGCGTGATCTGCCGCTTCCAATTCTGTGTCATAGGCCCCAGCGCCCAGCTCAAGAACCGCCCCGCCTTGCTCGCCACCTGCGGATTGGCAAACATCCCGAAGATCGCCGGATCGCCCAGCTGGTAATACTCCCGCTGCCCGTCCCGCAGCAACGACACCACATTCACATCCTCCGGCTTCACCGGCCGCCAGATATCCTTGAAATTCCACGACAGATTGATGTCATCCGGCGTCAGGTCCGGCCGGAAACCCAGGAGCGGCTCCATCTGATCCGCCACCGCCTCGAGCACCCACGGCTTCACCTCATCGGCACTCACCGAAGCCACCGCCTTCATCGGCATTTTCAGCTGCACGATCGCCGAGCCCGCAATACTCCGGGCGTCGATCGGTAGCGACTTATCCGTCGCCACCCGCTTCATCGAATCCACCAGCGTCAGCCCAAACCGATTCCAGTAATACGCCTCGAACGCCGTCCGCACCCGCTCCTCCGTCACCTCGTCGATTTGCCGGATCGCCTCGCCCGAACCCCGTGCCCGGTAAAGCCCCGTCTGCATCTCGCCGCCGCCCTTGCCCGCCCGGCCGCGTCCCTCCTGCATCACCCGCGGCAAAGGCCAGTAAGTATCCCGCGCCCCCGTGATCCGGTCCCGCTCGCCCGGCTTCAGCAACCGGCCGAAATCCTTCAAGTCCAACACCGCATCATGGAACGCCGACTGCTCGGCAAACAGCGCATCGAAATCCTTAATCTCCGTCCGCGCCGTCGTCACGATCGCCTCGAGATCCGCCGGCGTCACGCCCTCCCGCATGCCAGGGTATTCCAGCTTATTCTTCTTCCACCGCTCCAAAGACTCCAGCGCCCAGGCCGCTTCGTCGAATTGCCCCAGCTGCTTCGCCGGCACCTTCCGCCGCAGATCCCGCCACGTCGCCTTGGTGAAATACGTGAACTTCCCATCCGGCCCCACCGCCCGCAGCCCCTTGCTTCCGCTTTGCCCGCTGATCGCCAGCTGCGTCTCCGCCCCGATCGAGAGGATCATATTGTAGGCCGACAAGAGCGGCGTGAGATTCTTCTTCTCCACCGCCCGCATCTTGGCGATCGCCTGGTCGCGGGTCATCCCCACCTCCTTGCGTTGCTTGAGGATCGCCCGCCGGATCGTCCGGTCGAGCTTCGACACCGGCGCCCCGCTCGAGAGCCCGGCCACCGCATTCTCACCCATCCGGATCAATCCCCCGATCGTCTCGCTCGCATTCGGTTTGAGATTCGCCTGCGCGTTGAACATCGCCCACCGCTCCGCCACCGGCTTCTGCTGGAACGCATGCACCGCCCGGGCGCCATCCCGCAGCGCCTTCGCCATGCCAGGATAAAACTGCTCCGCCACCGCCGACAGCGCCGGCGTCACCTTGAGATTCTGCACCGCCGACGGGTCCGTCATCAGCAGCCGCGTCCATTCCGCCACGCCCTCGCCGATCCGGTAAGACTGCGCCTGCTCCGGCGTCAGCCCCGCCGGCGGATCGCTCGCCATACTCCCCGGCCGTTGCGTCAGCCCGATCAACTCCGTCGCGTGAGCCTTGAAGAAATCCGGCACCCGCGCCCGCACCAGGTATTCCAGCCCGTGCCCCGCCTCATGGAAATTGATCTGGCTCTGCGTGTCCCGCGTGAACGCCATGTGATGCGCCGGCTTGTAATGCGCCGGATGCACCTTCGAAGTCTGCGACCGCGACTTCCGCATCTCCACCCGCACCGCCCGGTTCACGTGATCCACGATCGTCCGGAAACCCCACCGCTGCCCCCGCTTGAAATTCTGGATGCCCTTGATGAGTCGCCGTCCCTCGCTCGTCTCGCCCGCTTGCAACACCCAATCCGGCGGCCCCATCGCCGCCATCCCCACCGGCACCGCACCCGGCGGCACCTTCGCCCCGCCACCGGAACGCACCTCCGGCGGAGGCGTAAGAGGGTCGGATGAAATTGTTGGCGTAGTCGTTACTGACACCTCTGCTGGGTCAACAGCAATCGGGCCTTTTCCAAAATCCACATACAGCAAATTGGCTGCACTGTCGTAATCCTCGACGTATCCCACCAAGCCCTTTGTTGCTGACGCATCTTGCTCTGCCAGTGGATTGTCCTCTATGCGCCGGCGGGCCTTGACATATCGTCCGACCAATTGAAATCCGTTTTCGTTTTGCCCAAACAAATCCCCCTGCCCCGGCGCCGGCCGCCGACCTCGCAGCTCCGCGGGCAACTCGTCGATCGCACCCACCCGGCCATCGCCGTAGGCATACATCGGTTTGCCCGAGCGCAACCGTTGCTCGAGCAGCTCGAAGAGATCGGCCTCCGTCTCCACCTTGAATCCCTCCGCCTGCAACGCCATCACCACGCGGTCCACATCATCCGCATCCTTGCGGAACAGATCCCTGGCTTGCTTGATCCCCAGGTCCCGCGAGCCCCGCGCCATCTCCTGCAACCGCTTCAGCTCGCCACCCCACACCGCCTTGTTCTTGCCCTTGGCCGCCGTCGGCAGCCCGCCCGCCATGCGGATCGCCTCGAGCAAATCGACGCCGCCCTGGCGCATACTCTCCGCCGCCTCCCGCTCCTGCCCCTGCACATACTTGCCCCACGCATCGAAGCTCGCCTGGTCAAACACCGCCAGCCCCGTCTCCTCGTCCCGCACGTAATACGGCACCCGCATCTCGTAGAGATCCAGCGCCGCCGCGGACACCGGCTCGTTGTTATTGATCGCCTCGCGGACGATCCGGAAATGTTCGTTGAAGAGCTCCGTCGTCGCGTCCGGGTTGAAATCCATGTCGATTCCCCGCTCCGTCCCCACCGTTGCGGCGAAATCATCCGGCGTCATCATCGCCGGCGTCATCGGCGGAGGCGGCACGATCGTCTCGCCCGTCGGCAAGACATTGACCGGCGCTGTCCGCGGCACCGGCGCCGCCGTCTCCCCGGCAGGGACCGCTGGCCCAGCGGTCCGCCGCTGTTGCGCCAACGCCTGGGCCGCCCGCAGCGCACCCTCCGGCAAACGCTCCGGCACCGTGAACGGCACCCGTGCCGTGGCTCGTCCCGCCGACGGCATGAATCCCGCCACCGACGTCACCGGCACCTCGACCTCGATCGGTCCGGTCCGCACGCCCCCGGCCGCATCCATGCGGGCAATCTCCGCCCGCACCGCGGGCCCCGCCGCCTTGGCCAGCTCCGTCTCCGCCGCCGAAAGTTTCATTCCCGACTTCATCTTCATCGCCACCGCGGCCAGATCCCGCTGCGTCGCCATCCGGTTATTGATAAAGAACCCGCCCATGAGAGCGCCTGCCCCCGCCGCCGTGGCAAACCCTCCCGGCGTGATCTCCTCTCCCCGCACCGCCGCGTCGATCGGATACGCCACCACACCGGTGCCCGCACCCGCCGCCGCCGCCGCACCCGCCTGACGCGCCGCCGCCGGCAACCCGCCCGCGCCCTGCGCCGTCGTGATGAGCCCCCGGGCGCCCTGCGCCAACGACACCGGCAACGCCACCGCCGCCATGCTCAGCTCCCCGCCCTGCGTGTATTGCGGATACAACTCCGCCGCCTGCATCACATTGTCATACTGCTCAAAATGTTTCCCGAGCTGCTTGTAAAGAGCGTCATAGCCCGCCCCCGCCGCAATACCCCCGCCGATACCGCCTACCACACCGCCGGCCGCGGCGCCCACGGCGGCACCCACCGGACCACCCAGCGCCGTCCCCGCCGCTGCGCCCAGCGCCGCGCCCCCCTGCGCCCCGCCCACCGCGCCCAGCGTCATCGCCCCGCCGCGTCCGGCCCCTTGTAAAAATGCCAACAACCGCGGATCTTGCTGCGCCTTCTGCTCCAGCTTCCGCCGGTCCTCCACCACCTTGAAAATTTCCCCCTGCGCCGCCTTGATCTTCTCGTAATTCGCCTGCGGCAGCAGCCCGCTTTCAAACGCCCGCTGCACTCCCTCCGTGAACCGCTCCGGCGACGAAGTATCGAAGACAATCTGCCCGCCCTCCGGCACCAGGCGAGGCGCCTGGCGCAACGGATCAGTCGCCATCGGCCCCGTCGAAGGATCGACCACCAGCTTCCCGGTGAACTTAAACGGCGCATCCCCCTCCTCGAACTTCACATCCGTCCCATCCCCCGCTTCCGGCGTCGTCACCGGCGGAGGCGTCTCCTTCTTGTCGTCCATCACCGCCTTGGCCAGCGCCGCCTCTTGTCCCCCGAACGAAAGATTCAAAGGCTTCGCCGCCGGCTCGGTCGTCAACGGCGTCACATTCGAGAAATCAAACCCCTCCGGCACTCCCTGCTCCGCGCTCCCTGCTCCCCGCTCTTGCACCGCCGTCACCTGCGAGAAATCAAACCCCTCCACCGCCGGAACGACCGGCGGCAGCGGTTCATCCGCTTGCGGTAGGGCGGGACCTCCGGGCCCGCCGTCTTTCGTCGGCAACGGCGGCTCGCCATTCTCATCGAGCACCGCCTGCACATTTGGTTCGATCGCGCCCGGCATCGGTTGCTCCAGCGGCGCCAGGACCGGCGCCGGCTCCGGCGCGATATCCACCTCCGACGGCGTCACCGGACCGTCCGGCCACCGGGCTGAATTCGATTCCTCGAGGATACGACGTTGCTCCTCCTCCGGATCAAACGCCCGGGGGCGGATCGGCGTCACCACCGAGAAATCGAAACCGGCCATTTGCGACATGGCGGTATCTTAGCGTATCGAGAAAGGCCGCCCCTGGGCGTCCGCATAATCCCCCGGCGGCAGATCCTTCCCACTCATCTGCTTGAACTGCGCCGCCGAAAACACCGCCGGCGTCGGCGCCGGAGTCGGAGCATTCGTCGCCGCGGCAGGTGTCGGTTCGGGGGTCGGAGCGGGAGTCGGTGCGGGCTTACCCGAGCCAGGCATCCAGCTCGCCAACCAAGATCCAATCCCCCCGCCCTGCGGTTCCTGCGGAGCCACCCCACCCTCGCCCATCACCGTCATAAGATCCTCAAACCGCGAAGACTTCGGGTCCACCTTGATCGGCTTGCCCGTCACCTTATTGGTCACGGCCGCCGCGGTCGTCCCCTCGATAGCAAACAGATTGCCCTCCGCATCCGGCTTATAAACCGTTTTCGGTTGAGCATCTCGCATCAGCGTCGCGGAATTGGCCGACGACATAAACGCCGGCACCACCTCCTGCGTGATCGAATTTGTCACCGGAACGATGGCCGGCTGGTAGCTGCCACCGCCCTTTGTTTGGCTTTGCCAGACTCGAAGGTAAGCATCCCGCTCCTTTGGCGACAAATCGACATACTCTGCATCCGGCGAGACTTGTCCGGACGCCACCAATGTTTGCTTCAACCAAGGGCCAAAGGCTTGGATTGTGTCAGCCATAGTCGTTACGATCCGAATGGCACCCGCACCATTCCGTTGCCGCCGCCACCACCGGAACCCGGCGAGCCACCACCGCCCATCTGCTTGTTGACGATCTGCTGGCTCATGAGAGAGCGCCCGGTGTTTTGCATGCCGATGATGGAGTCGCCGATCATGGCTTGTTGGCGTGGGTTTTCGTTGAGGAAGCCTTTGATCCATTCCGGATCGAATCCCAACTGCGACCCGTGCCGCTTCATAAAGTCGCCGTAAGCCGTCCCCTTCGCCTCGAGGGCTTTGTTGTTGGCGTAGGCGTTGACGAAGCTGGCGATCACGCTGTCATCCGCGCCGCCGCTGCGGCCGCCGTCACCGCCACCACCGCCTTGCATGGCCATGGCCGCGCCGGCCGGTCCGCCCATGGCGAAGCCGGCGGCCGCTTGTCCGGCCTTGCGGATCGTGCCGCCGACGTGCTCGCCGAGCTGCTCATACATTTGTTGGTTGGCTTGGGCCGCGCCGAGGGCGCCCTTGGCGAGATACTCGCCGCTTTGGTCATAGACTCCGGGGTTGTAGGCAAACATAGTTTTTCTCCTTCGATTAAGCCGCTTTGGCTTGGGTTAATTCTTGGGCCAAGGCCGCGCCGATCACGGCGGGCTTGATCGCCAGGCGCTTCTTGCCCTTCACGGTGCGTTCTTCCACCGCTTCCGGCAGCACCTTCTGCACATCCTGCGCCATAAAGCCGACACGCTTTTCGTCGTCGCCCTTGTATTTGAACTCGTAGGCCGTCAGCCCCAGCACCTTGCCGGCCTTGCCGAGCGGCTTGATGTCCTTCTTCATCCGCTTGTCCGAGAAGATCGACGAACCAATGTTGCCGATCATGTTCATCATCCCGGCCTGGCGCATGGCATTGGCCTGCATGTTCGCGCCTTGCACCGCCGCATTGTTGTTCTGCCAAGAGTTATACATCGAGCCTTGGAGGTTCCGGTTGAAAGACTCCACGTTCCCCGCCTGGTTCACGGCATTGTTGAACGTGTTGCCGATGAGCTGCGTGCCGGTGCCCATGGTCGCCTGGCCCAGGCCGAACGCCGGGTTGAGTCCGCGGGCAAAGGGATCGAGCGCCCCGTAGCCTTCGGCCAG